>AP72_2010_repI_A10DRAFT_1000059_pt1 | contig 16149 bp, 11 predicted proteins | sample AmaPasreplicIA10_FD_9194 | JGI IMG/M metagenome (IMG submission 9194) | reverse complement strand
ATTTCCCGCCGGCGGCCCGCGCACCATGACCGCGGACCTCACCGGCAAGCTTCCCAAAGGCACGCAGAAGATTCGCATAACAACAAATCTGCAAATCTACTGGGACAACCTGCTGATCAACCGCACCAAACAGCCAACCATGACCGGGTGCCCCAGTTCTGACCGGGGTTGCCAGAAGTGGGGATTTACCACGCAATCTCTACATCTGACTCAAATTCCCCTGCTCCATGCCGACCTCGAATTCCACGGCTATCCCTACAAAGTCGAAGGTCTTCCTCCCGGCAACGTCCAGTACATCTACGAGAAGACGAGCGCCACGGGGCCCTACACTCGTCCGCTTGGAACCTACACTCGCTACGGCGATGTACTCCCACTGCTGACCTCTCTCGACGACAAACTAGCCGTCTTTGGCTCCGGCGACGAAATCCGTCTCGACTTCGATCCATCGAAACTCCCCGCACTTCCAGGCGGCTGGAAGCGTGACTATTTCTTCGCCGCCAATGGCTACGAGAAAGACATGGACTTCTACGCCGCCGAAGGCAACTACGTCGCGCCGCTCCCGTTCCTGAGCATGGGAGAGTATCCGTATCCGCCGAAGAAATCGTTTCCTCTCGACGATACTCACGTGAACTACCTGCTCGAGTACAACACGCGCCATATGTCCGGAAACGAGCAGCTCGGATACTGGTTCGACTACGGGACGTCGCAGCGTTGATGATCAAGGTCAATCTCTCGGTACGGATGGCATCCTGAGATTCGGCAAAGCCGAATCGAGGGACCGTACGTCCGCTTGAAGTGCATATGAAGCCAACAGGACACCTTGCGCTGCAAACAGTGAACCGAGGCTGGTCCGCCGCAATGCCACTGTCGATATCTCGTACGGTTCCTCCGAGAACCTGCGGCTCTCGTCAGAATGACATCAACACAGAGGTGGTGGTCATATGGAATCGTTTTAATATTGACATTCCCAACCCTTCCATAATCCAATAGCCGTTCTCATGGAAACCTCCACCTCCGCACCTGCTGCTGTCCCTAGACTCCGCCGCACGCTCACCCTTTGGGATCTCATCTTTTACGGAATCGTCCTTATTCAGCCTATTGCACCAGTGCCGCTATACGGAGTCGCGCAGAAGCTTTCTGATGGACACTTCGTCACCATCATCCTGATTGCTCTATTTGCCATGCTGATCACCGCAGTCAGCTACGGCCGCATGGGCGCCCTCTATCCCACTGCCGGCTCAGCCTACACCTACGTCGGCAAGGGACTGAATCCGCACCTCGGGTTTCTCGCGGGCTGGGCCATGATTCTCGATTACCTGCTGCAGCCGCTAATCAACACCGTTTGGATCTCTACCGCGCTGCATGAGCGGGCCGCTGCGCTTCACATCCCGGAACTTCCCTTCGTGTTCTGGGCGGCGGTGATCGCAGGCATCATGACCGTGCTCAACCTTGCAGGCGTTAAATCCTCTGCTCGGGCAAACAAAGTCCTGCTTACTGTTATGTCCTTTGTCGTTGTTTGGTTCATTTGGCAAGCAGTTCGATATCTGTATCTTGGGCAGGGATGGGCGGGGCTGTTTTCCATTGAGCCGTTGTACAACCCGAAAACCTTCAACCCAAATATGATTCTCACGGCGACCTCGTTCGCCGCGCTCACCTACATTGGTTTTGACGGCGTAACCACCTTGGCGGAGGACGTGGAGAATCCCAAGCGGAATGTGTTGCTGGCGGTAGTGCTGACATGTCTTTTCGCTGGAGTGTGCAGCGCTGGGGAGGCATACCTGGGAGCGCGCGTATGGCCCGATTGGCGGTCGTTTCCGAACCTCGAGACCGCCTATATGGACATCTGCCGTCGTGTGGGGGGCGCTCTCCTGTTCGGCGCCATGTTCGTGATCCTCGGAGTCGCGGCTTTCGGCAGCGGGTTAACTGGCACGCTCGGAGCCGCCCGTCTGCTGTTCGGAATGGGACGTGACGGAGTCCTTCCGCGTAAGTTTTTTGGATATCTTAAGCCGGGCAGCAGCACGCCAACCAACAACATCCTTCTTATCGGTGCATTGTCATTTTCTGGCGCCGTGCTTTTGAACTACGTTGGCAGCGCTTATCAGCATGCGGGAGAACTTCTGAACTTCGGCGCTTTCCTTGCGTTCAGCGGAGTCAATTTCGCTTGCTTCTGGCAGTTCTCGGTTCATCGACCGGTGGGGCAACCGCTTCGTGTTCTTCGCGACGCGGTACTCCCCCTGCTCGGATTCGTCGCCTGTGCCATTATCTGGTGGAAGCTTCCACACCTGGCCAAAATCGTCGGCGGCATCTGGTTCGCAGTCGGAATCCTCTACGTCGGCTACAAGACAAACTGGTTCCGCTCCGCCCCGGTAATGATCGATTTCAGCGACCAATAGCATTCGCCGACGTATCTTCGAAATATTTCCGGGGCGTCGTCCCAAGCGCCTTTCGGAACATCGCGATGAACGCGCTGGGCGTGCTGTAACCGGCTTCCAGCGCTGCGTTGGTGATTTTCTCGCCAGCGGCCAGCAGTTGCAGAGAGCGCAGCAACCGAAGCTGCTGCCGCCATTTTCCCAGCGACAATCGAGTCTCCTGACGGAATAACCGCTCAATCGTGCGTTTACTGGCACCTGCTTGTTTGCACGCCCAATCCACAGAACGAGATTCTCCAACATCCCATTGCAGCGCGGCCGCCACCCGTGCGGCCCGCGGATCGCTGGGCATGGGCAACTGAAGCGGCACTGTCTGTACCGCCTCTAGCTGGTCAATCAACACGTCGATCAGATGCGCATGGACCTTTGACCTGCGGCTGAGTTTTCCGTAGCCGCAGAGATGAACAATCAGCTGCTGCAGCAGCGGTGAAACATTAACCACGCAACAGGCTCGCGCCAGGCGCCGCACCATCCTCGCCCGCAGGTAAACCGTCCGCATCGAAACCGCGCCAGACATCTGAACGCTATGCGCAATTCCCGCCGGAATCCAGACAGCCCGCTGGGCCGGAACCACCCATGTCCCGGCGTCGGTCCGCACCGTCATTACACCTTGGCTCGCGTACACAAGTTGATCCTCGGGATGCTGATGCGCCGGAATCACGCGTCCGTGCTCCAGGTCGTAAGCCAAAGCGGTCACCGGGGAAGGCAGCCGTGGGCATACTTCGACGGGTTGTCGTATTTTAGACATTCATTGTCACAATAGCGGAATGTGATCCCTGCCGCAATGGTCTATCCTTCCCCTGCTTCGACGCGGTGAAGAAGAGGAGATTCAATCATGCTGGGGTCGACAGACATCGTTGCTTTCGTAGCCATCACCGATGGGGAAAAGACACGTGCGTTTTATGAAGGCGTTCTGGGACTGCGGTTCGTAAAGGACGACGGCTTCGCGTTGGTATTCGACGCCAACGGAATCATGGTGCGCGCCGCAAAAATGAAAGACTTCAAGCCAGTGCAGTATACGGTGCTGGGATGGCAGGTATCGAAAATTGACGACGCAGTGCGAAGCCTGACAAACCGCGGAGTAAAGTTCGAAATCTTCGGATTCTTCAAGCAGGACGAACTGGGAATCTGGACCGCGCCCACGGGAGATAAAGTGGCCTGGTTCAAAGATCCCGACGGCAACATCCTCTCAGTGTCACAACACGTGAACTGAGAGAACGCGAAACTAAGTGATTGCGAAATTGAGTAATTGAAAACAGATGCCCACTTCTCCTTAATGTTCGAAGAAGTGGGCTTTTAAATTACTAAATTACCCGATTACCAAATTACTAATTCCCTCATTCCACGTTCCACCCGCTGACTTCCACGGCAGGCGTTGCGGTTCCCAACTCGCTCGCTCGATACGTCGCGCTCACCTCGCGCTTCTCGCCCGGCAGCAGCGAAATGTAGTTGTCCTCCCACACGACAGGAAGAATCTCTTCGCCCTTCGCGCCCTTGGAAACTTTGAGCCGCACGAAGAACGCGAGATTTTTACCGGGATTCTCCACGCTCACATGCGTGATCGCTTCCTCTCCCTTGTGCTCCGTGTGGTTCGCGACCTTCAGCTTCACTTTGGTCAGTTGCGAGATAGCCGTGTAGTCCGCAAACGAAGCCGTCGGCGTCATCCACCAGTTCGATTTCGCCCAATCGAGCGTCTCGGGCTTGGTCGAGAGCCAGTAGAAATTTGACCCAACCAGCTTTCCCGTCGAGTCTTCAAGTTTCAGAACGAGGAAGTAAGTGTTGCTCAGCCCTGAGACGTCGGGAAGTGTGAAGATCTTCGCCGTGCTGTCAGCCGCTGCATCAACCGGATTCTCCTGGGTGAACTTTTCCGTCGCGTCGAGGTTGTAGATCTTTGTGATCAGTTTCAACCCTTTCACATCCGTGTACTGGCTGCTGACCACCCAGATCGAGTGATCGTCGTACCCATAAACCGGATGCAGCGCCTCCATCGCGCGTTTGGCGCCGAAGTATCCTCCGCCCGGACGCAGGTAATAGTCGTACAGGTGCCAGATCATCGAGGGCCACGCATTGTTGAGCATCCACTGAATGACGCCAGTCGATTGATACTTGTTTCGGCTGTACGCCTCGTACATCGCACGTACGCCTTCGTAGGTCTGCATCTGCGACTTGATGGCGAAATCGTTCACGTTGTCTGACTTGCCATAGCGGTTCGTCAGCGCATCGCTGAATACGTTGATGGTCTTGAATTCGCCGCCGCCCGCGTGATAGTTCCACACGTCATCGATCGGCCACATGTGGTCTTTACCGACCATGGCGCGAATGCTCTCCACGGGCGGAACCGCAGGTCCCATGCTGGTTTCGGTATTGAATCCATATGCTCCGCCGCAGCCTCCGGGATTGCAGAGCTTGCGTCCCGGCTGGCCCTCAGGCGTATCGACCTCCCAGTAGCTGGGCGCGACATATTCGTACGGTCCGCTCATTTTTGCGCCACTGTCGCCGGTCACGCTGGTTTTCTTTCCAGTAGCCGAAGATACGGTTGGGTTCGGCCACAGCAACTCTTTCTCAATGTCCAGATACATCTGCTCGACGTCCGGCGGNGGAGGATTATCGCTGCCGTTCAGCCACATGACCAGCGCCGGATGGCTGCGCAACCGGTAGATCTGATCGCGCAGTGATTGCTTGGCAATCTCGAAATCCTTCGGCTGCCACTTCGGCCAACGCTCCCAGAAATCGCAGCAGCACCAGCCGGCCATCACCAGAATGCCTTTCTGGTCGGCAATATCAAAGAATTCCTGCGTCTCAAGTTTGCCTTCGAGTCGTACCGTGTTGAGCCCCATATCCTCGACATAGCGGAACTCGTCGTGCATGCGTTGCGAATTCTCGCGCAGCATCATGTCGGGCGTATAGCCGCCGCCCCGAATCAGGATGTTCTTGCCATTGATCTGGAAGCGCCGGCCTCCGACCGAGTTGACCTCTGAAGTAATTTCACGGATGCCGAATTCAGAATTCGCATGATCGCTGACGGCGCCGTTTACTTCAAATTGCATACTCAGCTTGTACAGGTCGGGCTTACCCATCTGCGCCGGCCACCACAAGCGGGGATTCGAAAACACCAGCTGCGAGAATTTGTCAGGAGTGAACGTCACGTCCTTGGCTTCGTTCGCTGCTAGATCGACATCCTGCTCAAAGGTTACGTTCTCAATCTGTCCTTTCAGTTTTCCCTTTACGGGCTGATCGGTGCCGTTCTTCAACTGCGCCGTAACTGTGAGTTGAGCGCTATCGTTCGCGGGAGGATTGAGTTTGGAGACAACGGTGGGATACCGCATCGCCACTGGCCCGCTCGTAGTCAGATAGACCTCGCGCCACAGTCCCATATTCTTGTCTGGCGGAGCGGGGTTCCAATCCACGAACGTGATCGCGAGATCATGCTCCGTAGGAGCAAATGCCTGTACGGCCAGCACATTCTCCGCGCCAGTCTTGGCTCCGGCAGTAATGTTGAACTCATACGTCCGCCAGGCTCCGGCAACGTCATCCGAGTTCGCGATCACCTTCCCATTCAGAAAGATGTTGGCGCGGTAGTTGATCCCGTTGAACTTCAGCCAGATCGTTTTTCCCTTGTATGACGCCGGGACCGTGAACGCCTTGCGGTACCACCACGAGATTGCATAAGGGCTGTCGGTCGCCATCGCGACGTTCGAGAAATTCCCGCCGATCGGGTAGGTCACTCCCGGGAAACTGCGCAAATTCATTCCCGGGAAGGGGTCCGGCAGGGTTTTATTCTTCACCAGCGCTGCCACAACGGTCGTCGGTACCGTGACGTCAAGCCATCCCTTGGGCGAGAACTGAGGCGTCGAGATGGCTTCGCCCTTAGCCTCGACCTTCGCCGATGTCTGCAACGTCCATCCCTCTCTCAGTGCGAGCTTGGTCTCACCTTGGGTTTTGGCGCCAGTGGCGGGCTTGGTTTTTTGTTGGGCGACGATATGCGGAAGAAAAAGAACTTGAGTCAGAAGAAAAGCGNTCACTGCTGCCTGTTTACCAGATTTCATTTTGCTCCTTGTGCGGACCGAGACCTCCGTTCGGCATGGAACTTTTGGAATTTCTGTCGCTGAAACGGATAACACGTATATTAATACGTTTCAATAGCCCATTTCAGAATGAATCCTCAAAGCTACAAACCACGCTCTGTGACCCTTGGCCGGGGCAAAATTACGTTTCCTCTGCCGGTCCTCAAAGGTCTTAAAGGCAGGGTCAATTTCGGCAGCGTAGTTTATAATTAAAAATTCGCCTCCCCACTCTGGAGTGATAAGAAAATGATTCGCTTTCTGCAAAAATCTGGTCAGACGACGAAGTATATCCTCGCCGCGCTCCTCCTGCTGATTTGCGCCTCGATGGTCATCACGCTGATTCCCGGAGGCCTGGGTTCGGACACGTTTGGTGGAGGACCTACCAAGGGTGTGATCGCCAAGGTCAACGGCCAGGACATCTCTACTGAAGAGGTAAGCAGGACAGCCCGGCAGGCCGCTGATCAGCAAGCCGCCCAGTATGGCGAAATGGCCGCCAGGATCAGGCCTTTCTTGATGCAACAGGCAACCCAGCAGGCTGTCGAACGTTTGATCACCCGCCAGGCGCTGCTCGACGAGGCGAATCGCATTGGTCTGCGCGCCAACAAACAGGAAGTTCTCGACGAACTGCAGCACGGCCGCTATGCCGCCACCTTCTTCCCCGGCGGAAACTTTATCGGCGAGCAAGAATATAAGACGATGCTGCAGAATGCCCAACTCAGCGNAGATGAATTCGAGGATTCCGTCCAAAAAGACATCCTCTTAACCAAGCTTCAGGCACTGATCACCAACAGCGCGAGCGTCAGTGAGAACGAGATCCACGACCAGTTTCTGAAGCAGAACACGAAAGTAAAGTTCGATTACGCGGTATTGAAGCAGGAAGACCTCAAGAAAGGACTGCACCCGACCGACACCGAGCTGAAGGCTTTTTATCAGAGTCACCTTGCCACTTACAACAACTCGATTCCCGAGAGGCGCAAGGTGAAGTACGCCGTCGTCGACACCAACAGAGTGGAATCCGGTGCTCAGGTGACTCAAGAAGATCTGGCCAGTTACTACCGCGACCACCGCGAGCAATACAGCCTCCCGGCACAGGTGAAAGTCAGTCACATTCTCATTAAGACGCCTACACCCGGTCCCGACGGAAAAGTTGACGAAAAGGGTGTGGCCGAGGCGCAGCGCCGTGCGGAAGATATCCTGAAGCAAATCAAGGGTGGCGCAAGCTTTGAAGACTTGGCCAAGAAATATTCCGAAGACCCGGGCAGCGGAAAACAAGGCGGCACTCTCGGCTGGCTCGGAAAGGGCCAGACCGTTCCAGAATTCGATAAGACGATCTTCTCCAGCCCCAAAGGCCTGGTTCCCGATCTCGTCCGCAGCTCAGCCTTCGGCTTTCATATCATCCGCGTTGATGACAAGCAGGACGCCCATGTCAAACCGCTTGATGAGGTAAAGTCCGAAATCGAGCCGACCCTCAAGCACCAGAAAGCGACGCAGGTTGCCCAGCAGCAGGCCGAGGCGCTGTTGAAGGATGCGCGGACTCAAGGAATCGATGCCGCTGCCGCAAAACACAACGTGCCCGTCATCACCTCAGATTTCTTTAGCCGACGCGACATGCTGCCGGGACTGGGGCCTTCTCCCCAGTTCATGGAGTCGGTATTCGCCGCGCAGGAGAAATCGCCTCCAGATATCGCATCCTCGTCTCAGGGAAGCGTTGTATATGAACTGCTAGCAATCAAACCCCCGGCTACTCCCACTTTCGACGAAATCCGCACGAAAGTTGAAGACGAATTCAAGACTGAACAGTCGAGAACCCTTTTGACACAGAAAGCTCAAGAACTCTCCGACCGCGCCAAGGCCGCTCACGACCTTAAGAAAGCCGCCAAAGAACTCGGCGCCACCATGAAGACCAGCGACCTGGTTCCNCCCGATGGACAGGTGCCCGATGTGGGCTCGATGTCCGGTCAGGCCTCCGTTGCTTTCACCATGAAGCCCGGTGAGATTACAGGGCCTATCAGCAGCGGCAGCGACGCAGCGGTTCTTCAAATACTGCAGAATCAGCAGCCCACCGATGCGGACTATACCGCCAAGCGTGATCAGATTCGCGATGCCGTGCTGCAGCAGAAACAGCAGGAGCGGTTCGGTCTTTTCGTCTCGAACTTGATCGACGAACTGACCAAGTCCGGCAAGATCAAGCGAAACCAAGAAGAACTCAAAACTCTGATGCGCTCCGGAAGCGAATCGGGAATGTAGCGGCGGTGTCATGTCTCTTGCACGTGCCGCGGGCATCTTATTACACCCCACGTCCTTGCCTTCTCGCGGCGGTATCGGCGATTTTGGTCCCGCCGCATACCGTTTCGTAGATTTTCTCGCCTCTGCACGTCAGGGCGTGTGGCAGGTGCTCCCGCTCGGACCTCTCGGCTACGGGAACTCCCCCTATTCGTCGACTTCGGCATTCGCGGGAAATCCTCTGCTGATCAGCCTGGAACGTCTGGCGGATTTTGGATGGATTGACCGCCGCCAGTTGGATCCGCTTTTGCCCAGCTCCGGCGCGGTTGAGTACGAACAGGTCTTCGCGCAAAAGATGCCGTTGCTGTTCGAAGCCGGTCACGGATTTCTCCGGCACGCATCCCAGGACGCACTCGGCCACTTCGAATCCTTCTGCGCCGAGAACGCCTGGTGGCTTGACGATTTCGTCCTGTTCGACGCTCTGCGTGCCCGCCACAAGCTGGCCCCATGGAACTCATGGCCCCGAGAGTTGGCTTCCCGTGAGGCCGCAGCCTTGAACAAAGCCCAACAGGAACTCGCCGACAGTATTCGTGTTCGCAAAGCTCTGCAGTTTGCCTTTTGCGAGCAGTGGCGTGCCCTCAGGGCCTATTGCGCCGTACGCGCTATCCGCATCGTTGGCGACGTCGCCATCTTCGTCAATCACGACAGCGCTGATGTCTGGACTCATCCGGAGCTCTTCCGTCTCGACCCTAACCTCGAACCGGAAGTCGTGGCCGGAGTTCCTCCAGATTTCTTCAGCAAGACCGGACAGCGCTGGGGAAATCCTCTTTACCGCTGGGATGTGATGAAGCAGCGAGGCTACCACTGGTGGGTGCAGCGGCTGCAATGGGCCATCCAGAATTGCGACTACATCCGTCTCGATCACTTCCGTGGATTTGAACAGTTCTGGGAGATACCGTCGCATGATCCTACCGCCGTGAATGGCCGATGGGTCGATGGACCGCGGGACGACTTGTTCTCTCAATTGCGTGAATCGCTGGGCGGATTACCTTTCTTCGCCGAAGACCTGGGCTACATCACGCCTGAGGTGCACGCGCTGCGGGACCGCTTGGATATTCCAGGAATGTCGGTGCTGCAATTCGGTTTTGGCGACGAAGGCGCACACATGTACCTGCCGCATCGCTCTGCGGGCAAAGTCGTTTATACCGGCACCCATGACAATGATACCGTTCAGGGTTGGTGGCGTTCCGGTGCTGCAGACCACGAGCGCCGCAATGCCGAAGCGTATCTCGGACACTCAGAAGATGGCATTCACTGGGCCTTTATTCGCGCCGCGCAAAGTTCTCCGGGTTGTCTCTCAGTAGTGCCCTTGCAAGATGTGCTTGGTCTAGGCAGCGAAGCTCGCATGAACACTCCGAGCCTCCATGGCGGCAACTGGCGGTGGCGCTTTCAGGAGAATCAGTTAAACGGAGAACATGCCTCCAAGCTGGCGCTCCTAGCAGAAGTCAGCGACCGCCTCCCAAAGCCCTTCGTGGGCCATTCCGCCGACAGATTCTTCGCGTAATGACGCAGCCTCGCAATTTTGCTTGTTGGCCAACGACCAAGGACGAACGACAAACGACGATGTTTCCGCTTCTGGGTGCTTGGCATGCGCTCCTCACCCGACTATCATTGATACCGCAGTGGTACATCCTGTTAAACGTCATCGCTGGCGCATTCGCGATCCCGACGGACTTGAACGAGTACTGCTCAGTTTTCCGCCTCGAAGGCATCGAGCGCTGGACAACCTGATCCCGCCGGGCATTCTTGGCTACCTGGTCTCAGGACCGATGACGGAATCGGGCGGCGCATGGATTGCGAGCATCGTAGCCGAGTACTTACTCTTCAAGGGCCCCATCCTAGATACGTAGAGCAGTCGTCTTTTGCTCTCGTCGCTGGTTACCACTGGTTACTCTTTCTTGCGTTCGCAGTTTTCCTTCGTGTTACGTCGTGTCCTTCGTGGTTCACGTTTTTGATTTCATCAGAAATTAATTTGCGCTTCATACCTACGAAACTCGTTTTCGATATGGATATAACATGCCCTCAAACCAGCTGCAGTCGAATGAAACGCAAGGCGAAATCCTGTCGCGCGTTGCCCATTTTCACGGACTGGCCGGGAAGTTGGCACCAGTCGGCAAAGTAAGAGATTTATATCGGCGCGTGCAGCGCTCCCCGCAAGGCTTTCACCTGGAAAGTCTTCTCGCTGAAATGCGGATTGACCTGCAAGTCCACTCCGCGGATCGTGGACGTATTCCGGCGTCCGGTCCTGTAGTGGTTGTCGCGAATCACCCTTATGGCGTTCTCGATGGCGCTCTTCTAACCGTGCTTCTTACCCGCGTGCGCCCAGACGTCAAGATCCTCACCAACTTCCTTCTGGCCGATGTCCCCGAACTGCAGCGCAACTGCATCTTCGTCGATCCCTTTCAGACCGACCATTCCATCGAATCGAATCGAAAGGCGATTCGGGCCGCTCTCGCATGGCTCGAGCAAGGCGGCATGCTCGCCATTTTCCCATCAGGAGAAGTTTCCCAGTGGCATGTCCCCGCAGGGCGGGTTGTCGATCCTGCGTGGAACGATACCGCCGTGCGCCTGATACGCCGTACCGGAGCCACCGCCCTCCCGGTCTATTTCTGCGGACATAACAGCGTGGGATTTCAGCTTCTGGGCATGATCCATCCCCGGTTGCGCACGGCATTTCTCCTGCAAGAATTTCTTAAGCAGGAAGGGAAGACCGTGGAAGTGCGCGTCGGTAGCTCCGTTCCGATCGACGCCATTCAAGCAATTGCAAGCGACCGTGAGGCAATAGAATATCTTCGCTGGCGCACATACCTGCTCGGCCGGCGCAGGAAAGCAGACTCTCCCTGGCCGATGGTTTTGCGCTCGAAGCTAGTGTCGAAGATTCAGGAGCCGTTAGCCGATCCCGTCCGCGAACCCTTGTTGTCGAACGAAATTCAAGATCTTGCTGGCGACCAATGCCTCGCTGAAAACTCGGACTTCTCCGTACATCTGGGAACTGCGTCCCAGATTCCACACTTGCTCCTCGAAATCGGGCGTTTACGCGAGTTGACCTTCCGGCGCGCCGGGGAAGGCACTGGCAAGAGCCGCGATCTGGACTCTTTCGACGAATATTACTGGCACGTCCTGCTGTGGAATAAGTCCAAGCGCGAACTGGTGGGAGCATATCGCGCGGGGGACACGGCGAAGATCGTTGCCCAACGCGGTATTGCTGGCCTCTATACCAGTACGCTATTCCGTTACGACGAGAGTTTATTTCAAAAGCTGGGTCCGGCGCTCGAACTGGGCCGTTCCTTCATTCGCCCCGAGTATCAGCGTCAATATACCCCCCTTCTTCTATTGTGGAAGGGAATTGCCCGACTAATCGCAACTCGTCCGCAGACCCCCATTCTTTTCGGCGCGGTCAGCATCAGCAACGACTACAGCAAAGCGTCGCGCGAAATGATCTACCGATTCTTTCAGTCACGCATACAAGACGACAGCCTGGCTGGCTTGATCGAGCCCCGCCGTCCTTTCCGCGCAAGCTTGCTGCACCGTTGGGATTGTCGTGTGATGTGCCACGCTCTCCGCGATCTCGACGAGCTTTCAGAGCCGATCACCGACGTCGAAGTTGACGGCAAGGGCTTGCCGATTTTGTTGCGCCAATACGCCAAGATCGGTGGCAAGCTACTGGGCTTTAACGTGGACCGCAAATTCTCAAACGTTCTGGATGGCTTGATCGTGGTAGATTTGCGCCAAACCGATCCCGCCGTTTTGGATCGCTACATGGGCCGCGAGTCAGCCCAAAGCTTCCGCAAACTCCACGCCGTCCCGCGGTAGCGCCTGCATACATGTGGGGACAGCCGCCTTCGGCTGTCCCGCGCGCCCGAAGCGCGAGCAAGCTACAGCAGTTGCTGTTTCCTTGCAGGCACCGCACACGCTTGTTCAGCCTCTTTCAAAGCATGCTCCAACTCTCGTCCCATCACGGCTAGCTCGCTTTCACTCATCAACTGCTGCATACGTTCAAACAACTCCCGCTCTTCTCTCCGGATGTGCTCCGAAAGCCGCTTCGCGAACTCCGAAATTTCGGCAGACGCCAGCTTCTGTTCTTCCGCGCTGGCAAAGCGCTCCCGTAACCACACATGGTCCTTGAGCAGGCAATCAATCAAGCTGCCCAGTTCTGAGAACTTTCGCGCCGATGGGAAAACGATCTGGTCTTCTGCACCAAGATGAATCCGTATCTCGGCCCGAAAATGCTGTGCGATCTCCATCTGCCACTGGCCCCGATCAGATTCCGCTATGGGCGACGCACGGTCGATCCGCACGCACAGCGCCAGCGCATGCTGATGTTGTCGTGATAAAGGCACTAAACTCTGGTCACGAAGCATGACGGATATTCCAAGTTTACCGCGTCGAACTTTGACCTCACCGCTGTTTCCTCGTATTTTCATTCATTCAAGAAAAACTGCTGACGCCGTTCCAATGAGACCAACCATGAACAACACTTCCAACAACTTTCACATCATTACAGGCGGCCCCGGTTCAGGGAAGACTTCTCTGATTGATGCCCTGCGCTCGCGCGGATACAGTTGCCCGCCTGAGGCCGGCCGTGGAGTGATTCAGCATCAAGTACGCATCGAAGGCCGCGCTCTCCCCTGGAACGATCCGCTGCTTTTCGCCGAACTGATGCTGTCCTGGGACATGCGCTCCTATGACGCCGCCGGAGAATATGCCGGGCCCGTCTTCTTCGACCGCGGCGTTCCCGATGTCCTCGGATATTTACGTCTGGTCGGGATCGCGCCGCCGCAGCATGTTCACAATGCCGCCCTCGCCTTTCGCTACAGTCCGAAGGTTTTCGTGACCCCTCCCTGGCCCGACATCTACCGCCAGGATCGCGAAAGGAAGCAGGACTTCGATGAAGCAGTTCGGACCTACGAGGCACTGGTTGCTACGTATGCCGATCTTAAATACGAATTGGTCGAGATCCAGCGCCTGCCAGTCGACGATCGGGTCTCATTCGTTCTCGATCACATCAAAACGTAAGTACCACCCTGCTTTACTAAACTCATCCCCACGTTCCAAAATAGAAGGTTCGACCGCAATCCTGACTGAAAGAGGAGCCTCATGGCAGTAGCGACTGGTGAACTGATTCGCGCAATGAACTACGTAGAAGACATCACGGCGACCCTGCGTCGCATTTGCATTTATATTCCCAGCATGAACCCCGAAGAGCGCAAGCGCCTTGCAGAAGCCATGCACAAGGCGGCCGACTCCTTCAATGCCGCCATCGCCGACCTCGAGAAGGCGGACAAGTAGGTGCCATCGGTCCAGACGATCGCGGTCATCGGCGCCGGTATCATGGGGCGGGGCATCGCGCACGCCGCCGCCCTCGGTGGGTATCACACCATTCTTGAAGACTTGCTGCCGAACGCTCTGCGGAAGGCCGAGACCGAGATCCGTGCCAATCTCGACAAAGCTGTCGAGTTGAATAAAGTCACCGCCGCCGATGCGGATGCCGCATTCCGCCGCTTGAAATACGCAGGCTCAGTCGAAGAAGCCGCCCGTGAAGCCGATCTGGTGATCGAAGCCGTCCCGGAGGAGATGGAATCGAAAATCGAGATCTTCACTCTTCTCGATAAGATCTGCCGCCCGACAACGATCCTCGCTTCCAATACTTCCTCGCTCAGCGTCACTGAGATTGCCAGTGTCACCTACCGCGCGAAAAAAATCCTGGGCATGCACTTCTTCAATCCCGTGCACAAAATGAAGCTGTTGGAAATCGTTCGCGCGCTCGAAACGGACGATGACACGCTCGCCACCGCCGTCGAAGTCGGCAAGCGTATGGGCAAAGAAGTAGTCGCGATCAAGGAAAGTCCCGGCTTCATCACCAGCCGCATCAATGCCATGATCGGCAACGAAGCCTTCTACATGCTGCAGGAAGGAGTCGCCTCAGCGCCCGACATCGACAAGGCTGTTAAACTCGGACTCAATCACCCCATGGGCCCATTTGAAATGGTAGATCTCGTCGGCCTCGACACGCGACTTCACATCCTTGAATATCTCCACAAGTCCTTAGGCGAAAAATACCGTCCGGCTCCCCTCCTGGTTCAATACGTAAAAGCAGGAAGGCTAGGCCGCAAATCCGGCCGCGGTGTCTACGAGTACCCCGAAGTCAAATCGTAACGCCGGCGCCACCAGCAAAAGTCCCTCGGAAACTGGAGCTTTCTCCGCGGCCTCTGCGCGTTTTTCTCTGCGTTCTCTGGGTTAATGTTTTGCCTTTCTTCAGCTAGAAACTGAACCTCGCCTGCAACTGTATCGTCCGGCTGCCCAGTGCCGCGCCAGCCACGCCAAAGTCCGAGTTCACACTGGTTATGGCGCCTGTCGGATCAACCGAGCCCAAGCTGCCATCGATCGTAGCTACGTTGATGTTTGTCGTGTTGAACAAATTGTAGATGTCAGCGCGAATCTCGAATCGAGCGCCTTCCCCGAGTACCTTGTTTTTCGGAAGTCCGAACGCCTTCGCCAAACTCACATCCAGATCGTTATAGCCCGGCCCGTTCAGGCTATTGCGATGAATTCCCGGAGTGGGTGCCGGAGCAGTTGCCGGGAAAGATGGCCCAGCCACAAATGTTGGTGGCAAGAAATACCGGGTCCCATCACCGCCATAGTTCGGATTCGCGCTCTGCTCAAACCTTTTCGCGGCCGTGCTAGTTCCAAACCCAGAAACAACATCGGCAGGGCGCAAGGTTCCATAGCCGCTATTCTGATAATAGAAATTGCTACTCGCGTTGTAGAACGGATCCCAGGGGAACCCAGTGTGCCAGTTCCAGATTCCACTCAAAGACCAGCCGCCTGCAATCTTCTCGATCCAATTGTGATTGCCATGGAAAAACACCGGCTGCCACAATCCGTAGAGTTTGAAGGCGTGGCGCACGTCGTAGTTAGAGCGGCCATACGCATTGCTCGGGGTGAACGGATAAGGATCCTGATAGTAGGGGCCCGAGAGTTCATCCATGGAACGCGCCCACGTGTACTGTGCCGATGCCTGGAACGTGTGCGAGAAGTTGTGCGCGAGCGTTGCAATCATGGCATTGTAGTTTGCGTTCCCGGTGTTCTCCCAGAAGTCAATCGTGTTAACCAGGGGATTCAACGCGAACCCGTTTGATGCGGCAACGGCATTCCAGTTGTTATGCACCAAAAGATGCCGCGTCTGATTACCGATATACCCCAGCGTGAAGATCAGGTTCTGTGTCAGCTGGTCTTGTACATCGAGTGAGTAGTGATAGTTGCTGATGGTTTTAGGGTCACTCTGAAATCCCGTCAGTACGGCATTTCCCGCCGCTGGCAGGTTTCCCGGCCCGAGAGTTGTGATGGCGGCCGGATTCGGAGCGTATCCGAAG
>AP72_2010_repI_A10DRAFT_1000058_pt1 | contig 16381 bp, 36 predicted proteins | sample AmaPasreplicIA10_FD_9194 | JGI IMG/M metagenome (IMG submission 9194) | reverse complement strand
CCGTCCAACGCTACCTCGATAACGATTGTCCGCCGGAGCGGCGGGAGGAGATGGAGCGGCGGCTGCGCACGCTGCGCACGCGCATCGAGCGCGATTACGATTTGTTTACCCCGATGGAGGAGAAGATGATGACGAAGGGGGATTTCCGCCTGACGCGGACCGGGGAGGATTACGATTTCTTCGGCCACCAGCTTTACCCGAACCGGTGGGTGGCCCTGCCGATTACCTGCCCCGCTTGCGGGGAGCGGGTCCTCCAGACCAAGTCCCCGCTCGACGTCGGTCAGGGCCGTCGCATGCACGTGCTCACCTGCCACTGCGTCACGGGCATCGTCGTCCCGCCCCCGCCCGGGAAGCGTCTCTACCTAATAATGACTTTGGAGGAGTGGGAGCGGATTTTGAAAAGTTTTAAGGATGCCGCCGCCGCGTCCGTTCCCGTTTAACCTATGAACTATTCTTATTTGCGGGATTCGGAGCGGTTCGGGCGGGAGTGTCCCCGGACCTACCGGGCGATCCACGGCAAGCGTTTCCTCCTCCCCCAGTACCGCCAGGTCGACTACTTCAACCAGGAGCGCGCGAACGCCGAGCTGGAGCTGGGGTTGTTGGCCACGGCCATGGGCTTCCTGGGCTATAAGGACGACGTCCACCGGGCCATGTACGTCAACTATTGCGGCGGGCTGAAGTGCGATCGCCCGACCTTTTTCCTAGAGAAGGAACTCGGGGGGCCGCTCTTCGAGAGCGCCCTACCGGAGGAGATGAAGGTGGAGGATATCGTCTGGCCCTGGCCCCAGTTCCGGGTCTTCCTGCCGCTTGGGCTCCTAACGATCGAGCGGGAGGGGGTGGTCCGGAGCCTGACCTATCTTGATATCTGTCGCGTGCCGGCGGGGGAGCGGTTTGGGCTGCCTACGCCCTACGCCGAGGAGGTGGAGGGCTATATCCGGACGTGTTTCCCGGAAGCTTACGGGGACCCGAACCGGGTGCCCGTGACCGGGCTGAGGATGGATGAGGGGGAGCCTTACGTGGCCTTGGCCGGGGGGTTGGATTGGCGGAGGAGCGAATCGGAGGGGTCGCTGAGTTATGCCTCGGTGATCTCCTGGACCGATAAGCGGATTGGGGAGGTGCTGGCCATGGAGTCGGAGCTAGCGACGCCCTTTTCGATTGACGATTTGGACCGGGTCTTTCTGGAGAAGATGTTGCGGTTGTCCCTGAATATCCTGCTCTTCATCAGTCAGAAGCCTCTCTTTTACAAGCCAGAGATCGTCCGCGCCCTTAAGCAGGAGGGCAAGCACCACATTAAGCCCGCTCTCGCCCGGGCCCACTTCGTCGGCGCGGAGCGCTTCCGGCGGGCCGCCGAGCTGCTCGACGCCGCCAAGAAGAAGGCCGCCGCGCACGCCGCCACAACGGGCCATCACCTGCCAGCCCACTGGCGTAAGGGCCACTGGAAGCGTCAGCCCTACGGCCCGAAGCATACCCTGCGCCGGTGGCAGTGGATCTCCATCTACCACACCTTCGGGCTCGACGGGCTCGGTCCCGGGGGCGACGAAACGGGAAAAGGGAATTAAAGGAGCGGGTAAAGAGACCGTTCTCGTTCTAAACGAAGAAAAAGCTTTAGAAAAATTTGCTAAGAAGAAAGAAAACGAAAAAGAAATGAATCTTGAAAATCGACTTGCCCTAGCCAAGTCCAGTAACGGGGACGAGCTTCTCCCATCCCCTCAACAACAACAGCAACAGCCCTTCGGGCGCGGTCCGGCTCCCTCTGGCGGCGGGGGAATGAAGATGAGCGATGTTCTCTTTATCCTCTTCCGCCATAAGTGGAAAGTGGCCGTCTGCACCCTGCTCGGGATTGCCGGGGCGGTGGCCGCCTGGTTTCTGCTGCCGCCTCAGTACGAGAGCGCGGCGAAATTGCTCGTGCGCTATGTGGTTGACCGGAGCGCCGTCGACCGGCTCGACGCCCAGAACAAGGACGTCACCTCCCCCTCCGCCGCCGCCATCAACGCCGAGGTCGAGATCCTCACTAGCTCCGATCTCTCGGCCCAGGTCGTCACCAAGTTCGGCGCGGCCCGCATCCTCGGCGACCACCGCAAAAACCCCCTCCTGAACGAGAACGAGCTGGCCGCCCGGGCCATCTTTAAGAACCTGGAGGTGAAGGTGATCCCGATGTCGAACATTATCTTCGTCGTCTACCGGAATAAGGACCCGCTGCTGGCCCGGGCCGTTCTGGAGGAGCTGCTGAAGGATTACGCCGAGAAACACCTCGAAGTCCACCGCTCCCTCGGCACCTACGACTTCGTCTCTAAGGAGGCAGCCCAGCTCGAAAAATCCCTCGCCAAGACCACCGGCGAGCTTAAGGCCCTCAAGGCCAAGGTCGGCATTACCTCCTTAGTGGAGGACACCGTCGCCCTCGCCAACCAGATCACCAAGACCCAGGCCGACCTCGACACGGCCACCGGCGAACTCGCGGCCCAGCGGGCCAAGGTCGACCAGCTCCAGGCCCTCGGCGTCGCCGCCTCCGAGGAGGAGACGGCCAAGAAAGCCCACGCCTACTCTCCGCCCTCCGCCGAGATCGTCGGTCGCTACAAGGCGGTCATCGCCTCCCTCATCAAGCTCCACGACGACGAAACCCTTTTACGTTCCCGCTTTACGGTCCAGAACTCCCAGGTCCGGACCAAACAAAAACAGATCGACGACCTAGAGAAGTACCAGAAAGCCCTCGAAACGACCTACCCGGCCTTACTCGCCGTCGAGGTCGACGCCAAGGGGGCCACCGGCCAGAGCGGTCGCCTCGATCCGATCGCCGAGAAGGCGCGGCTAACCGAGCTGGAGACCCGGGTGGCGACGTTAAAGCCCCGGCTCGAAGAGCTTAAGGCTCGATCGACGCTGCTCGCTGACCTCGGCCCCCAGATCTCCACACTGGAACAGAAGTTTAAGGCCGACCAGGAGAACTACAAGTATTACGGCTCCTCCCTAGAGAAAGCCCAGCTCGACGAGCGGCTCGACCCCTCCCGGATTCCGAATATTAGCGTCGTCGCCGCCCCCTCGCCGCCCGACCGGGCGAAAGGGGATCTAAGGAAGATCGCCCCGGCCCTAATCGCCGGGGGACTCTTGCTCGGGCTGATCTGGGCTTTCCTGATCGAGCGCGTCTTTGACCGGACGATTAAGCGGACCGGCGAGGTCGAGGAGCGGCTCCGAATTCCCGTATTGATGTCGATCCCCCGGCTAATGGAGTTGTCGCGCTCTGCGCCCCGGCTCCGCTATAGTAACGGGGAGGAGGCGAGCGACGAGATCGTGGCCGCTGAGGCCGACGAGGCGGCGGGGGCGCTGTTACGGCCCTTCTGTGAGGCGATTCGGGACGAGCTAGGGCTCTTCTTCGAGATGAACGGTATGAGGCATAAGCCGAAGCTGGTTGCCGTGACCGGGCTGACCCGGGCGGCGGGCGCTTCTAGCCTCGCGGCGGGCTTAGCCGAGGCCTTCGGCGAGGTGGCCGGGCCGAAGAAGGTCTGCCTCGTGGATAAGGTGATCGCGGCGGGCCGTTTCTACGGGGCGCTAGAGGAGTTCCGGGCGAGCGAGCTGGAGTATGTGGTCTTTGACCTGCCCCCGGTGGCCGAGGCCAGCTCGACTGCTCCCTGCGCCGGGTTTATGGATAAGCTCCTGTTGGTGGTCGAGGCCGAGAAGAGTACTTCGGCGGCCCTTAAGCGGGTCTACGCTAAGCTCGCCATCAAGGTCGACACCTCGGTCATCTTCAATAAGCGCCGGAGCTACGGGCCGCGCTGGCTCGAAGCGGAGGTTTAAAGAGCGGAAGCCAATGAAACCAAAACCCAAACCCGTTGATAAGGCGAAGTTGATTGAGGCGTGGAAAAAGGCGGGCCTTAACGAGGAGCAGGCGGCCCGCGCCTACGAAGCCCTTTACGAGATGTTTAAGGCGGCAGGCCCCGAGGCAACGCTCAAGTGTTTTGAAGAGATTTTGGATGTACCGCCCGGTTCGCTCTCGATAGAGTGGTATGCTGACGGGAAGTAAGATGAAATCGGTTTACCCGAACTGGCCGAGTAGCCCGGCCTCGATTCTCGACGATCCGAAGGTCATCAAGGGCATCGCCAAGTATTGCCCCTGGAGTTACCGGAAATTCTTCGGGCGGAAATATCTCCTCCCCCGTTACCGGGAAGGGGATTATTTCCCGCTCGACTTCCAGCACCTCGTCTCCTTCGACCGGGTGCTCGCTTTTGCCGTGAACCCGGAGGCGATGGACGATGTGATGCGCTGCGGGATGGCCACAACGCTAGCGGCGCTGGGCTATGACCGCCCGACNCTTTACCTAGAGCGGGAGCTAGGTGAGGCCCTCCTCCGGACCCAGGTCCTCGAAAACATCGCCTCGGGCGATATTAACTGGCGCTGGCCCGCTTTTAAGATCGTGCTCCCGAAGGGGCTGTTGTCCGTGGAGCGGGAGGACGGCCCCCGCTCCCTGACCCACTTTGACGTCTGTCACATCGGCAGCGGTACCTCGATTATCGCCCCTCGCGAGCTAGCCGAGGAAACGCGAAAATTTATCGGGACCTTTCTCCCCCACCAGCACGTCCACGACATCACCCGCTTTGAGTTCCTTTATAAGGAGCCGGGCCTCTGCATCGCGACGGCCCTCGACCGCCCCGATTCCGCCGAGTACGGCCAGACGGCCTACGGCATGGTTAAGCCCTGGGGGGCGATAAGGCTTGGCGATTACCGGGCCGTCGCCGGGGATCTCTCCACCCCCTTCGCCCAGGACGACATCGACCGGGGCCTGCTTAAGCGGCTGGAGCATATCGTCCTGAACGTGCTTCTGTTCCTGTCGGCGACGCCCCTCGAATACGCCCCCCATCACATTATCCGGAAACCCCGGCTCGAAGGCAAGCACCTCGTCCCCGGTTTATTAGCCGCCCGCTTTGTTGGGCAGAGTCAGCTCCGGCCCGAGCACGGCCCGGCGAAAACCGTCTCCGCCCCTACGGGGCGGCACGTCGCGGGCCACTGGGTCTGCGGGGCCTGGCGCCGGGTCGCTTACGGCCCGAAGCTGGGTTTGCGGCGGCTGCAGTGGATCGAGCCCTACCGGACCCACGACCCCGAGGAGAAAGAGAGCCACGAAATGGAGAAGAACGATGAATGACGAGAACTGGAAGCTAGAGACGTTTGGAGGGGGAAAGAGCGAGGTGAAGCTGTGCTCGATCTGCGGGTTCCCCTACGAGGGCTACGGCAACAACCCCCAGCCGGTCCTTGACGACTACGAGGCCCGCTGTTGTGATCGCTGTAATGCGACGGTGGTCGTCCCGGAGCGCCAGCGCCGCATCTCCCGGGGCCATAGCGCCTACTAACCCGATAAAGTATCCTAACGACGACTATGAGTATTGCTACCTTTCGTAATTCCTCCGGAACCGAGGTTGGGCTTGAAACGATCTTTGAGCCGGAAAAGGTCGATAAGATGCTTAAGCGCTGTTTGAAGCCCGATGTCTATGCTGAGTTAAAGGCAAAAGCGGAGCAGTTCGAGGAACTCTTTATGGAGATTACCGTCGGGCGGCGGGCCGATCTCCCCCAGGTCCGCCACCTCCTAATCCACCTCGACCGCCGCCCGAACTATGCCGACATCATCCCGGGCAGCATCCGGGGCAACTTCATTATCATCTTCTACGTCCACAAGGACGCTCTCGGCGAGATCCAGCCCATGGTCGACTACCTGAAGCGCGACTTTAAGCGGGCTAACGACTGGAATGAGACGACCCGTTACGAGATCGATAAAGACAAGATTAGCGACTTACCGAGTTTCAAGCTTTAGGCGGCCCGTGCGCGTCCGAATTATAGGGCGAGAGTGGAACGTGCGCCATCATCGATCAAAGTCAGCCAGTACCGGCCCGCCTTCTTCGAGGGCTTTGATAATTGGGAGGGAGAGGTCGGCACCCTAGAGGAACTATTGGATGTAGGGTTTATTGCCCGCTGGAAGGATGCCCCCGGTTTCTACCGCTTCAGCCTCCAGCGACACTACGTCTCCCGGGATTATTTCGCCCGGGGCGATCCGCCGGAATCGATCTCGCTCTTAATGGCTGAGTTGCGGGAGGGGCGGGAATGGTGGGTGGTGGCGAAGCTGGAAGGGGAGGATCTCGCCGCTTTCGCCGCTTTACCGGAGTTCGAGGGAAAGGGGGAGGAGGAATCCCGCCCGCCGCCCTTCTCGTAAAGTGGGCGCGAAATGTAGGTTCGTATATGATGACCGAAGAACCCGATCCTACCTATTTCGATACCGTGACCTTTGCCGGTTATAAGTTTGAGCTTTGGCGGGCGCGCTGGACGGTAAAGCGGACGACGTTTACCCGTTGGTACGCGCGGTACGACGGCCAGAGCGAGAACGCCTTTCGCGATACCCGGGGCGACTCCCCCGCCGGAGCGCTCGGGATGGCCGTGTTGTTGCTCCCGGAGAATGACGCTGTGACAGACCGGATTTATGGTGGATAAGAGAGTTGACGATTTGAAGGCGGTGCGGGAGAAGAACGTCGAGGGCGATGGGCTCTGGTTCCGCTATTTCGACGAGCTAATTAGCATCCTCCCCCGTAAGGACCTTGTCCGGCTCCGGAAACGGTTCCGGAAGTTGGGCAACGATCTGATGGTCGAGGTCCTAAGCGACATCCTCCACGAGCGCAAGCGGCACAAGTAATGCGCGCTGGGGGGAGCCGTTCTATCGAGGGTAAGTGAAACGGTTAAGATTAAGTATTGTTTGCGGTTTGCTGTTAGCGGGTGGAGCGGTGGCGGCCATGGCCCAGGCGTTCATGCTAGAGAAGACGGCCCGGCCCGCCCCGACGGCCGCAGCGCTAACAGCGATGGCCGCTGATCCGGGCTCGGATCTCTCGGCGCTCGCGACGGACGATCTAGCCTCGGTAGCCGCTATCGACGCCCAGGCCTACTACACGGCCCATCCCCGCCCCTACGCCTTCGCCGATTACCCGCTCGGGGAGAAGCGCGCCCGCGCCCACAACCTTACGGGCCGCGCCGTGGAGCGTTATGGGGTGGTTTTCTTCGGTACCTTGAATATGATTTCGAATTAAGATGGAGGAATAAATGAATTACGGAGGCGGGAAATCGGCGAACAAGCCCATAACCGTTGATATAGCCGAGCTGCGCGTGCCCCAAATCTGCATTGGTCATATAAGGATCAACGGCAACCCGGTTACCGAGACGTCGTTACGTTGTGACGTTTGTGGGCGGATGGTTTGGGAGGTGGCTTTCCGTCGGGATAGCTGCCTTATGGGATGCGATTGTCGGACTATTGAAGTCGGGACGAACGATCCGGGCCGCTGGGCCGGGGGTGACAATTAAACGAAAAACCGGTAATTACCATTCCGGGGGGTCTGACGCTGACCTAATTGTCAGCGGCAGGGCCTAGCGATAAGAGAAAATTATGAGCAACGATAACGACTACACCGATAAACAATTGCCGGAGTCGCTCTGGGCTAAATACTTCCAAGCTCAGGTGGAGTGGGTTAACTTGCTTTATCCACGGCCCGGGCTCGGGATTTCCTATCCCGAGGACTACCGCTATCCGGAGAATCCCGACGATCCCGATTACTTCGATCCGGCGTGGAAGAGCTGCTAACCGACGTTTTATCCTATACAAATTGAATCGTCAGTTTGAGATTTGTATCCGGGAGCCGAAAATCGCGCAACTCACAGTCGAATAATCCTAATTTATGGCGAGAAAGCTAGTTTGTTTCCGTGTTGTAGATCTTGCGGTCCCTCACACGGCATCGCGCGAGGACGCGTGCTCGGTGTGCGGGGAGGCGGTTTGGCGGGCGCTGTCGAGCCCGGGGAACGTAAAGGCGATTTGTAGCGTCTGTCTCCAGTCGGAGACCCGGGGCCGGAAGGTTACCATCGAGTCCCCCACCCCGGAGCAGATCGAGGACGCCCTCCGCCACCCCCACCCTCCTCCTCCTCCTCCTACGGAGTGACGACGAAATGGCTAGCCCATGCACAACTTAACGATGATGGTCCGGGAGGGGCGTGCGGATAGTTTCGATTGTCCGGCGTGTAAGCGCTCTGTTTACGTCCGTAACGCGAATCGTAAGCCTCGGGGCTGGGTCTTGACCTGTGACGGGCAGGGGCACGGGTGGATGACGGAGAAAGAGTTCGAGGAGGCCTCGGTCGTCCCCCATCACGACCTTCACACCGACACGGGTCCCTACGAGGAATGACTGAGGAGGAAGTTTTTCGCCTTAAGCCCGGGGACCTACTCCGGGTGGATGATGTGGCGATGGGTAGTTCTGCGCGGACGATGTCCTTGCAGACGACATACGCCATCGTTGTCGCCGGGGCCGGGCCGAACGTGACCTTGGCCTGGCAATGGTTTGCGCCGTCATGGCCAATATTGTCTCCGGGCCATTGGCGCGTGTTAGCTGACGAGGAGATCTCTCGCGTTCTTCATCGTTCCCGTCTCACGCGCATCGCGTAGAGTAGAAGACGTTATGGTTAGGCGAGTTGTGATAATCGATGTTCGGCCCGCGCCGTGCGCCCTGTGCGGGGAGCGGGCCGAGCTGCGGCCGTACGGGCCGGGGAACGCCCTGATCTGTCACCCCTGCATGGGGCGGGACGAGGCGGCCTGTAAGGCGCGGATGTACGCCTTTTTGGAGGAAGCGGATGAGATTTACTTTAAGGAAGGAGAAAGAACGGTGGGTATGTACCTGTTTGAAAATGAGGTGGCCCGATGACCGTGCGGGAATTTCGCCGGTTACGGGCCGGTAACCTGGTGCAGGAGGCGTTGTCCAAGAGCACGTGGGTCGTCGTCGAGCGGCGGCGCTGGGAGCGCCCCTGCCTCATCCTAGAGCGTGCGCGGCCCTCGGCTGCGGAGCTGCCGACCCACTGGGTCATCGCCGAGCGCTACGCCGAGGCTTTCCGGCGGCTGGCCTGAGAGATGAATGTCGAGGAACAGCGAGCCCAGCTCCACGCCGGGGCCTATCTCCGGATCGTTAACGACGAGGCGCGGTATCTCGGGGCGGCGGCGGATTGTCTCCACTATCTCGTGCTCCGGCGGTACGCGGATACGATTGAGGTGGTGCCCGTCTGGATGAGGGAGCTTTATTTAAGGCCCGGCTTTATCGGGCGCAGCTTCCAGCAGCAGGCGGGCACGTGGATTCCGCTCGGGGACCCGTTCCTGAGTTATGCGGTGCGGATAGCTTAAGAATTATGAACTATGGAAGTGGAAAATCGAAAAGAGGGTTGTCGCCGTCGATAAAGACGATTGACGAACTGTGGATGGACTTTGTCGAGGAGATTCTCCCGCCGGGGGAGATACCCGAGATCCAGCGGCGTGACTTGCGGCGGGCCTTCTTCGGGGGGTTTACTTCCGCGCTTTATGCGCTTACCCACGGTCTCCCGAAGCTTCCCTTCGAGCAGGCGGAGACCGCCATCCAAGGCTTCCACCAGCAAGCCTCGGACTTCTTTAAGGCGGTTCGGGAGGACCGGGCGTGAACTACGGGAGGGGGAAATCTAAGCGAATGAAGAAAGTGTCGATTACGCGGTATAAGGATGATCCGCTCTGCCCAAGGGTCAGCGCCGGGGGCGGGGCGAAGATCGGCGGGTTCTATTGCACCTATCGGGGGACGCGGGAGGAGGCGATCGAGATACTGGAAACGATCCTGGTTGTTATGCAGAATATGCCCGAGCAACCGGTCGAACCGGAATCGGATATTCCTGGTGCCCAAGCGATGCCCAACTAGGTGCCCAAGGCGTTAAATCCTAGTTGCCCAATAGACAATATCTAACATGGCCCATGCCCAATGCCCAACTCACGAAATGTGCAAAGGAAATGAATATCATACTTTGGGGCATAGCCATCTTGTACGGTGCGTTTAATGTGCTCTTTGGGCTGTTTCTAATGGCGGCTTTTGTTGGGCAGCGGTTCTTTAACCGCCGGTTAGAAGAGGACCCGACTCCGGTGGAGGAGAAGCTGGCTGCTTAAAATTGCGTGTTGGGCATTTTAAACGTTGACGGTTGTCCGCGCTTTTTCGGCGCTGACTTTCTCGACCTCGATCCGCAGCTCCGCGATCGTAATTTCGGTATCGGCTCCCGTTATCACGATCCAGACGGCGAGTTTGTGGAGGTATTCGCGCCCGATCGCTTCGCGGGAGCGGGGTGGGGGTGGAGGGGTGACTTCGCGGGTCCCGGCATTCCAGGTGATTTCCCGCTCGACGATTTTCTTCGCTACCTCGGGCCGCATGGCGAGCCGGTCGTACTGGGCGGCCCACTTTCTCGGATAGCGGACGTTTTCGGCGATGAGCCAGTTGTAGACCTGGGCCGTGGGAATGCGGTTTTTGAGGGCGAGGCGGAGGCCTTCCCGGATTTTATCTTCGCCCCGGGCGATGGCGGTGCTGCCGGCGCGGAAAAGTTTCCGGACCGGGGCTTCACACTTGTAGGTGGCCGAGGTGAAGCGGAGGACGGGATTCTCCAAGAGGCTCGGTTTCGGGGGATTCATACGCTGCGTCTTTCATGAGATTTCTTCTCCTAGAACTAGAACTTCCAAGGTGCGTCTTATTTGTGTACGAAATGTATAGGGTATCAATAACTTACGTTAGAATAGGGAAGAGAATACCCCTCTTTCCGCCCGCCCCTGGCCGGGTGAGCAGACTACCGGGCCGAAGTGGCGTTGACCATCTGGGGAGTAATCCCGTGAGACGGACGCGTCCAGGTGAGAGCCAGGGGGCGGGCGGAAGGAGGGAGCGCGGGCGTTCTAACGAAATGTAAATAAAATGGCTAAAGTCGAATTGTTCTGGTCCTGCCGCCACGGCGCGCGGGACCTAAACCTGTTTTGGGTCTTGGCGAGCCGGAAAGAGGTTTTCGCGATCGTAAGGGGGAAGTTTACCGCGATGGGCGAGGTGTACTTCGTCGCCGAGTATTGCGTTGCCAATAAGCAGCCCTCCAAGGAGCGGGGGCCGACGCTGGCCGCCGTGATGGCCCTGGCCGAGGTCCACTACGACGACCTCGGCTACGTCGAGCCGAACGCCTGGAGTGCCCCGGCGGGGGGCGTGGTGGAGGGGTTGAGGGATACGACGGGGGAGACGGATTTAGCCGGGTATCGCGACGATTAGCGCGCTAGTATAGGGGCTACTATGACCAAATCCAAGGAGGGCGGTAAGAAGCGGCGCGAGATCCTCTCCAATAAAGGCCTTATCCGTTTCGATAGCCTCGACGCGGCGAAGTTCTTTCTCCGGGCCTTTAACCTAGAGGGGGACATCGAGGAGGCCCTGTCGATGTTTAAGCGTGCCCCGAAGGAGCACGACCGGATCGGTTGTCCGGTTGTGGCCGAGTACCGGGTGGACGATGACCTGACGTTCGTGTTTTGTTTCTTTATTACCGTTGATCTGCTCGGCTTACAAAGCGGGACGGGCTTCGTCTATTACGCTGATAAGGAAAACCTCGCCGAGGTAATCGAGCGACGCGACAAACAGGCCGACGATCTCCTCCAGCACATCCGCGTCCAGGGCAAGATGGGCGGCACGGTCCTCCTCGAACCCCACGAAGAAAAGGGAAGAGAAATCTAAAGAGGGTCGGAAGAAGGGCCGTAGAGAAGGGGAGTGAGGGGCGATAATGATTACCGCCGGTTCCTCTTTTATTTGTTTTTGGGGTTAGCCTTAGCCGTTCTAATCGTTGGAATAATAATGGAGGTTATTCTTTGGTTGGTTTTTAAACAATAATGACTATCACAAATGAGTTAGCGAACGAGATCGAAAACTATTTAAAGGAGAGGCTCGGCTCCCACCCCTACATCCTTCTCCTCGGGGAGAGCGGCACCTCCCACTCGGGCGTCATTACTAATCTCGACGGGAAGTCGATGACCGCCGTGCTGGAGTGTTTCGCCGAGGCGGCCCGGAATACCTGGGAGGTGGGGAACAATTGATCAGGCCGGGCCAATATAAGCGTGATCCGGCGGGGTGGGCGATTTGTGTGAAGGGGCCGAAGAAAGGCTTCGCGGTCAATCACGGTACGGGCCAGGAGATGCGCCTGCTTGACTTTATTGCCTGGATTTACGACGTCTCCTACGAGGAGGCTTACCTGGAGTGTATGGCGACGCTGGCCAAAAACCGCTCCTAATCGCGCGGGGAGCCGTTCTAAGGAGCGCGTGGATATTCAAAGTTTAAAAGAGGTTTTTAGGCCGGAGGTTTGGGAGGCGTTACGGGCGTATGTCCTGGGCGAGGTGCGCGAGGAGTTGGAGAGCCGGTTACGGATGGCCTTCGCTGCTTCTGCGCCGCCGCTGGAGTTAACCGCCGTTCCCGCGCGGGCGGCTCTTCCCCCCAAGCGCAAATCGCGCGCCCGGGGCGACCACCACGTCGAATTCCCCCCGCCCCTCGACCCGGCGACCTTGGCCTATGTGCCTGCGAAGATAAGGAGGATGGGCCGGAAGTATGAGACGATTGCGTTGCGGCGGGATTTGATCGTGGAAGTGTTAAAGTCCGCCCCGCCGGACGGGGTCAGCGTCGAGGACATCCTCGCCCACCTGGCCAAGGCCAATTTTCCGATCGATAACGCCTACTACACGGCGGTTTCCCGCGCCGGTCGGCCCCGGATACGGGCCGCGATTGGGAATGACCTGGGTTATTTCCTAATGCGGAAATGGGCGCGGAGGCTGGCTGGTGGACGGTGGAAATGGGCGCGGAGTAAATCCTACGAAAAAGAATGAAGATCCTAGCCACGGCCACCGAGAAACAACTCGCCTACATAGCTTCGCTTCTAGAGAAGCACGACGAGGCCGGAACCCTAGAGGACGTCATCGACGAGATTAGCCCCGATATGCGCGAGGAGGAGGACTTCATGGTCTGGGTCCGGCGCCAGAGCGTCGCCCGAGCCTCGGAGGTAATCGATATCCTGAAGGAGAACCTAAGCGATTACCGTTGAACGTCTCCGATTCGGAGACGTTTGGGCGAAATTGAATCGTCCGATCCTTTAGCTTAACGAATAAGATAAATTGAACCGTCCACGGGATTTTAACGTTATCGATAACGCTACGAAAAGCGTTGAGTTGGAGTGGAAGTTCGACCCGGTCCACAACCATTGGAAGACGGCCCGCTTCCTAATTAGCGTCGCCTTTAACGAGAAGGGCACGAAGCACGCCTTCCAGCTCACGGTCAAGGGCTACTCCTACGGCGACTACGATCTCTCGGGGGTCCCAGACCGGGAGGCGGGCAGCTTCAAGACGCTCAAGGCAGCCCAGGCCCGGGCTAAGGAGATGCGTGATCGGAACGAATGAAATTGAATCGTCCGTCGCCCCATTAGTTTTTCCGTTAATTCGCTTAACCCTTTCGTTAATCTCACGGGCTTAATCGATGATGACTACCAAGGAGCAGAGAGTAGAGGAGAACCTCGCCCGGCTAACCCCCCGGGAGCGGGAGGTGCTCGGGAAGATAATGGAGGGGCTGTTGAATAAGGAGATCGCCGCCGATCTCGGGGTGAGCGAGCGCACGGTCAAGGCCCACCGGGGCCGCATCTACGACAAGATGGAGACGCGGAGCGTCGTCGCCTTAGCCCGGATGTGCCTGCTCCAATTTGAATCGTCCTGAACCCCGGGTTCTTAGCATCATAGCTAATATTGTTCATGACAAGGAGGCCCCCTAGCTAGGGGGCCGGGAAGATGTGCCTGCCGGAGCGGGGCGTCCCCCGGCGGCTAGGGCGTCGCCGCTACTGGCGACCTTATAGCAATCTGCCGCTTGATTCGTGCGGCATTGAAAAGAAATACGACAACGGGCGAAATGTAAGCGCTACTATGAAAATCTTTTTAACTTTTTTTACGATGGCCCTTTTGTTGGTGGGTGTAAAAGCGGATCCAAAAGTAGATGCAAAAGTGGTGCAAATGCAGGTAATCGATAACGGCAACGGCCATCGGTTGACTGTGATCGTCCTTTTAGAGGATGGGCGCATCTACAAGAAAGACATCGAAAACTATCTTTCTTTAGAGTGGACGGCTGTTAAATGATAACGAAATGGGAGTCCTACTATTGCTATGAATGATAAAAAACCGAAAATCTCTGTGACTTTGACCCGGAAGGAAGCTGACTGGCTTCTGAGCTTATTGGACCGCGAAGCGCGGCTTAAGGAAGGGGCGGGGCCGGGAAACCGCGCCGCGCTAGAGTANGGCTTCCAGGCCGCCTCAATCGCCGACCGCCTCCGGGCCGAGGGTTAAAGGCCGTTATGCAAGCCTTTAAGCTAATTAACCCGGATACGGGCGCGGTTGTGCGTATGACCGTGGACGAGTCCGATTCGGCGACGGCCTCGAAAGCCCCCCGCTACCGTAAAGCGGCGGGGGCGGGGTTGGCCTGGAGGACGGCCCGTTACTCCTATACCGAGGGCCGGGCGATTATCCGGGATTACGCCCCGTTGATCTTGCGCTTGAATGCCGAGAAGGCGCTCGGGGAGAGCCTGAAGTGGGTGGTGGTATGATAGCGCTGCCGCTCTTTAAATCGGTGCGCCGTATTCTCGCCCTCGGCGCTCACTCCGACGACATCGAGATCGGGGCCGGAGGAACCCTCTTAACTCTAATCCGGGAGAATCCGGAGTTGGAGGTTTATTGGGCCGTGTTTAGCGCTAGTGGGGGGAGGGAGAAAGAAGCTTTCGAGAGCGCTTGTGAGTATCTGGATCCCTTGAAAAAGCGGAAAATAAAAATCCCTTTCCCCGCTTACCGGGAAAGCTATTTCCCGAGTGAATGGGCGAGGATTAAGGATTGGTTCGGGGAGATCCGGGCGGAGTACGAACCCGATCTCGTCCTAACTCACTACCGCGACGACCGCCACCAGGATCACCGGGTCTTATCCGACCTGACCTGGAACGCGTTCCGCAACCACCTCATCCTCGAATACGAGATCCTGAAGTATGACGGGGATCTCGGGAGCCCGAATGTGTTTGTTCCGCTTTCGGAGGAGGTGGCCGCCCGTAAGATAAAGTTGCTTATGAAGCATTTTCAATCTCAGCGCACTAAGCATTGGTTTACGCCGGATACTTTTGCGGCGGTCCAACGTATCCGGGGTGTCGAATCGGCGACGGGTTACGCCGAGGCTTTCTATTCGCGGAAGCTAGTTCTAGGGTAGAGGGCTTATGCCGTTGACCGTTGAAGATCTGAATGAGGCTGGGTGTGGGAGCCCGGGCTGTACCCACGATCACTCCATCCTCTACCTCCACCCCCGGTGNCACCCGTCGGCGGGAACCCGGGTCCGGTTCGAGAAGAAAACGCGGGAACTCGTTGTCGATTGCTTAAAGTGTCGGCGGGAGGTCGCGCGGATCGCGCTTTAAACGCTATGGCGATTGGACCTGGAGTGTANGATNCNTGGTGTACGCGGGTGCGGGAAGGAACGAGATCGCGGGGCGTTATTTTAATCGTCTTCGGAGGGGAAGCAGGCTCAGGGTTCTCGATGCAGGCCCCGCCCGAGTTGACCGCTGCCCTGCCGGCGGTTCTTCGTCACCTCGCCAATCAGATCGAGGGCGACACCTCCAATTACACGGAGTACACGGCGGGCGCGCCGAAAGATTAAGCTCCGCTTTTATTTCGGATTCCGATAAAAAGAACTTTTTCCTCTTCTCTCTTATGTTAAGAAAATCGAAAGCGGTAGTACTGTTGTTGGCAGTCGTCGCTTCGTTGTTGTTTGGCGAACCTCGGCTGTGTTGGGGGGATGCGGCGGATGACGCTGTGGTGGCGGCGCGGATCGTGGGCTGTTGGGCCAGTAAACGGCACGATTACTCCTTCCAGGCGGACGGCGTCTGGATGCGGCTGGGAGGGGCGGCGAGCGGGTCGTGGAGCGTGATGGATGGTTTGCTTTATTGGGGTGAGGGGGTTTACCGGATCGCCTTCCTCGACAACCACCGGCTCGTCCTAGAGCGGGGCGGGGACGAGTTTATCTTTTACCGGGTGGAGCGGGATGTGGTCGTAAATACGGGGCGTTGAGGCGGATTGCGATATTGTCGGTGATCGATGAGGAGTATGACGATAAGGCGTATCGGGGGGTCGCGGCCATCTCCAACGACAACAAGCTCCGCTACGCCGCCCGGCACGGGTACTCGCTGATTGTGACGGGGAACCTGGAGCCCGGGCGCAACATCGCCTGGTCGAAGGTGCGCGGGGTCCAGGTCCTCTTGGGCCAGGGGTTCGACTGGGTCTTCGCGATGGATGCCGATGTGGTCATTACTAACCCGGCGGTGCGGGTAGAGGACTTGGTCGATGACCGGTTTGATTTGATTATTACGAGCGATGAGAATGGGTTTAATGCCGGGAACTTCTTCGTGCGGAATTGTTTTGAGGCGCGGGAGTTTTTCCGGCGGGTTTGGGAGAGGACGGAGTTCGAGCCCGAGCTACCCGGTATCCTCGAAAGCCAGTGGGCAATTTGGGATGAGCTGTGGCGGGGGTCG
>AP72_2010_repI_A10DRAFT_1000056_pt1 | contig 16543 bp, 30 predicted proteins | sample AmaPasreplicIA10_FD_9194 | JGI IMG/M metagenome (IMG submission 9194) | reverse complement strand
GTCGCTTCGGCACGGCAGGAGGGTTACCACCCTCTGGGAACACGACCGGCGCTTTCGCCTTACGGGCTCGCTCCCGTTTAAGACGCGCCTTATTCGCATGATAGTAGGCACGCGCTGCCGCCCTTCTACGCTCTGTCTCCGGGTCAGCCTTCGGCTTGCGATAGCCACCGGGACCCTTGCGCCTCGTCTTGCTTTTCTCTCCATCAATACTCCCCCTAGGGACCACGACGGGACCCCGGTGCTGCTCGATGCTACTTGCTGCGTTTTCCATCCGGGCGGCCTCCTAACCGTGCATACCCCTTAGGGAACTCTTTCACCTCTTCGATTCTGGCGAGTGCGGTATTCGCCAGGCCGCGTGCGAGGGCTAACTGCGGTGCCGACAGATGCCTTTTCTGCGAGAGGTTATTCAAGCAGGTAGAGCATATGCCGGTCTTAGAGTGCAAAGCCGCTTTCCTGGTTTTGCCAGTCTTGCGATCAATGCACCCTAAGATGCAGTTGCCGCCCCCCGTTAAACGACGGGCGGCCACGGCTACTTACCTCCCTTCTTTCCACCCTTGCCGGTATCGGGCTCCGTCATATCTTTCGTATAGACGTTAAGCCCGACGGCTACTTGCGAGTGCTCGCCGTCGAGTTTAACGGACCCCTCGGTGCTGGCAATAATCATCGACTTGCCCGATCCCGACGGCCCGTGCCGCTGCGAGAGATCGACTTCGATTATCAGCACGTTACCCTTTACCGTCATCTTTGCGTTTTTCATTTCCGTTTATCCTTTCCTAACTCAGAGTTTATTGTTCGAGTACGTCGTCAACTTCAGCGCGTTCGAGCTTCCTTCCTTGCTCGCGTGCGATGCGCTCCGCGATCTCCTCCCTGTCAATCTTCGTCGCTCTCGGGGCAGTAACCCCGATCCGGACTTGGTTAGGTCCCCGAGTACCGAGAATCGTAATCCAGATCTCGGTACCGGGAACCCGTTTGCCAGTCTCGTCGAAAGTATCTGGAGTGCGGCATACGAGTGCCTCACCCGGTCTACGAGTAAGTATCAGCATAAATACGTCCTTTGCTAGTTAGAGCTTCCGCGAAAATCCAGCCTGTTATGCCGGCGTTGCCTCCAGTGCACTTGCGTCGATCTTCAGATCCATCTTATACGCCGCACGCATGCCCTTTGCCTCCCGTTCTATAACGTCTACCATCGCCAGAGCAAGCATCGCTTTCGTTATCTTCCCGTGCATCGTAAACAATGCGCCGACGTCGATATACTCAAACTCCTCCTCGTCTTCCGGTGGACGTCGGATAGTCTTACCGTCGAGGTCGAGCACGAGGCATTTGCCGTTATTCGGTATCGTCCTTACGGCTCCGTCTACCATAAGCCTTGCTAACTCGGACTGCGTCGCCGAGAGCACGAGCAATTCCGGCGATAGATCCAGATCGCGAATCAACGCACGCTCGCGGAACTCCTTTACCATCGATCCGAGCACGATGCGCAATTGCTTGCTCGTATTCTCAACCATATCGGAGACCGCACCCTGTTGTTCGTTTGTCATCTGCTTAGGCATCACTATAACTCCAGTTTATAAGGATCGTTCTGAGTCGGGAGCTTACCCCGCGTTAGAGCTACCCTCCGGTGCCTTGCAGTCCGAGTAGTAGGGCTCTAGAGTCTCGCAAACCAGATCCTCGACGTCGGGATACTTCGCAAAAATCTTTGCAAGTCTCCCCATAACCGGATCAACGTAGAAGTACTCGTACGCCAGATCGTCGAGCGATACTCTATCCGTCCCGTAACGCAGCTCTACTAGCTCTGCGAGAAAGACATACGATTCTAAATCCTCTCGATCCGGCAGATGCTCTAGGTTAGACGGCAGTATTGCCATGCAAAGCCTTAGCAGAACGTCTTCTGACGTCGGCCGTTCTTGGAATGCTTCAGTTGTCATTTAACCTCCGTTACGTATCCGTGCTTATCGATCTTCTGGAGTTTAACGACGCGCCGCAGCTCCGCGACCGAGACGGGTTTAGTCCTGCCTTTCGGCACGATCGTAAACCCGAGCTTAGCGAGCGCCAAAGCTGCCTCGGCTTCGGTTACGCCATGCATCTGATCGGCATGCACCTTACAGCGCTTATAGCGGCAATCTAGGCAGATATGCTCGCGCAGTCTCGTTGCTTTCTTGGTCAAGGCATTTCCCTCCTGACATCCTCGATCTTTTCTGTCAGCTCCTCGATATGCAGGCAGACGAGAACGGATGCGACCGTTACCGGATCGGTAGGATGACCCGCTTGGCTTAGATGCCGCAACACCTCGGTACGCAGACCGAGTACCCACTCTATGCGTTCGTGGTTACTGCGCATGCTTGCCTCCCGAAAGAACAGCGCGGGCTACCATCGCAAGCTGCCCTAACTCGTCCCTAGCTCCTCCGAGACCTAGGCTGACAGCGTACTTGCGCAGCTCCTCCCTGGCAACGCAAGCCTCGGCCGATTCGGCATTACCCCAAGCAAGGTCGAGCCGTCCGAGACGATCGCGGGGGCATTCGAGCACGATTGCGATCAACTCTAGAGTGCGGCGCAAAGGGGGCACCGACGGAGAGTAAACGCACTGCGGGCAACCAGTGCACTTTCCATCGCCGTGCTTGCCGATAGCTTCCGAGAGACTCGTCATCGTTGCATCGTTCGAGAAGAGACGATGCGCATCAACCCGTAGGACGGTGCGGGTAATGCGCGGCTCGGCAAGTGCTGCCGCGAGCTGGCAGCGTTGCGTATCGTCGGGTACGCAATTGCGACATACCTCGTCGAAGGCATGCTCGCAGGAGAGCGTGCGAGGTGGCAGACGTACGATCGCTACGCCCTGACCTCGTACTGCGAGTATGCGCTTCTCTGACTCGAACGGTGCGCGCTTCGGTTTCGAGCGCGGACCAGCGTTAGGGGCGGGTAGACTTGCGAGCATGCTATCTCGTACAGATGCCTGCTTCGCCTTCGTTAATGGCCTTGCGGCCCGCGTTGGGCGGGTAGTTTTCGTTGTCATAATCCGTTCTTCCTTTCCATGCTGCCGTCGATTGCGAACCATTCGCAAAACGTACGGGTGCGCTTGCGGCGCGAGTGCTATTTTAAAGCCAAATTGCTACGCTTGTTAATCTAGATTAATCACCTGCCTAGATCGCTATACTACCAAAGAGAAACGAGCGCAAGAAATATTTTCACGAACGTAAAGTCGGCAGATTAAGTTAAATCGCGCCCTTTGCTGCGTTGCGATTCTGCTATGCTTCCCCGTTACGGGCCGCGCTGCCCGTGCACTGCTCTTTAACACACTAGGGAGATACGACGATGCCCGCACGTAACACGTTAACAGAGAAAAAGAAACGCCAGCGAGTCCACGATCCTATGCGAGCGATGGCCAACAAGGTAGCCGATGTAAGAGCTGTCATTCTATCCGCCGAGAAGAAGATCGGGTTACCGAGTTCACCTTTCGACGACGTACTCGGCACGATAGAGGAGTACTATAACCAGGTCGCAGACGAATTCGACGATCATCCAGACGGTCCACCCCTGCAGAGTCTCGACGCAGCGTATAACCGAGCGCGCACTCTGCATCACAGAGTTAGCCGGCATCTGCCCGATATCGAAGAAGTCAGCAAGTATATAAACCCTGATAACGACGATCTCGATCCCGGCACGACCGAGAGGAAGTTCCCCGAGATCGAAGTTAAGGAGACCTTGTCGAAGAAGGAAGTTAGGATAGCTCATACGCTCGTTACGGAGATCGTAAATCAGATGCTCGATGATTACTCGACGGTTGCGAATCCGAAAATCGTAGAGGACAAACTCGGAGAGCTGCTCGTACTATTGCAAAGGGACTGCTAGCCGAACTTTACACATCAGTTGATTCAGCCAGTATAGAGAGATTTCACCTGTAGGAGATCTAGGAAGTATGACAACGAATCTGACTTTACGGAATACCGGGCCTAATGGTGACTCTTAGTTAGGGGGCGCAAAAGCAAAAAGCCCGCACGGTCGTTAGTCGTGCGGGCTTTCTTTTTGCGTTGCGGGTTTAGGGCTCCTCTGCGTCGTAGGTCGGCTCGAAAGGCTGCATATCGTCGTCTGCAGGATCGTAGTCGTAGGCGTCCGAGTCGAGAGGGGCGCGCATTGCCTCGCGCATCTCCTCCTCGGTTAGCTTCGGTTCTAACTCCGGATGCTGCAGGCGGTAGACGTGCTCGGCTCGTTCGTCGGGTAGCATCTCGGCTAGCTCGTCGATTGCTTCCGGATGCGCGCGGCAGTACGCGGCTATCTCGGCTCGGGATGCGTAGTTAGGCATAGTCGATTCTCCGTAAGAGCAGAAAGCAGAAAGCCCGCTTGCGCGGGCTTGCTGCGATCCGAGTCGAAGTTAGGTTTTTACTCGGACTCTCCGTTGCGCTCGACGTAGGCGCGCAGAATTTCCTTAATGCGCGGAATCTGTGGGTCGCCTTTCCTAAAAACCCAGCGAGTATGCAAGTCGTGACTTCGCAGCGCGTCCCTCGATTTCTCTTCGATCGATTCGGCCCGATGCTTGCGAAGCTCGCGACGTGCAACCTTCGGGTTAATGCCTAGTTCGGCGCATATCGTCTTTAGGACGACTACCCCCTTTCCTTCGGGCGCTTTCGGTATCGCGCGCTTTGCATCCTTGCTTGCGAGACTCGCTGCGTCAGGCTTCGCAGCCTTTACGGGCCGCTTTGCCTTTGCGGAGAGCTTCGTGCGGGGGGCAGTCTTCGTAGTCGTAGCAGTAGCAGTACGCATAGTCGTATCTCCGTTAGTTTGCCCCTAGGCACGTGCGAGCAGAGCTTGCGCGGGAAGGGGCGGTTAGGTTTTTTAAAGATCCGGTACTAGCTAGTAGCACCGTAGAGGCATAGTCGCATACTCCGGGGGCATAGGGGGGGCAATTTAACTTAATTGTTGTTTTATTTTTTCGAGCGCGCGTAACTCCCTGATTTTGTTCTTGATTTAGCTAAACCGCTATTTTCGTAGCGCTGCTCTAGTTCGCGTTGCCTCGCGTCGTAGTCCGGATCTAGGTCCGCGCGATCTACTTTCGAAAGCGTAGAAAGGCTATTCCAAGTTTCGGAAAAATCAACTCTAACTCGACGCTTGTCCTTTAGACCTAAAGTATTGCCTTTTCCCGCTACTGCGGCGGTATCTCCAGGGGTTTTCGCAATGCTCGCATGCTTCGCGTGCTCGCGCTCTTTATGCGCTTTCTCTAACCGTTCGTAGCGTGCGCGCACGGCTGGAGTTAGTCCTTCGACCTTGCGCCAAAGCCCGTGCTCTATCCAAGCCCGTTTCGGTCTGCCGCCCCTATTCGCCTTGCGTGCGGCGGTATGCTCGTAGGCGCGCATAATCCTAACTCGCAAGAATTGATATAGCGGGCAAACGGTCTCGTCCTTACCCTGCGAGTGATAGCGGATATAGGGTGTTAGTTTCGCACCTTGCAGATAAACGCGGTAATTCCAGTTAGTGCGCGCGTCTCCCGAATCACCGCAGAAAATCTCGACGTTATAAAGCCCGGTCTTCGATAGATGCGCGATGCAGGCTGCGACGTAGGCGGACGAATGCGTTGTTACGATGCTGCGACGGTGCGAGCATGCCGCAGAAAGCGCCTTGCGCACGTGCTCGGGATCGCCGAATGCGCGCATTAAAACAGTTATAGTTAGGTCGGGAAACTCGAAGAAAATCGTTGCATTTGCGGCAGATTGCATTAAAACAGTTAGGTTAGGTTCCACGGAATTATTGCCCCGATCGATAGTTAGGAACGCTAGAGCTTACCGCAAGCGATTAGACCAGGAAACTCGGAGCGCGCAAGTATCGGAAAAGCCTCGCGAAATCGGCAGAGAATAGCTAAAACTTAGCTGCGCGTAGGCGTAAAAAGGAAAAGAGAGCATATGAAAAACTAACTAACCTAACTCTAACTGGTCTAACTCCTATAGTAAAAGCAGAGATTCCTGCATAAGTAGGTATATATAATAGAGAGTAAACCTAAAAATACGTTTAGAATCCGTCGGTTAGAGCGCGCTAGGTTAATCGTCTAATCCGGAGGATATTCTGTTTTACTTAATTCCCTGGTATTTCCCTGGATTCTCGGCGGTGGCGTGGTCGTGGCTGGTCTGTCGGAGACGCATTACGAGGTGTATGGACGGTGATCGTGTCGTGGGGATAGGTCTACCCCTGTGAACCTACGCTCGTTGGCGATCTAGGCGCAGCGCTGACCGTAGCGCGTCTGGCGCGGTGGCGGCCGCACGGCAGGCGCCCGACTCGACTGTCAGTTCACATAATGCGTTCGCTTTTCGATGGTCCAACGGACCTTTGACAACTATGTCCCACTCCCCTTGGCCACCCCCCTAAAAGACGGTACTTGGCACCTTGTCGCCACATGCACCCCCGCGAAATAAAATACCCAAATGCCTCTTATCAGTTCACGCCAACTATATACGTCAATTTGCGCATCTCCCTCGCCGTAGGCTACGATCGAGGCACTCTAGCGCAGGAGCGACGTTAAAATGCCCTCACGCCCACGTAAAGTATCCCGCAGGACGGTCCCGCCCTCCCGTACCCGTACGAGAAAAGCCGGCTCTCGACCGGTTTACGAAGCCCGGCCAGTCAATCCCGGAGGGGTTTTTCTTCCCGATCACGAGCAGCTCGTCAAACTCATTGCTGCCCGTGGCCTCTCGGATAAAGAGATCGAGCAGGTTTACGGCATAGCCCCTGGAACCCTGGCCTTATGGAGAAAGCACTATCCGGGGCTCGATAAGGCAATCTCGGATGGTCGCACGGTTGCCGATGCGAATGTCCTCTACGCACTGTATAAGAACGCCGTCGGGTACGAGTACACCGAGGAACAGGCCGTCGGCGGTAAAACCCCTGAAGTCCTATCGGTTAAACGTTATCGGCCAGGCGAGACGGCAGCGCAGAAGCACTGGCTAGGGAACCGCATCCGCACACCGGAAGGCCGGCAGGAGTGGCCTTCCCGCGATACCGTCGAGGTTACCGGCCCAGGCGGAGGGAAGCTCGGGATCGAGGTCACTACCCGCAACGATTTGATCGAAGGCATCTTAGGGATGATCTTCTCGAAGCCCGATAACGAGCGTAAACGTAAATCCGAGGAAAGCTCAGGTGCCCGATAACCCCCAACCGACTAATCCGCTCCTTCCCGCTGACGAAATCGACAAAGTTCTTGCGGATGCCGTCTTTCGCGGCTTAGGATTCCTACGAATCACTCCAAACGGAGTAAAGCACGTGGCATTTAACCCGAATCGAGGAACCCCGATCATGTCCGATACTCCTATGATCCTCGCAAACACCGTCGCCGACGGATCAGACCCGCTAGATGCAAAGTTCGACGCTCTCGCAAAAGCGCACACCGAGGCACTCGAAGCATCATTCCGACAGACCACTGCCGAGATGCACGAGCGCAAAGAGCAGCTAGCGGCGGAGATCTATAATCATGCCTTCGATCATCCCGGTCCGGGACTCGACGAAGCGGCGCGACATGCCGGCGAGATGCTGCCCGGTTTCTTCTCGAACACGAACCCTCCCCCTGTTAACCTTTCGCAGAACGGCGTCGAGAAGGCTATCAAGGCCATATTCGACCCCTCCGGTCGTCCCGTAGATCCTTACGCCGGCGAACCTCTCTCGAACGCTTCGACGAAATCTCACCGGCAGAACCTCCTCTCCCTCTCTCGGAAGTGCTGCGAGCTGCGGGAAGAGATCGCCGAAGCCTTCGGCATGAAATCCCCCGCAGCGATCACTCCCGACTATATCCGTCAACAGGGGGAGCTTTATCAACTCTTCGGGGACATTTTCTCGACGCTTAACCGGCGCGTATTCGATTTTCACCGAGTAGTGCGCAGCGGAGGCAAGTTCGTATGACCGGGTGGATTAACCGGGATGCGGAGCACGCACGTCTGCTAGCGGCGTGCAAGACGTACGTGGCACTCGCGGAAATCAAAGCCTTACCGCAAGGCGAGAAGGAGTACGGAGTGCTCGATCAAATCAGAGCACCGCTTCTTAAGCTGCACCCGATCCCGGACCCGACTCCCCCTATCTACAACGAGGCTATGGACGCTCTGCGCAGAACCGCTCCAGTGACGCGGAAAAAGGTCAAGTGACTTTCGATATTGCAGAGCTTCCCCCAAGCGACTAAAATCTGCGGCTATCGGACGCGCAGCGGCCTGTCGGACTCTTGCATGAAATACTGTATCGGATGCGTTCATCTCCAATCACCGCAGAACTGATCGAGGATATGAACCGTGAGTATCCGGAGAAAGCGCGATTGGCAGCAGCAGAAAAGCTATCGCAAAGCCCAGGCGCGTGCGGTGCAGCGCCTACGTGAAGACTACGGCGCCGAAGTTTTCGGATTCGAGCTGCGGGTACCTACCTACCCCCTGATAAAGTGGAGCGGCATTCCGGCGAAGATCCGGGGCGGAATTACAGGAGGCGAATACTTGTGGTAAAAGGCTATGCTAGTTTGGTTATTTGCCCGTGCTGCGGCAAGGAATGGCTTGTCTTCTCCGGTCAGCCCCCGGCCGAGTGCGAGTGCGGCGAGCTGCTCTATCCCCCTGTAACTCCCACGCCGAAGGCCGGGGAGGCTGCGTAATGTCATTGCCAAGACCGACTCGATGCGCGCTTTGCGGTTATCATTGGTATCCGGCTTTCCATAAAACTCCATACGATCTCTGCCCGGAATGCCTAGGAACGGGTCGACGTCAAGAGGCGGAGATTCGCGCGCCTTTCGAGCCTATGTACTGGAAGAAGTGCCCCGATTGCGGATTGACCTATAGTCCCTACTACCACTACCGTTATGCGCCACCCGGGAAGTGTCCGAATTGCCACTATATGGCTTTTGATAAGCTATGGAAGAAGAAGGAGGAACTCTTGAAGGGCAAAGATGTCGAAGCACTACTGAATAAGGTTACGACTCGCTTTAAGGAGAATGAAGACGAGATCGACCGGCTGCGCCTAGGGCAAGGCAAGTGGCAGAAGGAGAATACCGCGCTGCACGACGAGCTGCGCACGGTCAAGGAAGAGAGAGACAGCTATCTCGCGACGGTTAATCGGCTAACTGTCGATCTTCAGCAAATGCGCGAGATGGTTGATGCGATGCAGCGTCCGCGCCCATTCACGGTAGGACGGGTTACCGGTACGAAAGTCGGGATGAAGGATAGCCTGACCTATGCGCTGCAGGTCGAGCGCATCGATAACGACTACGCGAACAATCTCGTTCACATCCTTGTGAGGATACCATGAGCCACGCTGATTACTGCAGAGCCGGCTGTCCGGATCCACCGCGTCGGCCGGACTTAACGAAGAATCACGGAAATCCGGAGGAGTTCAAGCGTGCGGTCTGGCTTACCTATCAAGAGGGACTTATCACTCAGGAGGAGGCGATTCGTTCGATCAACCGGTATACGAACGACTACGAGAGCGCCCTGCCGTGAAGAACCGGTGGGGCAAGATCCGTCCGATTACGATGATAGAGGCAATGGAGATCGCAATCACGTATCGGATGCGCCGGGGCATGGACTTCCTTTACCCGTACGAGTACGACGGGATTATCTTTGTAGATCGACGGAGGCTTCGAAGGCAGTGGAGAAAAACAATCAGAAAGAGAAACCGTGCAGCCTCTGTGGCTCGCACTTTCTCGGCAAGCGACCGCGCGGCTGCTACTGCACGAACTGGCGCGGTCCGGAACCAAAGACTCCTATTGCAATACTTGAGGTAGACTATGAGAAAGCAGCAGATGCAAGACGAGGCTCTGCGCAAGCTCTGCGAAAATCGTAACAAGCGACTCGGCATACAGCCGAAGAGGAAGCAAGATGGGAAACCGGGAACCGATTCAGGCTCGAAACGGGGAAGTCGTAACGGATCACGACGGAAGGGCGATATATCTAAGGATCTACCCTGACTGTGATCTATCCGAGACCGGCCTGATCGAAGCGGCTAGCCGGATGCAAGCGCGGAGGGTCTATACCTTGCACGTAGCGGCTGGCGGCTCGGAATTCCTTTGGGCTCAGAGGATCTTGAAAAATCTGATGATGACCGTAAAGGACAATCCGTTCTCTCCGTCCGTGAATCTCGAGCCCGACGCACGTCTAGGGCGCACCGAGTGGTATCTTGATAACGGCTTCGATGCCTGGGGATCGAAAGGCGTCTCATGAAGCGCAGGTTTTGGAATTGGGGAGTAGCTCAGACGGTAGAGCAGCGGGCTTTGGTCCCGCGTGTCGGTAGTTCGAACCTGCCCTCCCCAGCCGGCCCCGTAGTTCAGAGGAAAGAATACCGGTCTGCGAAGCCGGTGGTCGCTGGTTCGAATCCAGCCGGGGTCGCCATCTCTCGACGTCAGTTCCTCGCGAGCGCGATTGTCGCAGCTCCAGCCGTCACGTATTTTTTTGCGCCTCGCGGCGGTTGGCCAGTATCTAGATACGTCTACGAGACGAAGGATCTGGCCTATAAGATCACCGAGCGTTACTCGACTGGGTTTACCGACTGGAGAGGAGTCTACGGCACTAGCGGCGACGGCGTAGCTCTGGTCTCCCGAGCCCACCCCCTGGGAGCCGCAGAGTTTGCCGCGATCGTACGCCCGGCGTTGCAGGAAGTCTTTGAGGGAGTCTACGACCGAAAGGCCGACGAGTGGGACGAGATCTTCGGGCCGCAGGCAGAGCTATCACCGGATTCTCTAGAGGAGATTGAAATTGAAGTTAGAGAGAACTACGAGACCCTTGCCGCTCAAGGATCTGGTCTCTTATCTCAAATCGAACGAGTGGCAGCTTTACGTGCTCGACTCGACTTCTCCGGTAAAGATCAACGCGATGGTAGCCTACTCGTGCCTCGTCTACCTCGACTGGTTAAAGGGGGAAGGTAGGTGACGAACCGCCCGAGGGATGGGAACGTCCCGATATTTCACAAGCCAGTATCGGAACGGGACCAACCGGACAGCCGTCATCCGATGGCACATAAGGTCGAGTCTGGACTTGCGGAGCCTGCTCGTGATACTCTCCGAAATCGCGACCTCGCCCGTCGACAAGGTTGGTCGGAGGAAGATTGGGAGCGTTGGGTAGAGTTCGGACTTGCGCCGGGGCAGAAACCGCCCGAGGCAGACTCACTAGGTCCGGAGCCTTCGACGCGGATAATCACCGATGAGATCGACGAAAGGGTCGGTCGGAGAATGAAAGATGACGGATAATACTATGGCGGATCTAGAGAAACGTATCGCGAAGCTAGAAGCTCAGCTAAACGTGCCGCTCTCGATCCTTCGCTCTAAGCCTCTAGGAACCCCCCTGAGCACTAGCGGCGATGCCCCGAGGCTCGCAGCGGACCCTCTCGAATCTCGGTTTAACAACGTCGAGCAGCGTCAAGGCGATATCGAGAAACGTCTATTCGACGTCGAGGTTAACTACTCGCTTGTCGAGGGAATCCAACGGCAGCTAATCGAAAACGGCGACGAGCTGCAGAAAGTCAAAATGCACCGGTTGTCCCATTCTAAAAGACTGACCGAACTCGACGAGCGGCTAAAGGTAGTCGAGCGTCGCACGGACCCGCAGAGATTTAAGAAGACAAACTTCCCGACTCTCGATTCTCTGGTTAAGCAGATCGAGCGTATCTTCGATTGCAAGGATGGCGAGCACGGCGCCTTCGCACAATCTCCTGTAACATCTCCGGACGGTCCGATTGATAACGAGCATCTTCGCTACCGCGAGCTAGGTTACATTCTCGCGTACCCGAAGGCGATGAAGCAGGATAACGTAGCGGTCGAGAGTCCTTTCGAGCAGCTACGATACGCTCTGATGGAGGATTTCGCGGGCATCGCGTTCGTGCTTGCGCAGACTGCCGGCGGTCAATCGCTAGAGAAGAAGCCAACGCTATTCTGGCGCTATGCGGCCGAAGCTCGGATCCAAGAGGAGGAGACGGGCGAGTTCGAGATTGATTCGTATCACTATAAGATCCGCACTCGTGTCGCGATTCCCGACTTTAAAGGTTGGGAGCATGTTCGCGGTTTAAAGATAGAGGGTGAATCCTTTAGGAGACTATAAGGTGACAGAGACAAAGGTAACGGATAAACGCGGAGCCGAGAAACCGGACCGGCCGAAGATCGTGGTCTATCCGACGTGCCGGACGTGCAAGTACTTTGAGCAGTTCGTCAACGCAGACGGACGCACTGGGAGTTACATCTGCGTCTACGACCCGCCACACGTTCAGTCGCAGATCCAGGGAGTAGAGAAGGTCCAGACCGATACCGGCGATTACGTCGATCAGGTCCTTTGGGCTACCTGGAACGGCTGGCCGGCTACCGCTCCGCATTTGCGCTGTGGTAAGCACTCGGCAAGGGACGCGAACTAAGATGGCTAGCAAGTGCGTAAATCCGGAATGCGTTAAAGGCGTGACGCCTGGCATTATCGGAATTGGTCGAGGGAAGACGGGCGCCCCCTTGATTAATAACGGGCAAATGACCGATATCCCCAAACGTTGGGGTTGGGTTGCCTGTCGCGCTTGCAATCCTGACGAGCATGCGCCCTTTGTCAAGAAGAATTGGTCGAAAGAAGAGATACAGGAGCGGGCGCGGTTAGCTGACGCTAAGGCGCCTTACGTGCCGGAGCCAAAGGCTGACCCGAGGCTAGCAAGGGTGAAGGCTTCGTCACAAATCCAGCCCGCGTCCGCTCCTCCCCCTGAAACGACGGCGCAGCTAGCCGAACTGACTAAGAAGATCTCGGATATGTCCGATGCGCTTTCGAAGTCGGTTACTCAGAATCTCGAACTTACCGCGACGGTCGGCAAGCTCTCGGGGCAAGTCGCGGAGCTGCTAGCCGAGAATGCCCGGCTGCGTACCGCTGCCACGGCGCCGATTTCGGCCCCAGACCCTTCCCTATCTAGCGGGACCCCCCCTAAGAAGCGCAAATCTCGCCAGATTGCAAAGCCTAGCTAAGCCGTGCATAATGCCTTGCGGTTGGGGCGTAGTCACCAAAGACCGGACGTAGCACGTAAGACCGTAAAGGCAGCGCGAGTCCCAACCTTTAGTTAGCGGGTTAGCTCAGTAGGAGAGCGTCGGGCTCATAACCTGAAGGTCGGCGGTGCAAATCCTCCACCCGCTAGTCAGGAGACATTATGGCAAGTAGACGCGGTTTTGCTTCGATGGATCCCGTCCGAGTCAAGCAGATAGCTTCGATGGGCGGCAAAGCCGTCCCAGGCGAGAAGCGTAGTTTCTCGATCAACAAGGAACTCGCCGCTTCAGCCGGCCGCAAAGGCGGCCAATCAGTACTCCCATCCAAACGCCGTTTCCGGAAAGACCCGGAGTTCGCCGCCGAGTGCGGTCGCAAAGGCGGTCAGGTTACTAAAACACCGAAAGAGGCTCCCCCCGATGAAGTACCTTAAGGCTTTTAAGCTGTCCTTAATTGGACTGGTAATTATTCTCGTTACGCATTTCGCTTCTGCCCAAGGCACCACTCCTCCTCAGTTTACGATCACGTGGGTAGGGCCTACGAACTACATCGATGGTACGCCTATCGGTACCGCAGCAATCACTTATCAGTTATACGCAGGTGCTGGTAGTGGTAAGGAAGCTAAGCTTGGGAGTCCGGTTACTTCGCCCCCGTACGTAATCACTCCATCGCCGAGTCCTGGTACGAACGAGTGCGTTCAGATTACCGCGATCGTTAACGGAGTAGAGAGTGCCAAGAGTGCGGAAGCCTGCGCGACGATGCCGTTCCCGGCTCCGACGAGTCCAACGGTCGTAACGATCACGATTAAGTAGCAGTACTAGCCGGGGCGGCTCTAGGGCTTCCCCGGTTTTTTTGTAGCCGGAGTTCTTGGCGTTGTCTGCTGATGCATCGGTCCTATTCGGGAAGGACACAACTCCGGCGATCGTCCGTGAGAGACTCGAACGTTTTACCTACGAAGACCTAGCACTTCTTAACTGGCGTCTTTCGTGGAAAGCGACTGCTCGTAAGAAGCAGCTACCTCCGACCGATGCTAGCTGGAACTTCTTCGGAATCAAATCCGGTCGCGGATTCGGCAAGACTCTCGCCGCCGCGCAGTATCTCGGGCAGCAGGCGTGCATGTACCCGAATACGATTTGGTTCGTTGTCGCGCCTACCCACGACGATTTGCTCGGAGTCTGCCTCTACGGCCCGACCGGGCTACACTCGGTAATCCCGCCTAGCCTAATTGCAGACAGCACGAAGTCTCCCCCTGTTATCTATCTTAAGAACGGGAGTATTATACGTGGGTTCTCGGCGGATACACCGAACCGTCTTCGCGGTCCGCAGTGCCACGGCGCTTGGTGCGATGAGATCGCTAGCTGGCGGTACCCGGATGAGGCGTGGGACAACCTTATCATGGGACTCCGACTTGGAAAGCACCCTCGAATCTTTTGGACGGGCACTCCGAGACCTAAACCGTTCATACGCAAGTTGGTACGTCTACCGAAAAGCGTTATTGTTTCTGGATCAACGTACGAGAATATCGAGAATCTACCAGACTCCTTCTTCGAAAACGTCGGTAAGTACGAAGGTACGACGATCGGACGACAGGAGCTATGGGGCGAAATTCTTGACCCAGAGGAAGCGGGGTTCGTAAAACGTTCGCAGTGGAGGATCTGGCCGAATAATCGGCCGTTTCCAAAGTTCCGCTTTATCGTGATGTCTCTCGATACGGCGTTTACCGAAAAGACTTGGGATAAGAAGGAGCAAACCGGTGACCCAACTGCCTGCACCGTCTGGGGTTTATTCACTTACGAACGAACAGACAATATTATGCTCCTTGACGCTTGGGAGGACCACCTTGGACTGCCGGCCCTTATCAAGAGGGTTAAAGCTGAAAGGCAGTATACCTATGGAGACTCGGAGGACGCCCCTTCGAAATCCGCGTTATTTGGGAAGATAAAGCGTCCGCAGGAACAGGGGAGGATTCCCGATCTAATTCTGATCGAGGACAAAGGCTCTGGTATTTCGCTGCGTCAAATGCTCGCAGTAGAGAATGTAATTACCGAGAGCTATAATCCGAATGGCATGGACAAGCTTTCGAGGCTCCATGCTGTATCCCCACTCTTCCCGGCCCGTAGGGTCTGGGCCATAGAGTCCGGTAAGAAGGGGCGCCAGGGAGAGCCTCGGGACTGGGCAGAAGGCGTAATCTCGCAAACGTGCTCGTACGTTGGCGAAGGATCTCTCGAACACGACGACTTGCTCGACACTACAACTCAGGCACTTATTTTTCTCATGCATAGGTTTGACATGCGCTTTACGACTCGTAAGGACCCGTTAGAGGAAGCTAAGAAAGCTCTCGCGACGATCCAGAGTAAGCGGCGCAACCCATATGATGGAGCAGGACGATGAATAAACCTTGCAAGCTTTGGGCTGGCTATATCGATCGTTACGGATACGGGCAGGTTGGATTTAGTCTACAGCATTATGGTACTCGAAAGATTTCGCGTATCGTTTGGATTCGGAAGCACGGATCGATTCCAAAGGGTATGCAGGTTTTGCATCGATGTGATAATCGAGCCTGCTACGAAGAGACTCACCTCTTCCTTGGGACACCTCAGGATAATATGACGGATAAGAGACTAAAAGGTCGATGCCGTCAAGGTCCTACGAAACTCTCGCGAGAACAAAGGCGAGAGATTTGGAATACGACGAGGGAATATGTTCCCGGTATGCTTAGTAAACTAGGTCGGGAGTATGGAGTACACCCGAGCACAATCGCAAGGATTCGCGATGGAGTATACTCTCATTAACGGTAAGCAGGCAAAGCGTCTACGTCGCGAGGCAGAGCGCAAGACGGTCGGACGCAAGTGGGAAGATATCCAGATTCTTCCAGTAGTCAAAGATACTCTGTTCAAGCAGCCTACAGGCTCCGTAGTTCTGCAGCATTCTCCTCGAAGCGGTCGGGGGACCTACCATTCTCTGAAGAAGGAGTTCTCTAATGGCTGAAGACGACGACCGCGACGACGACATCGCAACTGCCGAATCCGAAGAAGACGGTTCGATCGAGGAGTATGATCCCGAAGACTGGGGTTACGAGGACACCGATGACGGCGGTGCGGTTGTTCGCTTCGGAGATGAAGAGGAGGAGGATGAAGAGAAGGACTTCTTCCGCAACCTCGCTGAGGAGCTTCCCGAGTCCGAGCTAAGCACGCTTGCGACCAATCTTCTCGAATACATCGAGAATGATAAGGAATCGCGCAAGGACCGGGACGATAAGTATGCGGAAGGTATCAAACGTACTGGATTAGGCGACGAGGCTCCCGGTGGCGCTGCATTCGACGGTGCCTCGCAGGCTGTCCACCCGATGCTCTCGAAAGGTGCGGTCTACTACCAGTCGCATGTCATTAACGAGTTGATGCCTCCGCGTGGTCCCGTAAGGGATCAAATCTTAGGCACGCCGACTCCGCGCCGAGTAGCGAAGGCGCAACGCAAAGTCCGGCATATGAACTGGCAGTTCCTCGTGCAGATGCCAGAATTCAGACCTCAGCTCGAAAAGCTCCTCTCGCAGCAGCCGCTAGGCGGCTCTATGTATCTGCGGCTCGTCTACGACTCGACGAAGAAGCGGCCGGTGC
>AP72_2010_repI_A10DRAFT_1000053_pt1 | contig 16806 bp, 15 predicted proteins | sample AmaPasreplicIA10_FD_9194 | JGI IMG/M metagenome (IMG submission 9194) | reverse complement strand
GAAGCTAGACGGCAAGCTGACAGCCACAACCGTGTCCGAAGAAGTTGAGAGGGCCGCCATCGGCACTTCAAGTTCCTCACCACGCGTGACAATAACAGCCCGTTCTATGAAATTCGCCAATTCCCGGACATTGCCTTTCCACGGGCAGTTCGAAAGCGTGTCCATCGATTTCACTGATATCGATCGAATCTGCTTATGCATCCGTGCCGCGAATTTCGAGACGAAGAAATTCACCAGCAGCGGAATGTCCTCGCGTCGTTCCCGGAGGGGTGGGATCTCGATCGGGAAAACGTTGAAGCGGTAGAAAAGGTCCTCGCGGAACTTCTCGTCCTGAATCATGGATCGGAGATCACGATGTGTCGCGGCAATCATGCGTACATTCACCTTGATCGTTGCGGCACTTCCCAAGCGCTCAAACTCCTGCTCTTGAACTGCACGCAACAATTTCGGCTGCAGCTCCAGGCTGATGTCGCCGATCTCATCTAAGAAGAGCGTGCCTCGGTCCGCGAGCTCGAATCGGCCTTTTCTTTGCATCAGAGCACCGGTGAAAGCTCCCCGCTCGTGACCGAATAATTCACTTTCCAACAGGCCTGAAGGAATAGCCGCGCAGTTCATGCGCACATAGGGACGATCCCGGCGCGAGCTCAAATTGTGAATGGCGCGTGCGACCAATTCTTTCCCTGTGCCCGTCTCACCATGAAGCAGGACCGTGGAATCGGTCGGAGCAACAATGGCCACATGCTCCAGTACTTTTCGAAGAGCTGGGCTCTTGCCGACGATATCTTCGAAGCAATCTTCAGCGCTGATTTCCGGTTCGAAATAGAACTGATCGTCTTCGAGCCTGCTCACGTTCGGAAAACTGGTTGTTCTGAAGTTTCCAAGATCTGCGAAAGCAACGGCCGCGCTCATAATCTGCTCCTGATGGTTACAGTTCGTTTTCTAGCTGCCGGATGTCAGGCGGTTCGCTTTTGTGGTGACAGAAATTCGAGGACCCGTCCGCGCTGCTGCGGATGCACCCACTTCACAGTCCTTCGAAACCGTACTGGAACGTAGAACTCAATGACGTTTGCCATCTTGGGACTCCTTCTTCAAGCTTCTTGGCTTGAACTGGGAGCCATTGTGCAACCGGTAGGATTTTTGCGAAACCCTATATCGAGGACGTTGCAAACTCTTTGGGAGGCAGAGCAGATCCTACTTTTGAGCTAGAGGAACCTAGTCATTTGGACTGTTCTTACGCAGGTCGGCATTGTTGCGAGGTTTACCTTCGAGGCGCTTCCAGCCATAAAGGCGAGCATCGATGGACCATAAGCCGGGACCTAACATTGCGAGGGCGACACCGGTGGTCGCCAGCATCAGCCAAAGCGGCCTGTTGCCGGGTAGCGTGAGCATCTTCCAGACTTCAGTCAGGCCTACGGAGGTTCCTGCAATGGGTGTCCACAAGCCGGCGATTAGTAGGATTCCGGCTCCCATCAAGAGGATGGCGGGAATTGTCACATTGATCGGTGGTGGATCGCTTAATAGCGTCATACTCGCGCCGCCGGCCAGCGCGGAGCCGGCAACCACGCGTATCAGGAGCAACCCTGTGCCGGGCCAACCGCCAGCGAATGTTGAATAGAGGCGTCGCAAAAGAACGCACTTTCCGCACTACATAACTATTCTCGGCTGTTCCGAAAGCGCGTCGGAAGCCCAAAAAGAGTTAGATAATCACTCTTTCGGGTTTTGGGATTCGGGGCGAGGAGGTTACTTCGGGGAAGCTAAAGTTCGATGATCCCTCGCTTCAGCCCGATCATTGCCGCTTGCGTCCGGTCGCTGGCACCCAGTTTAGAAAGGATGTTCTTGACTCGCCCCTTTACGGTTTCTTCGGTGATCGAGAGTTGATCGGCGATCTGCTTATTGGCATTTCCGGCTGCGATCAAACGAAGCACGTTGATTTCTGCGGGCGTGAGGGCATCGTCAGTCGCGTGCTCGGCGATTTCGAATGAGGCCTCTGGAGAAAGAGCCTTTTTGCCCGCGTGGACCGCACGAATTGTTTCGGTGAGTTCCTTGTGAATCGTATTTTTCAGCAGGTAGCCTTGCGCTCCCGCTTTGAGTGCGCGAACAATCTGTACGTCGCCCTTGTAGGTCGTCAGCACAATGATCTTCGCATCGGGGAATTCTCCCCGAATCGCGATGATCGCATCGAGGCCGTTCATCTCCGGCATTTGCAGATCCATCAACGTAATGTCTGGCCGATGCGCACGATATTGCTGGATCGCCTCGCGCCCATTCGAGCCTTCCGCTACCAGAGTCAATTCAGGTTCACTACCGATGAGTGCGGCTATGCCCTCTCTTACAAGAACATGATCGTCAACTGCAAGAACCCGGATTTGATCTCGCTTCTCACTCACGTTCTATGGTTTCCTTCTCATCTGTTTCTGTTCCAGAGCGCTTCCCAAAGTACCAGAACGGCCGTGTCGACTTCACATACGCTCTCGCTCCCGGAATATTGAGCTCGATTTCCGTACCGCCATCTACTTCGGTCCAGATGGTCAGCTTCCCGCCCACAAGTTTGGCTCGTTCCCTCATGCCCGGCAAGCCGTAATGCCCTTCACGACCATCCCCGCTGAGCACGTCTGACGGAATTCCTTTTCCATCATCGCGAATGCGAAGCCGGAAATACTTTTGGTCATAACGGATTTCCACTTCGATGTTTTGTGCCGCAGCATGGCGGAAGGCATTGCGCAACGCCTCCGCTGCCAGCCGGTACACTTCATCTCGCAGAATCGGATGCAGATTGCGAGATACCCCTTCCACAACCACGTTGAGCGGCAGCGATGTTTATTCTCTATCCGCTGGAAGCCGCGACAGTTCACCGCCAACGCTAAGTTGAACAATGCCAATTTGCGGCGACACTCCTATGGTGCCTTGTCGGACTTTTTTCGACGCGTCTCGTATTCTTCTGGCGGGTAGCTGCGGAAGATCCTCTGAACAACTTCGTGGATCTTCTTGTCATGTTTCTTAGGGCTGGCATTCGCGTCGACGTCTCCGCTAGCCATTCCGCGCCACACCATCGCATCGGTATGTGAGTCTACGAGATTAACCACAAGCATACCCATAAGAACATCCTTGGAACCGCTCCTCCAACGAAGGTTCCGCAAACCGTCCCTGAAGCCCCCTGCCTCGAATGTCGTGATCGAATACAGCGTCGTAAGAGACCCGTAGATCTGGATCCCCTCCGGGGCCGATCTTCGTCAGCCCTTTGGCCGACAGTTGTCCGTCAATGGAGCTGACGATGCTCTGGTTGAGGGGTTCGTCCACACCATGGCCGTTCTCCCCTGCATATGTTTTGAAATGCGCGAAGTCTGCTTTGCTGTAATCGTTGCTGATTTCCTGCGCCGCGCCCGTGCCCAGCAGGAGGAGAGCGGTTACTGCGATGGGTGCGATTTGCATTGCGGTTCTACTCTCCTTGTGCGGACAAGCGTTCCTCTCCGGCTTCTCCAAAGCATTTCACCCTCCAAACAGAATCGTTGCTCCTTCGTTTGCCTGGTGGAGTTGTTGAATTTGCGCTGGGCGGTAAGATCGCCTATTTTCGTTTGCCTTTTTGTCGATTGTTAGGGGCTGATCTTGGCGGTTGAGCTCATCAGCGCGGGTGGCTGCTTCTAATTTTTGATGCGTTCAGAACCGGACCGCGCCCGAATTCGGGCACGCATGCCCATGGCTTGCCCATGTCTCTGTCCGATAGAAGAAAATTGCCGAGAGCAAGGAGCAGGAATTCGGTGAGGATGGGAAACCTGCGGAATTCTGTGGAAGCGATGTTCGGTAGACCTAGCCTAGAGAGTTCGCGCGCAAAACACTGAAAACATGGCGTCCCCGGCGGGATTTGAACCCGCGTTTGCGCCGTGAAAGAACCCGGGCAACAGGTAACTGATTGAAAATCCGCGACGCGGGTGGCTCCCTAAAGCGGGTTAAGTAGCGGTTGGCAACGATTCGTGGACCATGAGTGGACCATGATTTTCTGGCTCAATCAAAGTCGACGATATTTGGATACGCCGATATTAGTGGGCTGAACCTCTTCGGATTTCTAAGTCGAGATAGCGTGGGGTCGTGGATCGCCGCCTTTTCAGGGCTGGCTTCGCCGAGAGCTATCTGTTGATTCTACAAAGCTTAGCTCCGAAAACCTACCAATTTTTGACCTCTTTATTCGACCTCTTTATTGGAGCCAAAATGGAGCCAAAGTTGTGAAAATCCGAGCCTGCCGAGGTTTGCCTCGATTTCGACAAGGCTGGTTTCATGCTCTTTATCTGCTGAATGTGCCAATGAAAAGATCAACTGATTAAGAGTTGTCGCACCTCAGGAGGTCAATTAGCGACTATCACCATCTGAAATCAACTACTTGCCCACAACCTAGCCCGCACGGAAGCACTCTTGTTGAAGTAGCGAAAAAGCCCGTATTGGGCGCACATGGGCTCGAAGCGTACGGCACATTCCGCGGCACAAAGTCTCTCCTCGTTTGACCTACTGATTCCGGGTCAGAATGATGGAATCAAAGAAAAGTTTGCCATTCGTTAACCAAAGCACTCGTCATGGAGGAGGCATGCCTCGAATCGGTCGTCCTCCATCTTCTTTGATTTGAAGCCCTGAGGCGCACCCGCCGCCAATATTTGATAGGAATTGAGGCTATTGGCTAAGGCGTGCTTTATCCCACCATGGCCAAAACGCGAACTGCACTCTTTGCGGCATTGCCGTTCGTTGCAGGGGCAACAATGATGAGCGACCCGGTGTCAGGTAGTGCCGCCAGCCTCACCGAACCCTCGATGATGTAGTTTCCGTGCAGAGCGATCTCATGGGAGAGCGTGCGGCCGAGGCGGACTTCAGTTTCGATAACGAAACCACGTGTATAGCGCGCATCCATGAGAAATTGGGCCGCATCATCTGAGACCGGGAACGAATCGGCGATCGATCTGTGACTGTTTCCCATACGTCGCACCGCAACGATTGCTCCCAGCGGCACATGTCCATGCTGCGCTTCCCAGTTGGCGATGTCGGTGATAGAAATCTGCGACGACGAGGCATTCAAGTCCATGATCACCAGCGGTCCGATCAACCGTTCGGCTGGAATCTGCGGCGGAGTCCAGGCGCCTGAAACCAGAGCGGCCGGGGAAATGATACGTGTCGCCGACCTCGCCTCTAAGCCCGTCTTCACCGGTCCACTGGCGGTCAGATCTACCACTTGGGAATACCGGTTTTTTGGGCTGGGTGCAGGCCGCCGAAGTGCAAACAGGAAGAGGCCAGGCACAAGCGCATAAGCAATGACGAAACTCCGAAATCGCATATCAAACCCCGGTCCGAGCACCAGCAGACAGGCCAGCAAGATCGAGCAAGAAACGGAGATCTCCGTTTGAGCATAGATTCACTCGTTCGTCTGCTCGCCCTGCTGCTAGGCTTGAAGCAAGCCGATTGCCAGGAGCGAGGGTTTTTAACTGGCTGTGTAGCAACAGCAGGACTGGATTGGGAGTCGGCCGGTCGCCTACATTCCGGCACATGCCCTCAGATGGACACAGGGCCGTGCTTAATAAGTCACTCTGGAATCTGGATGTGCAGTCTTGGTTTGAGTAGAAGTTTTGCAACGCGCTCCCAGATGCAGTGGCAGTAATCCCCGGCTGCCCAGCGTCTCTATTGCGCTTTTAGCAACGTATACCTATTAATCAACCATTGTTCAGCCCTCTTATTGCTGTACATTTCCTGATTCACGTTGCTAACGTTTTGGAGGTTCTTTTGCAGGTTAGAATATTTTTCGGGGAGACGTCGGTTCGAGGCGTTTCCAGCCATAAAGGCGAGCGTCGATCGACCATAGACCGGGCCCTAGCATTGCGAGGGCGGCACCAACGCTCCCCAACACCAACCAACCCGACTTGTCGCCGTGTAGCATGAGCATCTTCCAGATTTCAGTAAAGGCTACGGCGACTCCGGCTATGGGCGTCCACAGACCTGCGATGAGCAGGGTGCCCGCTCCCAGCAAGAGTATGGCGGGGACGGTCACATTCAACGGTGGTGGATCGCTCAAGAGCGTCGAACTTGCGCGCACCACTAGCGCGGACCCGACAACCAGTCGCATCAGAAGCAAGCCTGTGCCGGGCCAACCGCCCGCAAATGTTGAATATAGGCGTCGCAAAGACGCACCCTTCTAAACACAACTAGTATTCAAGGTTTTGCAGGCTTCGTGAAAGCCCCAAAAGAGTCAAATCGTGACTCTCTTGGAATGGCGAACTGGCATCGGCTGTGAAAGCTACAGATCGATGATCCCTCTCTTCAACCCGATCATGGCCGCCTGGGTCCGGTCGTTGGCCCCCAATTTGGAGAGAATGTTCTTGACTCGCCCTTTGACGGTCTCCTCGGTGATCGAGAGTTGATCGGCGATCTGCTTATTGGCATTTCCGGCTGCGATCAAGCGTAGCACGTTGATTTCTGCAGGAGTCAGGGCATCATCGGTCGCATGCTCGGCGATTTCGAACGAGGCTTCAGGAGAGAGAGCCTTTTTGCCGCCATGAACCGCTCGGACGGTTTCTATAAGTTCCTTGTGAATGGTATTTTTTAGCAGGTAACCTTGAGCTCCTGCTTTGAGAGCGCGAAGAATCTGTACATCGCCCTTGTAGGTCGTCAGCACAATGATTTTGGCGTCCGGAAATTCTCCCCGAATGGCGGTGATCGCGTCCAATCCGTTCATCTCGGGCATCTGCAGGTCCATAAGCGTGATGTCGGGCCGATGCGCACGGAACAGCTGGATAGCTTCGCGACCATTCGATGCCTCGGCTACGAGAGCCATGTCCGATTCAGTATCGAGCAGTACAGATATGCCCTGCCTCACGAGGGCATGATCGTCAACTGCAAGAATCCGGATTTGAGCTGACCCATCACCCACGTTCGATCGTCTCCTTCTCATCTTCGTCTGACGCTGAGGTCTTTCCAAAGTGCCAGAACGGCCGTGCCGACTTCACGTATGCTTTCGCTCCTGGAATATTGAGCTCGATCTCGGTGCCACCATCTACTTCGGTCCAGATCGTCAGCTTGCTGCCTACAAGTTTGGCTCGCTCCCTCATACCCGGCAAGCCGTAATGCCCTTCGAGGCTGTCTCGTTTGAGCACGTCGGAAGGAATCCCTTTGCCGTTGTCGCGAACCCGGAGCCGGAAGTACTTTTGGTCGTAACGAATTTCCACCTCAATATTTCGCGCCGCAGCATGGCGAAACGCATTGCGCAGCGCTTCCGTCGTAAGTCGGTAGACCTCGTCACGGAGGATGGGATGCAGGTTGCGAGAAGACCCTTCAACTACGACAGTGAATGTGGGTGAGGAAGTATTGATCGCTGCAGAAGCGAGTTCTTCCCCAAGGGTGCGAATGGCTAGGGCAAGGTCATTCTTCTCCACCGTGGACAGGCGCAGTCCTTGCACGGCATCCCGGCCCTCAGTGATTGCTTCTGACGCGTGATCGGCAGCGTCCTCAAGGACTTTGCGAGCGTCATCCGGACGTGTCGCTAACATATTGATACCAGCCTGAAGACGTGGCAGCAGTGCCTGAAAGCTTTGCAACAGCGTGTCGTGCAGGTCGCGGGCGATGCGCGTGCGCTCGCCTACGCGCTCCTCCAGTCGCATATTGAACTGGTATGCCAGCTGCCGGACACGGAACTGGTACGCCCCCCACAGCAGTGCCAAGAAAGTGGCCGCGCAGAGAGCGTAGAACCACTTCGTCTGGTACCACATCGGTGGGATCACGAAATCGAGCGATGCGCCCTCTTCGTTCCACACGCCGCTGTTGTTGCAGGCGACGACGCGAAAACGGTAATTACCTGGACCGAGGTTCGTATACTGCACCTCGCGGTCGTTGACAACTTCGTGCCAGTTTCTATTCTGACCCTCCAGCTTGTAGCGGAAGCGCACCTTCTCCGGTGCCACCAAGCTTAGCGCCGTGTAATCGATCGCTAGATTTCGGACCCGCGGATGCAGCTGCACCCCGTTGTTCGCATTATAAGTTTTCTCATCGGCTGTTATCTGCTCAATGTGCACCGGAGGCGGCAGCCTGTTGGGCTGAAGATGATTCGGATCGAGGATGCTGACGCCACCCACGGACAAGAACCAGAATTTGCCGCCCGCGGTTTTTGCGACCAGCGCGTTATATCCGCCGGTAAAGCGATGATTGCTCACTCCGTCGGAACTGTCGAAAACCGTCGTACGAAGCGGCTTCATAGGATGTGAGGCCCACGCTTCTAATTCGGGCGACGCAATGTGCACCAAACCACAGGCGAGATACAGCCAGACCGAATGAGCGTCGTCCTCGACCATCCAGTGGACGGTATTGCAAGGCAGTCCATTCCGGCTGGTAAGCGTCAGAACGCGACCATTTTTGATTCCGCTGAGTCCGCCCTCCGCTGCGGCCCAGAGAGTACCGTTGCGATCTACGTAGAAACCGCGGACATATCCCTCCGCGAACCCCTCGGCACCTGCGTACGATGCGCGGAGTTGACCGTCCTTAAAATACGCTACGCCACCGTCACGAAATCCAAGCCACAAACCGCCCTGCACGGCATCGTACAGTAGAGCAGTAGCCGGCTCTCTGCGACCTAGTTTCGCCCAAGTGGTGCGCTCGGCCACACGCTGTTCAACTAAACGGAAAAGCCCTTCCTGGTGGCTCAGCCACACATTCCCGGCATGGTCGGCGACCATGGAATATACGATTCCGCGCGGTACCGAATTTACTGGAAAGAAACGATCAGACTTGAAAACCGCAACCCCGCTCTGCGTACCGACCCATACTTGTCCGCGATCGTCCTCAAAGAGGGCTTCCGCCTCAAAATCCGGCAACCCATTGTCGGCAATCTCCCGAGTCGCGCGGTTCCGGGCCATGTCTGCGCTCACGGGCGAGTCAGCGTGACCATGAGTCGAGGCCCGCTTGCGATAAATCGTGATTTGTCCTTTATTCAGTCTGTTTAAACCGTCGGACGCGCCAACCCAAAGACTGCCATCCCGCGCAGCGAGAATGGACGAGATGCCTCGGCTGGACAAACCTTGCTGGACAGAAATCCTGGGGACAGCGAATTCGCGAAAGTGATCGAGGCCATCACTGGTCGCGACCCAAATATTGCCTTCACGATCTTCGAGGAAGGATGTAATGGAATCGCCCGATAGGCCGTCGGACCGATTGAACAGATCCGTTCTGCCGTCGTGAATATGCAGGAGACCCTGGTCCACCATCGCTCCAATCCACAGGACACCATCGCGATCCCGAAACAGCTTGTAGGGTTGGAACTTCAACCCGGCAGGTAGCGGATAGGGCTCGATCTTTCCGTTCTTCAGCTTTGTGATTCCGCTGGTTTTTGCAACGAGAATTCCACCATCGCCACTCTCAGCCAGCGAATAGATTTTATGCACTGGATCGGGTATTGGATAAAGCTTGGGTGCACCCGGCTTCCACCGCCACAGCCCATTCATCGCTCCTACCCAAACATTGCCTCCGCTATCCTCATACAAGGCGCTCACTCCGGAACGGAAACGGCCGTCCTCCCCATAGCACAGGGTGTTGCCGCTCTGAATCCTGCAGAGCCTCCCCACGGAGGGTGCCCAGCCAGCGACCCATACCGTTCCTTCACGATCCTCAAGCAGAGCTTCAACAACCTGCCCATCAAGTTCTGGATAGCGGGTGAGCTTGCCGTCTTTCCAACTTGCGAGTCCTGTAAAGGTGCCAATCCAGAGACGGCCGTCGCGGGCGCCGAGCAGGCTTCTGATGTCGTCGTTGGGTATGTGGTCGCTGGCAGGCGGCGACCAGAGAACCGCCCGCACGCCATCGAACCGGAGCAAGCCAAATTCCGTGCCCAGCCACAGATACCCGTCGGGCGTCTGTGCGATTGATCTAATGAGGCCTTTCGAAAACCCCTCGCTGGATCTCCATGTTGTGTGCGCGTATTGGCCGATGTCGAGCGTCGGGTTGAGCCCGAACGCACAGGACCAGCATGCCAGGAGCATGCCCAGCGCAGCGGCGATTCGTCGCCTTTCCGCTTTCTGCACTTTGTGCGGCAAGATTCGGAGCACCAAGGATGTACTAGAAGCTGTATTTTAATCCAAGCTGAATCACCCGCTCCGTCTGCGTAAATCCGAAATCGCTGGCGGACGTGATCTTCCCGGCTAGCGGGTTGTTCGCCGGTGTCACCTGCGGATCATCAAATTGCGGATGATTGAATACATTAAAAAATTCCGATCGGAACTCCACGTGTTGTCTTTCGCCAATACGTAGGAATTTGGAGATGATCAAGTCCCATTTGTTATTTCCGCTGCCGCGGATCACTCCCTTTCCCGCATTACCGAGCTGCCCTGGAGCCGGATTGACCAACTTGCTTACGTCGAACCACCGATTGATACTCCGCTCACCGCGAGGTAAGTTCGGGTCACCCATAAGATCGGCGTGAGACCCAACGAAATCGACGCCGTACGACGCGGGTGTGAGTGATGGGCCGTCCTGGAATGTCGCGATAGTGCCGATCTGCCAGCCGCCAGCTACTTTCCCAAAAAAATCATGCCTTTGCTTGAAAATCGGGAGCTCGTAGAGCGAGCTTGCAATCAGGCGATGAGGACGACTGAACGGGGCAGGCCCGTAGTTGGCGCGGATGTTCTTGATCGTCTGCAGGCCAGGCCCCGCGCCAAAGGCAACGCCCACGCTGCTCGCATCCAGATCAGTTAACGTCTTCTGAAAGGTGTACGAGATCAGAAAAGTGAGGCCGTTCACGAACCGGCGCTCAAGCCGCGCCTGCAGCGCATGATAATTGCCGCCCGCGAGCGACTCATAGATATTGACACCACCCAGCTCTGGATAAGGATAATTCTGTTGAAAATCCGGAGGCTGAGCCGGGAATGGATTGGTCTCGTTATAGTTGAGAACCCTCATCAGACGCGTGCTCTTCGAGCCGTGATAAGCGGTTTCGAGCAATGTATTCTTCGTGACGAGATATTGGAGGCTCAGATTCCATTGCTGCACCTGGCCCTCGCGAAGATTGCGTTGCATGCCATTGCGGTTGTCAGTGCTTACACGAGCGGCTTGCGCCAGAGGATCTTGAACAGTAAACACCGGAATGGGATCTTGCGGGTCGGGTGGACGAACTGTCAAATTGTAGACAGTTCCAAAAGGGTTCTGGAACCCGAGTTGCCGATATGAGTTGATCACATCAGGGGTGTAAAAGATCCCATATCCAGAACGCACCGTGAGGCGAGTCGTCGCCTGCCATGCAAGTCCAATCCGTGGCGCAAAGTCTCTGTAGTAAGGATTCACCAGGCTGCGTGGGAAGCCGGGTTGCCCGGGAAACACCTGCTGGCCAGATGCGAGATCGAAATTGGCAATCTGATCGTGGCACTCCACTGGCCTGCCGAAATATTCCCAGCGCAGGCCAAAGTTTGCCGTAAGGCTGTGTGTCAGCTTCCAGTCGTCCTGCACGTAATATCCCATGTCTGTGTAGGAGAAGTGTGGCGAGAAAGGAGCGGTCTGGATGTTATAACTCCATGGGTATCCGAGAAGCAGGTCAGCCAGCGCATTGAAGCGAGTTGTGGTTGAGACCGGGACGGCAGTGCTGAAACCGCCGGTAAACGTGTATGTCCCGTCGGGCTGACCCCACTGTGTAGTGCTCATCCGCTTGAGTTGAATGGTTAGGCCGGCTTTGAATGTGTGCGTAGCGTGGACAAAAGAGAAGTTATCAGTAATTTGGCCGGCGCTTGTAACCCATCTCAACACGGCATTATTCGACGAATAGCCGATTTCTGGATATCCAGCGGGTGTCATGGACGGTGCCGCCCAGGTAAACGGGATCGGCGACAGCCCTTGAATGCCTAACTCATCGATCCAATTGCGGTTGAAAGCGTCAGGCGAATGACGCTGACGTCGAAAACGCACCAAACCGAAATTGGCTTCATTGACGAGCCTCGGACTGAAAGTGTGAACGTCTCCGACGGCAAACTGCAGGTTGTTGTCCGACTGTTGCTGATCAAATCCGGGGAATGCGGGGGAAAGGGCCTGTCCAACACCCCGATCGAAGGGAGCATTTTTTGTGAATCGGCCCCAGATTGCGTCTCCCGCTCCAAGCTGGTAATCAACACGTGCGGCGAAGGCATCGTTGTCAGAGACACCCTTAGGGTGGCCAATGTAGTTCCGCGTCGGGTCGGAGTTGTTTGGGACGGGGTACAAGTTCGCCAGTGCGGCGCCAACAGAGTTAATCAGCTGCAGAGGAATAATGTTTCCTGGATAAGGAACTTTTGTAAAAGGATCAACGATGGTTGCGGGGTCCTCGCTAAAGTCGCCGACGCGTTCTTTCAGTGTTGGTACCAACGTTGTGCTTGTCACGGCCTGCCGCCGCCGTACGCCTTCGTAGGCAAACATCCAAAACAGTCTGTCTTTGCCGTTGTACAACTTTGGGAAAATCACCGGCCCAACGAGGACGAAGCCGAACTGATTCCGTTTTAGTGGATCAACCGTTGTGCTGAAGTAGTTGCGCGCGTCCAAAGCGTCGTTGCGCAGAAACTCATACAGGGTGGCGTGAAATTCGTTTGAGCCGCGCTTTGACGCAACATTGATTACAGCTCCCGAATTGCCGCCAAACTCAGCCGAGTAGTTGCCCGTTTGAACCCGGAATTCGGCCACTGAATCCAGCGGCGGTATCGCGAGTGGATAGTTGTTGAGCTCCTGGCCGCTGATTTCCATGCCATCGATCAGTACCACCGAGGTGTTGTCTCTCTGCCCCGCCACAGAGAATCCGGGGCCATAATTAGCCTGTCGTTGAGTGGCACTGGCACGACCTGCTTGGATCACACCGGCCGAAAGAGACGCCAATTGCATGAAATTACGTCCATTAATTGGAAAACCCAAGAGCCGTTTGTCATCGATGACTTGGGACAAGCTTGCGTCCGAAGTCTCCAGTAGACCACTCTCTGCCTGAACCGCAATTGACTCCTCTGCCGAGCCAACCTCCAGCCTTACCCTTAAACTCTCTGTTTGCGCCACCTGCAGCATCACATCCTTGATCAATTCTTTCTTGAAGCGTTCATGTTCAACCTCGACTGTGTAATTGCCGAGGGGCAACGCCCGGAATTCGAAAAATCCTTCCGCATTTGTAATTTGTTTCCAGCTTTGACTTGTGGCCTGATTGCGTAAGCTCACGGCTGCGTCAACGAGGACGGCACCTGTGACGTCATGAACGCTCCCACGGATCACACCGGTTGAGGTCTGTGCCGACACGAACAGGGTCGCCGCGAGAAACAGACCAATGTCGGCGATCAGGTGCTTCTTCACGCAGGTCCCTCTTTCCTTATCCGGTTGGCTTGTGTCGAGGAGCATACAACTTTTGCTGATCGCTGTTTGCTTTTGCGCATTACACCCGGCGGAACTGATCAGAGATTGTGCAGAACTCGCGTATGCTGCCACGCTGGCTACTGTTCCGTTGCCGGCGGCTCTATTGAACATTTAGCACTGCTGTACCCATCACGCCGCTGTACGACGCTCTTACGTTGTACGTACCCTGATTCGCGTTGCTACCGGGCAAGAATCCTTCACCCTTGCCCTGTACAAAGGCTAGGGTGAAGTTCGACGTCTGGTCGAGTCCGGAAGAGTCCACTACCGACCATGTGGCACCTGCGTTCGTAATGTCTGTCGAGCCCTTCGCCCATGCCGTGTAATAGACAGGACTGCCATTTATTTGCACGGTTTGCTCGCCCGGACTGACCACGATTGAGGTAACCTCCTGTAGTGCGACGGTGACCGTAGTAGATCCGGTGCATGCCGAGCAACTCCCGGAACTCGCAGAGATCGTTGCTGAACCAATTGTGAGGCCCGTTACCCGGCCAGACGACTGGTCCACCGAGGCAACCGCTGAGTCGCCGGAAAACAAACTACACCTGATGTCAGCGTCTTCTGAGATCCGTCACTGTAGGTTCCCGTGGCGCTCACCTTCCATTGCTCATTTATCTGGATGCTCAGATTCTGGGGACCTACGGACACGGTAGTTAGTGTAGGGTCTACGAAGAATCCGTCACAGCTCGCTGCCGCCAGCGCAAAAGCGAGAAGGAGAAAAACCGAACTGATCAGTTTCCAGGTTTTCGTTTTCATAAATGTCCGGAAATTTGCGGGATCAGGCGCGGAGGTTTTTCCTATTCTCCATGCCTCATTTACGATCGAAGCAATTCCTTCGCCAATTAACACGATTATCGTGAAGAGGGCAGCGTGAAAATCGGAAAATTCGTCGAACTGGCTTTAAGGGCGAGAGGGATGCCAGTAACCATCTGGCGCGAAAACTCGTCCTCGTCCACGCGTCCACGCAGAACGACTCATAATGAATCGTCAGGGCTCTCCCACATCTCTGTTTATTTTGCAATCGATCACCACATGAGCGTTTCAGGAGCGAGAACCAATCGGAGAATGGGTCCCTGGGCATTCAGCTTTCGATCAAATCTCGGTAAGAGATCAATTCCACGCCTTGTTGCGCCAGGATCTCCCGCATTCTCGGCAACGTCAAAAGATGCAATTCGACTTCCCGTGACTCTCTCAGTCGGGTGTTTACCGTCTGAAGAGAGGAGTCGTTGTACCCTGGATGGCACACGAACTCCCAGGTGCCCTCAGGAACACTCGTTGCCACGGCCGTGAAGAGCATCTTGTCCGTAGTCCCGGTGATCTCAACTCCCAAGGTTCCATCGGTCGTGACGAAGCCCTCGCGCCGAATGGCTTTCTGAAATTTGCCCGCAAAGGTTGCCAACACATTGACCTCCGCCCAGCGTGTCCAGAGATTCGGTCGCTTCAGAAGGTCAGGCAGTCGCACAGGGAGTCGCGGGCCGAAGGGATTCCGGACGGCTCGAACACCGCACTCGGCAGCGGCTCGCAGAAGAGGGCGTAAGACCTTCGGAAACATATGTGTATGCTTGTGCGTGTCGAAGTGCGACAGGCACACTCCCGCACCCTGCAGTTTTCGGATTTGTGCCTTTGCCTCGGCGGCAATCTCAGCTGAGTCAAGCCGCCCTGTGAGCGCCCTAGTGGCGAATGTTTTCAGGCCATCAGGAAAGCGCGCCGATTGCGTCAATGAAGGAACTTGTTGGGGAGGGAGAACTGGCTGCCCGTCGATCAACACCACATGACACCCAACGCCCAGCTGCGGAATCTGCTTCGCCAGTGCCGCGGCTTCGCAAAATGCACCGCCTCTGGCCATCAATGTCGCGGACGTTACCACTCCATTCGTGTGGGCCCTAACAATCGCCCGATTTACGCCCGAGGTTAATCCCAAGTCGTCCGCATTGACCACGAGGCGCCGCACGAAGGCAGTCTAGCAAGAGAGATTCCGTGATTTTGATAAGGTGTAGTCGGTTGACTACTCCTTATGGGAGCCGGACCCTGCCAGGTGTCGATGTTATGTTTCGGTTTCTCGGCTTGTACGCTCAGCCATGGGGCTGCGCATTGCAGCGTCAGGTCTTAGTGATCCCGCCCACGAACCAAAGCGGAGCCGCAAGCTCGTGTACCGCGCCTCTAGCATCTGTGGTCAACTCATGGATCGCACCGACGTCCTGAGGTCAGGAAGGCGCATGGGTGAACTCATGTGCCCAAATACGGTCACTGTCTCGCTAGTGAGTGCCTAGATTAGGTCAGCTAAGGTTACACGCCGTCCTACCTCATTCGCGGTTCAGTCCCAGGAATTTCTCGCGCGGTTTCGAGAGACCGGAATACGTGAATGTGACCGCCATGCATCAGCTCATACATGCGCGCGACGCCAAAGTCCACATCCGCGTGGACTACGATGGCGCGTCGCGACTGCTTTGAGAACGGATCAGTCGTTGTCGCTGCCCGCACATCTGCATAGCGAAGATCAACGGCTGATCCCGGAGAAACTTCGAGGAGTTCGTCAAGCGTAGGATCAAATGAGGGACCGTTACGCAGCGCGTCACCGAGGGCGATGAGATCGGCTAGAGTCAGCGGCGCGCAGATGCTGGTGAATACTACCCGTGCCGAGCAATCCGAATAGGTTGTTGTCAAGCGATGCACCCCACGGCGAAATACTACAAGACAAGCCCTAAAGACTACAGGTTCAAGGCAGCTGTGTTTTCTGTCTGGGTACAAGTAGCAAAATACGAAATCTCTCGGACAATTCAGTCAGCGAATGAAGGGTGGCCAGAAAGATAACGCCGTATAAAGACCTGTTTTCACGTAGAGCGGCCCGACCGTGCGGCCCAGCCCGCCGGGCGCAAAATCGAATGGACCTGAGTACAGACGCCGCCACCCGCCTGTACGCGGGGACTGCCCTCGAATGGTCACTTTTGGCAAAACCTCCTATTCGTAAGTCTTTACGTCAGGAGGCTCTTACACCATGCTAGGCGTCGACTCAACCATACGACCTTGAGCCCCCGATATGACTTCACCATTTAGATAGCGTCGAACCGCAATCTCCAGATTGAAATGCATTGCTTCACGCCGCAGCAAGTGCCCAAGCGGTGATCGTTCTACTACAGCCAACACTCTGGGACTCATGCCAATCAACCACAGTTGAATACCATGCTGGCTTTGCTTCTTCGCAACCTGTGCGAACATCTTTAGTGCGGTGTACTCCATGTCCAGCACCCCGCTCGCATCCACTGCCACGACCTTCGGTTGCATTTCGCGGATCAGCGGCTCAATCTTGTGCGCGAGCTGTGCGGCATTGGCAAAGAAAATTGGGCCTTCTGGCCTGAGCAGCAATAGGCCGGGGAAGCTCTCGTCTTCGGGGTGTTCCTTCGATTGCGGCCGGAATACGTTGGTTCCGGGCTTCCGCCGCAAGACATACACTGGCGG
>AP72_2010_repI_A10DRAFT_1000052_pt1 | contig 17032 bp, 14 predicted proteins | sample AmaPasreplicIA10_FD_9194 | JGI IMG/M metagenome (IMG submission 9194) | reverse complement strand
GCTCCCGCGTCCATCGGGGTCGACAGCATCAGCCGTCTGGCTTGCTGCAGACGCAACACCTTCTGGTATTGCAGCGGGCTCATCGTGGTGACCGCCTTGAAGTGCTCATGAAATGACGAGACGCTCATGTGCACCATCTCGGCGAGTTCCTCGACCTTCATCGGCTGAGAGTAGTTTTCACGCAACCACGAAATCGCCTTCTCCACCCGATAGACACTGGATTCGGCGAATCCCATTTGCGCAACGCGAACGCCGATCGGGCTGCGCAGCAATCGGATGAGAATCTCATCGATGATCAACGGAGCGAGCAACTCAGAATCTGAGGGATGCGCCAGGCACTCCATCAGCCTCGTCGCCGCGTCAATGAAGCGGTCCTCGGTGGGAGTCAGATAGACCGCGTTTCTCTCTTGCACCGAAGCCAGCCCGCGCGGATACACCTTCAAAACTAACTCGGCGATTTTCCGCGGATCGAGTTCCAACCGAAGTGAAAGATAGGGATGCGATGGCGTTGCTTGTGTCACTTGCGCGGCGACAGGCAAGGCTACCGAGAAGACGATCATCTGGGATGAGTCGTATTTGTACGATTCCTCTCCCACAGTAACCGTCTTCCCGCCCTGGGCCACAATGCATAGCGAGGAAACGCGCAACGCATGCACGCATTCCTTATTCACGCGCGAAATGCGGCTGACCATCAGCCCCGGCACTCGCAGATCGAAGCTGCCGTCATGTGGCGCATACGCGGCGATCAAGCGCGCCAATCGTGTGGTATCGGGCTGAGTTTGCCCAGCGCTTCCGTTGATTCGGCGCAACGCGGCCGTCTTCCCGATNGCTCGATCGATTTCAACCACATCTTGTTTAGCGGCCATATCGGACCTTCCTGGATCGACTGCGCGAACCAGAATCAGCTCAGCTGAGCCGTAACGCCAACGTCGAATTTCGAATAATACTTCTTCACATCTCCCGGTCCATACTTCTTGCGGAATCTGTCGACGATAGCCGAGACCTGTTTGGCCTCCGTCACGGGAGTGGCTTTCACTTCTGCCTCTGCGCCTCCGGTTTCAACCCGCATCGCTGAGTTCTTAAGCACGTTCTTATACCACTGTGTGTCGGATCCCTTTACAGGCAACAGGTAGAACGTGTTGCCCTCAAACACAAACCAAATCGGATTGGAGATGGTCCGGCCGGATTTTCTTCCCGTTACACTGATAGTGATTTCACTGGAGCGGGAAAGGTGTTGCTTGACATCGCTTTGAGCTGGCATATCAACCTCTTTTCACAGAATCAGGCGAGAGCAGCGCAGTTTCTCATTTCCCGAAGATTTCCTTGGCAATCATGATAGCGCTCATTGCACTCGGCCATCCTGCATAGAAAGCTAAATGCGTGATGACCTCAATCAGTTCTTCTTTCTTGACGCCGTTCTGTACAGCCAAGTTCACATGAACGCGCAACTGATCGGGGCGATTCATTGCAATCAAAGCAGCAACCGTCGCCAAACTGCGGTCGCGCTTGGATAATCCTTCCCGCTCCCAAACGTCGTCAAACAGCACGCCATCGGTGAGTTCTACCAACTTCGGAGCGAAATCTCCAATTAAGTTCTGAGCGCCTTTCCACTTGGTCATACATCCTTCCTTCCTCTGTCAGTACCTTTCCCACGCGACTCTCCAGTGCTCATTCGCCTCGGGTGACTTCACGATCATCTGATTTCCCGAAAGCTCATAAACACGCTTCAAGTCTTTACCAATCAGCGTGCGGACCAACGCACCTTCGACGTGAAACGTAAAAGTGCGCGCGTCATTCACTTCATACTTCCCGAAGGAGGCCTCATAGCCTCCCTGCGCATACTGCACAGGCGGCGCCGATCCGTTTTCGCTTTGAGCATTTCGATACATCACCTGCACCGACATGTGCCCGTCGCGGGTGTAGACGAGCAGTCCCGTACAGTTAGCTTTATGAAGCTTTCCGTTTGCGTCGGGTTCCTCAAGCCACACCAGCCGCCATGCACCAACAAGTTTGTCGGAAGGGCTGGTATCAACACGAGGGTCCTGCGCCGGTAGAGTGACCACGCTCAGAGCGGCAAACAAGACAACTCCAAGCGCGCGCACGTTTGTCATCTGCCGCTCCTTTCGGCGTTCAAGTTATCGGTTGATCATCCGCTGCATCGCCTCCGGATACCGCTCACCGACTACATGGATCTGTGAAGCAGCTTGATCAATCTGCCTGAGGTCATCCGGCGTGAGCGTAACGTTCACCGCACCCAGGTTTTCTTCGAGCCGATGAAGTTTGGTCGTACCCGGGATCGGTACGATCCACGGCTTCTGAGCGAGAATCCATGCCAGCGCGATCTGGGCCGGAGTCGCCTTCTTCTGTTGCCCAAACTTGCTCAGCAAGTCCACCAGGGTCTGGTTCGACTTGCGGTTTTCGGGAGTAAAGCGAGGCACAAGGTTGCGGAAATCGTTCTTGTCGAATTGCGTGTCTGCCTTGATGGCTCCCGTCAGAAATCCTTTGCCCAATGGGCTGAACGGGACAAACCCGATTCCCAACTCTTCGAGGGTAGGCAGAATCGCCTCTTCCGGCTCTCTCCAGAAGAGCGAGTACTCACTCTGGAGGGCAGTGACCGGCTGAACCGCATGAGATTTGCGGATGACCTGAACACCCGCTTCCGAGAGACCAAAATGCTTAACTTTACCTTGTTGGATGAGGTCTTTCACCGCTCCCGCGACATCTTCCGCGGGAACATTCGGATCCACGCGATGCTGATAGAGCAGATCGATCCGGTCCGTCTTCAGTCGCTTCAGCGAGGCCTCGGCTACTTCCTTGATATGTTCGGGCCGGCTATTCAAACCTGCCTGCTTTCCCGCCTGGTCAATCTGGAAGCCAAATTTCGTCGCAATCGCTACTTGATCCCGAACCGGCGCGAGAGCCTCTCCTACAACTTCTTCGTTTGTATACGCGCCGTAGACTTCTGCTGTATCAAAAAATGTAACACCGCGGTCGACCGCGGCACGAATGATGGCGATTCCGTCTTTCTTATCCATGGCCGGACCAAAACCGAAGCTGATGCCCATACAGCCAAAGCCCAGGGCCGAAACCTCCAAACCACTTTTTCCAAGTTTGCGCTTTTGCATGCTTTCTCCTTCAAGCGAGGCCACGATCACCTCGGCTCCACGGAATTAGATTAGGCCCGGAGTGGATGGTTGGCTTGCCTCTTTCAATGAACTTCTTGCCTGATTCTCCGACAGCGGCTCTGCGGACGAGGTTCAACGGAAGTCTCAAGGGCTACACTTTGAGATCGCGAACCGCGTCTCCGGCTCCACTCAAATCGGCCAGCCTCATCTCGGAATATTTGCGCGAGAGGATCACGCCAGGAGCCCCGGCGCGAAACGCCGCGAGCACGGCGTGCTTCACACTCTGCGGCGTGCATTTACTGTGGTTGGATTCTGTTGGGATGTCGATATCTATCCCGGGCCAGATCTGCGTTTTCGTCCCCGCGACGCCCTCCAGGGCGCGTTTCGCCTCACGGAAAACATAGTCCGCCGAAAGACCGGCGTGCGGAATCTGCTCGTAACTTCCCTCTTTCAATCCCATCACGGCGTAATTCAGATCCAGAAGCCCCTGTTTCGTCAGATCTCCATAAAGCGTTGCGCCGGCATTGTCCACGTACAGCGCCATCCGCTCACCGCCGCAGTTGTTGTACATCACGACCTTGATGAAGTCTGAATACTTGGACAGTTCCTGCAAATCCTGCTCCGCACGATAGATCGGATTGAACGAGTTGTTATGCCAGATGTGCCAACCCACCGGCACTGNTGGCTTCGCGGTCTTCACCGTCCTGTAGATCGCCGCGTAGGTCTCGCGAAGGCTGTCGGTCCAGAGCATCTCCCATGCGGCGAGTTCCGGATATCGCAGCAATAGCCGCCAAAACTGCACGTAATAACCGTCAATCGGACGTTTCCCACTGCGCGACGCGCGGACGAATTTCTCCAACTCCAGAAAACCTTGCCTGGCACGATCGGCATTGATTCCGCGCTCTTTCGCCTTGCCTTGACAGAATTCGCAGAAGCAGGTCACCTCTCCCGGATCAACCGGCGGCGTGTCGTGCGTTGCTCCCAGGCTGTCACAAAGCGCGCCCTGCCGCTCCGATCCCCACATGATTCCGTCAATGTCGTACGAACGCGCATAGTCCTCGACCAGACCGGTCAGAAAATTCCGGTAATCGGGATTATTCACGCACAGTGTCTCGGCATTGCGTCCGTAAAGATCGCGTTCCTGCACCTTCTCAACGTTTGGCACGTCGCGACGGAAGACGTCTTCCAGCCAGCAGATGACTTTCATGCCGCGCTTTTTGGCTGCCGGTACCACCTCGGCCAGGATGTCGAGATTCCCGTGATCGGGCGCGCGGGTCTCCTTGAGAACCGTGTTCTTGTAAAACTCGGCGTGAGGCGTGGCGAAATTTCCGCCGTGAAAGTTGAGATCGTATTCTTGCTTGCCGTGATCCGGCAGCGGTTGCCCGGGAATCTGCCGTCCTGCAATGCCTCGGCCGTAGGTGAATACCGCGAGAAACAATGTGTTCACGCCGCCGCGCTCCTGCAGTATGTCGAGAACTTTTTCGGTACCTTCATCCACAAACGAGATCGCACCGATCTGGATGCCGATCATCTTGGAGGAACTGTTCGTTAGAGCCCTCGTCGGGATCGCAAGCGCCGCACTGGCGCCGGCTGTGATCTTCACAAACTCGCGGCGACTTACCTCGGATGTCATGGATTATTCCTTCTTATCTTTTTAGTGCCGGGTGCCCCACCTCTGGCCGGTTTTGCCAGAGGTGGGGATTTTTCCTTACCTAGAAGAAATCAAGCCAGCTTTTCTTGCACCAGACCGGGTCGATCCTCTCGATGGAGTTGATTCTTTCTCCCGGCAGGATTTCGACCTCGGCTTTACCGCAATATCCGGCTTCAACGTATCCCACCACAGTCTCAACGCGAGGGCCAGTCGCTCCCATGATCGTCAGTGCGATGTGTGATTCCGTCCGCGGACGGAAGAAGATTCTGACTTCGCGTTGGTTCCCAAGGAGACCGAGATCGTATTCTTGACCGCGCGGCTTCAACGTCAAGTGGGCCTGCTGCAAGGTTTTTCCGCTCCTATTGCGAACTGAGACGGCGATGCCAAATCGTCCGCGCACAAGAACACCCAGCCCATAGAGGAACAAAAACAAACCAAGTATCGACAGAATTTTTCGCAGGCTGATGCCGCGTAGAGGCATTCGGGACGAAGAAATCAAGGTTGCAGTGCACCTTCAGTTCCCACATACACAGCGTAGAGGGATTGGCTCGCAGCCATGAACAGCCGGTTTTTCTTGGCACCGCCGAAACAAAGATTCGCGCAGGTTTCCGGCAGGTGAATTTTGCCGATCAACACCCCGTCGGGCGCGAACACATGCACACCGTTGAAACCGTCCGGGCCCCACCCGGCTGCGGACCATACGTTTCCATCCACATCGCAGCGAATACCATCTGACGAGCCCGGCGCCAGGTTCGCAAACATGCGTCCATTCTTCAGGCGCTTGCCGTCGTCGACGTCATAAACCCGAATCGGTCGAGGATCGCCCTGATGTTTCGGTTCGCCCGTGTCGACGATGTAAAGCTTCTTCTCATCCGGCGAGAAGCAGATGCCGTTCGGCTTGTCCATATCGCCGACCACCACGGCGATCTCGCGCATATTCGGATCAAGGCGATAGACATTCGTCGGGAGCTCGAACGTCGCCCTGTGGCCTTCATAGTTCGACATGATCCCGTAACCCGGATCCGTGAACCAGATCGCGCCGTCGGAATGAACTGCCAGATCATTCGGAGCGTTGAAAGGCTTGCCCTGAAAATGATCAACCAGCACCGTGATGCTCCCATCGTGTTCCGTACGCGTAACCCGGCGCGAATCGTGTTCGCAGGTGACAAGCCTTCCCTGCCGGTCTCGCGTGTTGCCGTTACTGTAGTTCGACGGACTGCGGAACACACTGACTTCGCCCGTATCTTCCAGCCAACGCAGCATGCGATTGTTTGGGATATCGCTGAACACAAGATATCGTCCATCGCCAAACCACACGGGCCCTTCCGCCCAGCGCGTGCCCGTATGGAGTCTCTCCACTGCAGCGCTTTGGACTCTATATTTCGCGAATCGCGGATCCACGACTTCAATCGCTGGATCGGGATACGCAACCGGAGTCTTCTGCTGTCCGATTGCGCGTGCCCAAGGATTGAATGCCAGCGCCGTCGCAGCGCCAGCCGTCAGGTTCATGAACGTGCGTCTTTTCATAGGTGTCACAGTTAGGGCAAATCTACATCGAGTGCGTACACATCTTGCGTGCTCAGATCGCGCACGAACAGGCGCGAGCCATCGGGAGTCAGCCCGCCCCATGTTCCAAACAGTCCGATGTAGCGCCGCAGATCTTTAATCACGAAAAGGTTTTCTGCCTGATGGTCGCCGACTTTAATCCGGCGGCAGGTGGGATTGCTTGTCGCGAAGTTGTCCCAAGCCAGATAGCGGCTATCCGCGGACCAGTCCGGGTAATTGATATTGTTTGGCTCAGTCCACCAATCAGACCACATCTTCGTCTTGAAATCGTAAAGCTTCAGCTTGGTGGATCCCTCCACTCCAACCGCTGCCATGTAATGTCCGTCGGGCGACCAGCGCGGCGAAAACAGTCCCCCGGACCCGGGAAACGTTGAGGCTGAGTGATTCTTGACGTCGGCAACCTGAATATTCGGGCTACCCGCTTGCGCTGGCCGTCCAAATGCGACCTGGTTTCCGTCAGCGGACCAGGTTGCGTCCAGCTCGCTCTCATGATCGTCAGGCAGGAGTTCGTCCGGCGATCCTCCCTGCGCGGAAATCACAAAAATCTTCCACGGCTTCCCCAGTTCAGCGGTGCTGTAAGCAATTCGTGTCCCATCTGGAGACCACCTGGGGAGTGCCACGGCCTGTGGAGGATAGGTCAGTTGTACGCGTTGACTGCCGTCCACTCGGCTGCGCCACAGCGTCATATCTGGAACTGAAACGTACGCAACCCACTGCCCATCCCGTGAGAATGCAGCATCGGTACCCGATACACCCGGGAGAAGAGGAAGGTACTGCTGCGTGTGCAGATCGTAACGGACAAACTCTGCTCGCGACTGAATGCCTTCCACAAACAGTTTTTTCCCGGAAAGATCTGGAAGGACCTGCGAATATTGAAGCGGACCGTTTGTCAGCCGTACAGGATCATGAGCGCGCTTGGGGAAGATTCCGCCCGGCTCCGCCACTGCATAAATATCGTTGTCACGCCCATTGATAGAGGTGAAAAAGTAATAGCGCCCATCTGCAGACCATGCACCGCAGCACTCCTCCGGGGGATTGTGCCATCCCGGGAACAATTGGCGTGATCCGGATCCATCCAGGCGAATTTCCCAGAGCGAACTGGCATTCTCCGCAGCCAGTGTGAATCGTATGCGGCTGGAGTCGTGAGAGAAACGCGGAAAGAACGGCGCTCCCTTGAAAGTCGCCAGCCGCCGAGGCGAGCTGCCGTCGGCTTTAGCCAGATACATGTCAGAGCCGCTGCAATAAACCAGGGTCTGTCCATCCGGAGACCATGCCCCACTCCGCCCCTGCACTCCCAACTGGCGCGGCGAACCAGCCGGCAGCGGCACCGACCACAACGGTGCATCCTGCGTGCCGGTCGGGATTAATTTTCCCGCGAGCAGTTGCGTGTGGTCGGCAGAAATATCCAGGAGCGTCATTGCGTCGATCGGTACGGGAATTGAAGACGTCTCTCCTCCGCCAACGCTCACCTGGGACAACACTAACCCCTCGGGCCGAAACTGCGTGAGGTAGATCCGGTTTCCGTCTGTAGACATGCGCCCGATGGGAAGACCGTCATGCGTAATCTGGTTGATTGATTTCACTTTTGGAGCGCTGACCGGCAACACTAACCAGCCCAGCCCGGCTACCACCAGCAGACCGAGTGCTGCTATTGGAAACAACCACGGCCGACACACCTTTTTGAGCGCACTCGGCTTCGCAACAACCTTCACCGATCCGGACGTCGTGTCGCGCTTCAGCCGCTTCAGATCGGCGCGCATCTCCGCGGCGCTTTGATAGCGCACATCTCGATCTTTTTCCAGTGCCTTGCTGATGATGCGTTCCAACTCCGCCGGAATTTCTGGATTGATCCGAACTGGCGGTGCCGGCGTCTTGTTCAAGATCGCATCGAAGATCGCAGCCGATGTCTCACCGCGAAACGGCAGCAGTCCGGTTGACGACTCGTAAAGAACCGTTCCCAACGAAAATAGGTCCGTGCGGGCATCGAGTTCTTTGCCCAGGGCCTGCTCCGGCGACATGTACGCCACGGTTCCGAGCGTGCTGCCTGCCGTCGTGAGATGTTGTTCCGTCACCGTGGGTACGGAACTGGCTTTGTCCGGCACCAGCGGATTGATTTTCGCCAAACCGAAATCGAGAACCTTCGCGTGCCCCCGCTCCGTAACGAACAGGTTCGCTGGCTTGATGTCGCGATGAACAATTCCTTTCGTATGAGCGGCGTCGAGCGCATCGGTCACTTCAATGCCAAAGTCGATCAGTTTCTGGATTTCCATCGGCCGCCCGAAGATTGTTTCCTTCAGGGTCTTCCCTTCCAGAAATTCCATCACAATGTACGGGCGTTCCACGTGCCCGCCGATCTCGTGAATCGTGCAGATGCTGGGATGATTCAGCGCCGAGGCCGCACGCGCTTCGCGGCGGAACCGCTCGAACGACTGCGGATCACCCGCGACGTCGTCAGGCAGGAACTTGAGGGCAACAAACCGCCCAAGCTGCGTGTCCTCTGCCTTGTACACCACTCCCATGCCGCCGCCACCAAGCTTTTCGACGACGTGGTAGTGAGAAATCGTCTGCCCGATCATTGGCCGTCATGTTAGGTGGCTGAGCGGATCAAGTCAATGTGAGGCGGGGTATAGGTGATGTCAAGCTGCTTGTGTAAATAGCTTGAGGGTGCGATTTTTCCATTCCAGGTTAAAACGCTGGAAGATGGAGTAGATGATTCGATCCACGCTTTCAACATTCACGAAGCACACCATGGGCCGGGTTCGCCTCCGCACCTCCACAAAGCAACGCTCGATGATGTTGGTGGTACGTAACTTCTTCCACAGATGCCGAGGGAAGCGGAAGAACGAAAGCAGCTCCGGCAGATCGCGTTCCAGTTGCCGCACCATGGGGCCATACTGGCGCTGCCAGCGACGGCGGAAATCGCGAAAAGCGGTTTCCGCCAGGCGACGACTCTCAGCTCGATAGATGGTTTGGGCATCCTGCTTGACCGCGTCATAATTGCCTTTTCGTACCTTCTCCAGAATGTTCCGCAGAATGTTCCGCATCTTGTACACCCAACAGCGCTGATGGTGCACCCGGGGATAGACGGTGCGTATGGCCGCCGCCAGGCCGGCGCAGCCATCGGTCAGAATCAGTCCCAGCGATCGACCTCGAGTCCGCGCCGGCATAGATCCTCAAGCAGCCCCTCCCAATCGGCCTGGCCTTCGCCCTGACTGCGTAAAAAAGCCAGCAAGTGCCGGCTCCCGTCTTGCCGGATTCCATAAGCCACCAGCATCTGCACCTGCTTGCGCCCACTGGGCCCGCGTACCCACAGACTTACCCCATCCAGAAACAAATAGACATAGTCATCGCTTAGGTGAGCCTGATTGCACCGTCATTGCTTCTCCGCCTTTGTTATGCAGAACTGCCTTAAGTCTTTGGATACTTTGTAAACCTCGAACGCTGTCAGTCGGATTCATCTGCAATAACGAAGGAATGCTGCCGGCGAAGGAAGTGACAATCTTTTTACATCAGGGCACCACAAAAACTTCGGACAGAAACACATGCATCACCGCTTGCTCACACGAGCCTCGTCCATCCCACTCCCCTTGCTCTTCTCTCAAGGGTCCTACGACTGCAATCCGGTGGCGCAGGTCGGCCGCGATGGCGGCTGCGATTTCGTGGGCGGCGCGCGCATTGGGGTGTCGGTCCCAGGGACAGCCGCCACGATGAGTAAAGTTCGACAGAGACGTAGGGCTTTGTCAGGAGCCATCTTCCCCGCGCGGAAGGCGGTAAAAGCAGGACGTTATTCAAGCTTTAGAGCTTACGAATAGCAAACCGCTCTACGGTGCATCCTCGGTTTCAGCGGTCGGAACTTGGGATATAGGCATGGCGACAGCGGCCTCTGGACCCCTTTTGCACATCTGGAGAATTCAACCAACAAGCAGTAGGGACTCCTGGAACAGCCGTTGCGGGCTTGTCATTCCTACTAGCGGTACACGAATCGTGAACGATATTAATAAATGAACAGCGTTCGACAAGTGGCATTCTTGACATGTAGATAGAAATAATTGAAAACAGAAGGTTTGCTCGGAAATCCGCGTTTTAGTGGAGTAAATTTAATCTTTGATGTTTAATATTGGAGCCTATTTGATACGTCTGGAGGGATTTCCCGATAATTCAGCGGGCACAATTGGGGCGTATTTGCGATATTCGCAACAATTTGGGATATTTTCGACCTGCATGGAAGGATTTCAAAGGAGCACCCGATGAGCAGTCAAAAGGGCGATGAAGAAACCCTGGCGGGCCTCCATGCGCTCATCCAAGACCTCGATCTCAAAGTTCCGATTCCCGCAGTCAAGTCCGTCATTACCGGGACACGAAAAACGCGAATCACGGACACGGAAGTCCTCGAACAATATCCCAAGTCCTATCAACCTCCCAGAACCACCGCCGGTCAGCTTCGGTTTGCCCTTCGTTACGAGCCCATCGAACTAGGCGTCTACCAAGCAGCATTCCGATCCGTTCCTAAGTCCGAGATCGAGCAATGGATTCAAAACGAACCTAACGGAATTTTTGCTCGCCGCGCCTGGTATTTGTATGAACTGCTTACCGGCAAAGCTCTCGATCTGCCCGATCTGACCTCGGGACCCTATGTCGACCTTCTCGACCCAAGTCTTCACATTGTTGGAACCGTTGAGCGAGTTCGCAGACAACGCATTTTTGACAATCTCCTCGGGAACAAAGACTACTGCCCGCTTATTCGAAGAACCGAGCGTCTCGAAGCTAACATGGACAAGAATCTTGCCGGGCGCGCTCACGCTCTGGTCTCTGCAGTCGAGCCTGCTGTTCTTAAGCGAGCGGTTCATTACTTATTTACCAAAGAAACGAAGTCCTCGTTTGCGATCGAAGGTGAAGCACCGATCAAGGATCGCACAGAACGATTCGTCGCCGCTCTAATGCGGGCAGAGAAATTTGATCCGGGTTCGAAGCATTCATTCGTCAATCTGCAAAACGCAATCGTCGATCCCCGCTATGCGCAAAAGGATTGGCGCGACATCCAGGTCTATATCGGCGAAACTCTGCCCGACTTTTCCCAGGAGATCCATTTCATCTGCCCAAGGCCTCAGGATGTGCCGTCGCTGATGAGTGGCTGGATGCAGATGACGAACCGCTTACTCAGTGCCGACAGTCGAGTCCATTCGGTTTGTGTGGCTGCCGCGACCGCGTTTGGATTTGTCTTTGTACACCCATTCGTCGATGGCAATGGGCGTATTCACCGTTTTCTCGTTCACAGCGTCTTGTCCAAGACGAAATTCAACCCACCAAGTGTAGTTTTCCCGGTTTCAGCTGCCATGCTTCGGGACATGGCTGCCTACGATCGAGTTCTTGAGACTTTCTCGCGTGCGATTTCGGGGTTCATCAGTTACAGCCTGGACAGTCAGCAGCAATTGACAGTCTTGAACGAGACAGCTGACCTGTACCGCTTTTTCGATGCTACTACTCACGCCGAATACCTGTTCGATTGCATTGAGGACACGATTGGACGCGACCTGAAGCGTGAACTGGATTTCCTCAAGTTCTTTGATGCCGCCATGAAGGATGTCATGGATCTCGTCGACATGCCCAACCAGCGGGCTGCGCTTTTGATCAAGCTGATTCACCAGAACAAAGGGAAATTATCAAAGGCAAAACGTGACCTATTCTCAGAAATCAGTGACGAAGAGGTCCTGAGAATTGAGAATGCAATCCGCGACGCAGCAGAGCGATTCCAAGCGGTCGAACCAAACCCCTTGAGCTAACTGTCTTCCGCGCACGACACTATAAGGACACAATACTTTTCTACGCTGCCAGGAGCCGACGATGATTCGGATATTCATCGAACCGGATGCCCAATTGATGAAGGACAATACCACGCCGGGGTGAGAGAGGCGCCACGAGCAGAAACGGAGATCCCGTCTCGTTGTGTGTTTCGGTCTTTGTATGTTTAGGTCTTCGGCCAACGAACCTTTCGAGCATTCGTCGGCATCCGAGACTAGAGTCGGAGGTGCGTTGTCATGGTAGCGCGGAGATCAAAAGCAAAGAAGGCAGCAAAGGCCCGGGGACAAATCGCTGGAAGGCGCTGGGTTGCGAAGGTAAAAACGGACTTTACTCACCCGAAGAAGGGCTTGTTTGCCAAGGACGCCTCAACTATCGCACGGGCACTGGCCTCGAAGAAGGTTTCTCCCAAGGGTCCAGGGTCCGGCATGCGCATGCTCACATACTTCATCAATCGCGGCGGGAAAGGCCTGAGCGCTGCTCGCCGTCGTAAACTCGAACGAGCGAAGAGGTTGCTTCCAGCTGCGAGTTCAAAGAGCCATGATTCCAGAAAAGTGACGGTCATGAACCTGCCGTCGCGCGGATCATCGTGCAGCGGGCCACCCTTGGATTGGGCAAATCTGGCAACGCCTGCGGGACGGAATCCTCTGCGGTCGTCTACGATGAAGTACTTGAAGTCATCGCTGAAGGCAGACAACAGATATATTGATATACAGCGCAGTCAGTTCATTGACACAGATAAAGTAGGTAGTGCCTGTCACGTTCGCTGACCACTTGTTGAAAGGGGGAACGAACGGCAAATCGCGTGGAACATCGACTCTGCGATCTGCGATTTGCACACGATTGCGGAGATAAAGATCCGAGAGTTTCTGTTCCCTCGCCATTTGTATCAAGCCCGCGACCTCATGGGCGGGGAGATCCTGTGGCCGCCTCAGCATCCATGTGCCCTCGTCGTTGATGACGAATACCATCACCGTGTGCAGCGCGTCGGCACTCGGCACGGTCCGCGCTACAAATTGCTTCATGATGTTGCCGCCACCACCGCCCGCCACGGACCCGCTATCGTAAGGCAATTCGGCCAGCGCATATCCCGTAACGCCACAGGCAGCGAATGCCAATGCCGCTTCTTCGTCAATCGTCAGGGGATAGGGTTGGCGGGCGCTCTGGTAAGCGAGCGGGCCTCCGTTGAGCTTCATTCCAGCAGCAAAACGACGAGAGCGGCGATTCAGGAGGGCGTCAAACAATGAGCAAGATCGCATGCTCATCGAAGGTCTTGAAGAAGTCGAAGCAGATTCAGGAATCATGTTGTTTACTTTTGCCGCCGGATCAGTCGGGCGAGGGCAACCATTGGGAGTACGCTTACATGCGTCACTTGGATTTCTTGTGTCGGTTCCGAACGGGATCACCCAGGGAATACGGTGTAGCCTCCGTGCCGAAGCCGACACTGCCGATTCAAACTTAAACTACGTTTCGAGGATTCCGTAGGTCAGTTCGTCGATCTATCGGCGATTTCTGCTTCCAGCGTTACTTCCAGTTGTGTTCCCTCGCTCAATGCGACCAAACCGCCATCTGGACCCGTAAACCGGTTTTCCACGCGAAGTTCGCGAAACAGTTCGTCGGCCGCATCGAATATGATCCCTACCTTTTCTGGTTCAGCCGGTATCTCGATTTCACAATCCGATGCACAACTGCCGGCACTCGCATCCAAGATCGGGTTCTCTGCCATACAAGCTTAGGCCGATCCTTAAATCGACGTTTCTCCTTGCATTCGATCAGTTCGCTCATCTCACGCAACAGCGCGGCAAAGTTGTCATAGTTCTGTCCTCTTGGATACGCAGGCACAGAGAATTCATTCGCTCTCACTCTTCTGGAGTCATGGGGTAAACACCAAAATTAAGAATCGTTTCACAAATTAGAAATGGTTTCATAGATGTTAGCCATGGTTTCTGAACCCGGCCAACATGGCTGCCACCTCAAGAGAACATTACCTTCGAACATTTCTCTCGGCCGGTTGCACAATCACACTGAACGTCAACTAGCTAACGGTCCATCTAGCTGTGCTCCTGTCTGCGCAGAAGGATAATCTACATCACGACATCACATACACATATACCCGTCAATGTGAGGCGCAGTTGAATTCGGACATCAACGTATCAGTTGCGCCACATGAAACCGGTGCCCCACTTCTGGCCGGTGTTGCCAGAAGTGGGGATTTTGACGGCTGGAAGCTAAAGATAAAACCGACTTCTCCGAGACCTGTCGTCGACTACTGAATCGTCGCCTTGCTCTTCAAGGGCAAATCCCGCGACGACCCTCCCACCAGCACCTCACGGGATCCCGTCGCCTTGATCCACTTTCCTTCCGCCGCCGACCAGAACTCCAGCCTTCGCGGAGGAACTTGAATGGCAATGGCCCGCGCCTGCCCCGCATCCAGATGCACGCGATCAAAAGCGGCCAGCGCGTGCACGGGAAAGTCGGCTCCATTAGGCCGTTGTTCCGGTGCGCCCAGATAAACCTGCAACACTTCATCGCCCGCGACAGTGCCCGCATTCTTGACCTTCATGCCGATGAACAGGCCGCCACCCTCCGCGGGATGAACCGTCAGACCTGAGTACTCAAACTTCGTATACGACAGCCCGAAACCAAACGGAAACAACGGCGCCGTCCCCTGCTTGTCGAACCACCGATACCCAACGTTCACCCCCTCGCTGAAAGTCGTTTTCTTGTCCACACCCGCAGCAGACCGCTCAGGATGAGCCGGATCATTCGCCGCATAGTCCTCAAGCTTCTTCGCCCAGGTGAATGGTAAACGTCCCGCGGGATTCACTTTTCCCAGAAGTACGTTCGCCGTGGCCCATCCGCCTTCATCGCCGGGCCACCACATCTGCAACACGGCTTTCACGTGATCAAGCCACGGCATCGCAATCGGCTGGCTCACATTCAAAACAACAATCGTATTCGGATTCACCGCCGCGACTTCCGAGATCAATTTGTCCTGCTCACCCGGCAATCCGAAGTCGGGACGGCCCCGGGTCCACACAAATACCACCGCAGTCATCGCGGATTTCGCTGCGGCAACTGCAGCTTCATGATCGGCCTTTCGTTGCTCCGGCGTCACCCATGCCAGCCGTATCTGTTCCGGTTCGTTGGAAGTATCGCCTTCCACTGTTACCGACACCGTGTGCGCTCCCGCCGTGAGATCGACCACCGTGCGCAGGTTGTCGAGGCCATCCGTGGTCGGCATCAATCCATCTTTCCCGCCCAGGACAGTATCGCCATGCACGCCGCCGCGCATGCCATTCGCGCCGGCCACGCGATTGCCATCGATACTTACACTTCCCGCGGCGCTGAGCAGTTGCAGATAGATCCAGTACAATCCAGCCGATGGCACCGTGAGCATCCCCGTCCATTTCGCTTCCGCATTCGCGGGCAAAGGACTGCCGCTCTTCTTGGTGAAGTCAAGCGCTGCGTCAACGTGCGTCGCTCCGGATTTATCGGTGCGCAGCAAGCCCGGCTGCCCATCATGCGAGAGCGCGTTCGCAGGGATCGGAACACCAGTCATATCGTCATCCACGGCGAACGAGATCTTCGCGTCCGGAGCAAACTTCTTCACCGCATCGACCGGGCCCACCTGCCGCCACGGAAATCCAATCGATCGCTCTCCGGCCGTACCGATCGCCACCACTTGCCCCGCGCCCGGCCCGATCATCGCCAGCGAAGCCAGATCAGCTGCCTTCAGAGGCAGTATTCCTCCATCGTTTTTCAGCAGCACAGCTGCATCTTCCGCCGTTTTCTGAATGATGCGCGCATTCTCTTGCTCGGCATGCGGATGAATCTGGTGATCCGGCGGATGATCCAGATATCCGAACTTATCCATCTGCTCGAGAACACGCCCGGCGGCCCGCGTGATTGTTTCTTCCTTCAGTTCGCCCGACTGCAGCAGGTTCCAAAAGTTGACTCGTGGATCTTTTCCGAACATTCCTCCAAAGTCAGGCGGTTCCGGCTTCGGTTCCTCGGGAATGGTATTGAAGAAGCCTTCCAACAATGACATGTCTGGCTTCCCGCTCGGCGGAGGCTGTGGCTTCTCGGTGGTAAAGAATGAGAAGAAGAAACCGCTCATCGGATTGTCTTTCGGGCCTGGTCCCGGCATCTCCATGTCGAGTCCGTTGTTGATGAACGACGGCGCGTGCGTCGCTCCCCAGTCGCTGGTCACAAATCCCTTGAAGCCAAGTTCCTTTCGCAGAATGTCGATCAGAATCTCTCTGTTGCCGCAGGCATACGTGCCGTTCAGTTTGTTATACGAACACATGATCGACGACACGTTGGCGTTCACCGCATCCACAAATGGAGCGACATAAATCTCGTGGAGCGCCTGCGGGTCGATGACGATGTTGCTGGCATCGCTGTCATAGCCAACGTAGTGCTTGGCCTGCGCCATCACGCCCTGCGCTTGAATTCCGCGGATCAGTCCGGCTCCCATCGCGCCTGTCAGTACCGGATCTTCTCCGTAAGTGTTGTAGCCGCGCTCGAACGTAATGTCGCGATCGATGTTGATAAACGGCTGAAGCACGACATCAATGCCTAGCGACTGCGCCTCGCGCCCAATGACCACACCATTGTCCTCGGCGTCTTTCACACTGAAGGTAGCCGCCAATCCCATCGTGGCAGTTTCAGCCTGTGAAGGCTGTCGCGTCAGCACGCCCGGAGGCCCATCTGACATGCGAATCGGTGGAATGCCGAGACGAGGCATACCAGTGAGATATCCAGCCTGCCCCTGGTTGGTAGCCGGATCCTCAGACGCTCCGCGGATGAGCGCCACCTTTTCTTCCAGCGTCATCTGCCTGAGAAGCTTGTCGACACGGGCGTTCCCGGTGACGGCGGGGACAGAGTTCTG
>AP72_2010_repI_A10DRAFT_1000051_pt1 | contig 17249 bp, 21 predicted proteins | sample AmaPasreplicIA10_FD_9194 | JGI IMG/M metagenome (IMG submission 9194) | reverse complement strand
GGAGCCATAAGGTTCAAACCGACAGCAACGGCAATCAGACCTGCTCCGATAGCGACCATACCCGATGGGAATGCTCTTGCAGCAAGTCCCATACCGCCCATAGCCACAGCAACCGCTGCCATGCCCTTGCCCAGAGACTCCCAGCTCATGCCGCCGAACTGCTTGACAGCAAGAGCCAGGATATTCAGAGCCACGGCGATAGCAGTAATGCCGATACCTGCGGATATAAGACCGGCGGTACTCTTGGATAGAGGTCCGGCCGCTATGGATATACCTGCGAGAAGCACACCAACCGCGGCAAGGCCCTTGGCCAACTGTTCCCAGCTTAGTCCACCCAGCTTTGCGACTGCGATAGCCAGAATATCGACTGCCGTAGCCAACATGATCATGCCCGCAGCAATCATCGGGATCTTGACGAATCCGGTGGTGCCAATCTTGTTGAGAATGGCCATAGCACCGATGAGCTCACCCATAGCCATGGCAACACCAGCAATAGCCTTATTGAGCCGCTCCTGAGGGATGAGCGACATGGCAACGATTGACGCCGTGAGTGCTGCAACTGCCGCGGCAATCTCGAGCAACGTAGCTGCTTTGATACTCTGCTGCATATTCTTCATGACGCCCGTCAGACCTTCGAACGTCTCAGTGACACTCTTCAAGACACCTCCGCCAAGAAGGTCCTTGAAGTTACCGCTGAAGAACTTGCGGAATATCAAGTACATGCCGCCGAGGAGTCCTGTTCGGACAATATCCAGCAGACCTTGCCAGTTGATGTTCTGCAAAGCTTCGGAAATATGCGTGCCGAGATCGGCGAACTCTTGCCCGATTGCTTTGAAGCCGGGCATCAGAGCTTGAGCTACCTTGCCCACTCCGCCCCAGAAGTTGTCCCATGCCTGTTTGGCACCAGCGAGAATCTTCTGAAGTGGAGCAAATGCCGCGCCTAAACCGCCGAGTGCACCGGAAAATCCCCCCGCGGTATTTTTGCTCATACCACTGAAGAGGTTTCCGATAGCGGAAGCCATTTTCTCGATGAACTGAATCGGCTTTGCCAGAACATTGCCGAGTCCAACGAAGAAATTGTGAAGCGCACTACCCTTCTTCAAGGCTTGATCGACGGATACCAGGAAATCACCGATATTTCCTGTGAGATTGAGGAATCCGCCTCCGCCCTTGCTGACTGTCTTGAACAGCGTTGAGAAGACGGTGAATATACCTGAAATGATCTGCTTACCGATGTCGATGACGGCAAACAGCCCAGCAAAGGTGCGTTTCAGATTCTCCACAGTTTCATGACTGGGCATCAACGACTTCATGAAGTTGTCGAATGCCTTGGTCATACTGACCAACTGAGCAGCTGTAGTTGGCGGGAAGATCTCACGGAAAGCAGCCTTGATCGGAGCCATGACCGCCCCGAGATCCTTCCAGGCCTGCTTCAATGCATCGATGAGGATGGTTCGGCCGCCAAGCTTGGCCCAGCCCTCAAGGAGCTGGTTCAACTGATAAATCGGTTTCGTCAGGGCGTTCTCAGCTACGTTGTGAATAGCTGTGAAGAGCGTCGTCGCCCCGTTGATGTCGCCAAATATGGTCTTGAAGATAGCACCCCAGGCCGTTGCCACTTCCTCTTTCAAGGCTTGTGTCAACTGGGTCATCGTCTTGATGTTCACTGCTGCTGCGACGCCAGCCTTGGCTATCTTCTGGATATTCTGGATCTGAGCATCGGTATAACCTTCGGCCTTGAGCTGGGCCGTGGTCATATCGCCGGTAAAGCCCTTCAACGTCGTTGTCAGGACCTTACTGGTGAGCCAGCCGCTCTTGAGTGACTCTCTAAACGAGTTACCCGACTTTGTCCATTGATCAAAGGTCTCGCCAACCTTGGCGTTCTTGATTGTGTGCATCGCAACGCCCGTCTGATACAAGGCGTTTTGAAACACTTTACCGCCCATACCAGCGTTGACTACCGAGTTCCAGTCCTGCAGCTTTGTGGTACCGGAAGCGATAGCCTGTGAAAGCTGGTACATAGCCGTACTAGCTTGTTCTGAGGTAGAACCCGATAGCGCAGCCAGGTTGGCAATACCCTTGATCGATGCGGTTGAGGTCTTGAGGTCGACACCGGCAGCCGTGAAGGTACCGATGTTCTTCGCCATCTCGGAGAAGTTGTAGACCGTCTTGTTGGCGTAGGTATTCAGCTCAGCCAGAGCTGCATTTACCTGATCGAGTCCTTTCTTGCCGGTAAGACCCGTGTTTGCCAGAATCGTCTGAACCGCGTTGATCTGGGTCTCATAGTTGTGAAACCCAGCCGTGATCGGATCAATAGTGAGCGATTTGGCAAATTGCAGACCCGCGTTGACCGCTTTGTTGGCAATATTGGTAAGAACCCCGATAGCGACAAGATGCAAGGTGGAGAATTTGCCCTTGAGCCAATCGATAGCCTTACCGATGGGAGAGAGGTCGACCTTACTGGCAGATTCACTGATCTGATCCAGGCCTGAGCCAGCCTTTGGGAAAGATAGTGCACTCTTCAGCTTGTTAAGCGCATTAATCGCTGCGTTGACACCCGATTCGAACTTACTCGACTCGAATGACATCGATACGACTTTATCATCAACACTAGCCATTAGACTTTGGTCACCTCCTTCCATGCCTCAGCTGCTATTTGGTCAAATATAGGTCTGATAGCGGGCATGATGTAATCGCGTCCTTGAACATACCCGCCAGTACCTGTTCCATGCCCATACTGGATGAGAATAGCTATGGGGCGACCTTCATTGACATGATGATTGTGCCAACGAATGGAGTAATATCCCTTGTGCTGACGAATCTCGTAGTACCAGGAATTGGCCGTCTCACCCGTATCTTGCGGAGTTGCGTTCGACAAGGCGTTTACGCCCAGTGAGCCATATTTGCTGAGCGTTGCATACAAATCGCTCTTACTGAGACGACTCAAATATTGCTCGGTATTGTCGAACGATCCTTTTTGAGTAATTGTGATCGGGCCGAAACTCATCTTACTGAGCCGTGAGCCGAATGATCACCGTACCAGGATCGCCTACATGCCTTGAACCATACGAGGATCCATAGACATATGGTAGTCCGTTCAGCGGGGTAGCTTTTCCACCACCTGCACCTCCCGGAACTGTATTTTGTGAACTACTTGCAGGGTCTGGGTCTGGGGCATCTCCTGGACCGTAAACTGATGTATCTCCAGGATTGTACGATCCTTTCCCACCCGACGTAGCTGCATTACACGTAGTTCCTCCGCCACCATACTTACCTACTCCCCCAGCGCCTCCGCCGCCTCCTTGCCCGATGTTTCCGATCCACGTACCGTCAGCACCATTTGTGCCTGGAGTACCCGGTCCCGTTGCACTTGGAGTACCTGCAGTTCCACCTAGAGCGCCCCCGCCCGCAGCTGTTCTTCCTCCCACGCCACCATCGCCGCCATTAGCCTGAGTAGTAACAGTAAGAGAATTCGATTGAACCCTCTTGCCGCCTTTACCACCAGAGGCCTGGCAGGTTGAACCATTAAACGAAGAATATTCACCGTCACCACCGTCTGTAGTAAAGCCGACATTCGACGGATCTTCTGTGCCAAGAGCTCCGCCAGCACCGACAACTACCGGACAAGAGCCAGGTAGAGCTGATAATAGACCTTGAACTCGCTGAAGTCCTCCGCCACCACCAGCTCCGCCATAACTCCGAACCAAAGTACCGGTGTTTCCAGTATCGATACCCCCACCCATGCCTCCGCCACCACCGATGCAAATCACATCGAAATTGGTGTAACCCATAGCGGTGTATTTAGTGGTATCGAAATTCTGATTAGCGTTGAACTTTATTACGAGTGGATCTGGCTGAACTAGACTTCCAGCAAGTTCGAAGCGCATTCTGATAACCTTTCAGATTGCTAATACAGCACTGAATATAACCGATGCATCTACTGCTGCAAACCCCGAATTCAATACTTGCACAGTTTTTGCATCTGGTGCATTATCAAAAACTTGGCACAGGACAGATACACCATCTCCGGGATTAGCATTGAGCGAAATCAGTCGTCGTCCAGGAAACTTTATTACGTAATTTCCTACAGCTGTTCTTTGTGCAGTGAAAGCAATCGAACCCGATGATATAATACCACCACTACTATTAATTTTTCCACCAGCACTCTGAGTAACAGTCGTTCTCATGCCGCCACACTCAAATCGATTTGATGTTGCGATTCCATAGAGTCAAATATTGCTAGAAGACTTGCGGAATCCATTGCCTCGATATGATCGCCGACATTCTTTGGCGAAGGCGTAAGTGCCTGTGAACCTTTGGCGTAAAGTGCATAGATCTGTTCTGCTGTGAGTGCATACCCACAAACAAAGGCGCCGTCAGCTTGACCAATTAGCAGCCAACTTCCACTGGGTAGAGCACCAATTCGAAAACCATTTGCGCCAACAAGATTGATTGCATTTAATACTGTTGAAGTCCCTACCAAACGGCCGTCTACATAAAGCTTACGTTTAACCCCGTCAATAGCAGTATTGTCCTCAACTGTTACAGCAAAATGCCATTGACCGTCGGCAACAAACGGACCAGTGATACCGTCGGCACCACTACTTGAATTGATTTGACCTGCTGGGCTATTCAACACACACATAAATGCAACATTGGCCGAATATGATCCCCAACCTATAAGCGCCTGGATCGTAGTTGAATTTGTTTTAAACCAACAGCCATAAGATCGCGCCGTTAAAGCACTCGGTAGTCCTGTATCTATACTCGACAAACTTTGTGCACCAGCATAACTAAACGCATTCCCCGTACTACCATCTGCTCCAGCTACAGAGACAGCAGCGCCATTATTGGTAAGTCCTACGTTATTCGATCCTTCATCGCCCAGTGAACCGCCCGAGAAATTATGCAATCTCAACGGTTGTGTCGGAAAATCGCTGGCAACCAACGCAGCGCCTTTACGACGACGACGAACGTTTAATGTGATACGAGAAGGGGTACTCCCAAGCGTATGTCCAATTTTTGCACAATATAGGTTACGAATTTGATCATCAGTAAGAACATCAGAAGTAAAGAATACTTCATCTATACGACCATAAAATGGACTTACTGAAGCAGTTGCACCATCTCCGGACGCTGAACCAATATTAAACGGTGAACTACTACTATATGGAAGTCCCGAAGATAGGAGTACACCTTCCAAAATACCATCAACATAAATACGATACTGTGTACCATCAATAACAAGAACCACAAAATGCCAACGATCATCGGCAAGACTACTGTTTCCTATTACTTGTCCACCCGTCCAAGTATTGGCACCATCTGTTGAAACTTGAAATGTTGCACGACTGGAACCTTCTACTCCAATATACCAACTACACTGATTTCCTGCTACCGTATATTTTCCGATTAAAACCTCAAACTGGTTAATTTTAGCAGTACGAAACCAACATCCGACTGATCCGGTTTTAAGCCTAAACGGATCAGCAGCTCCTGTATCTGGAATATAAAGCGCTTGTGCAGTTGAACCAATAAATTGCGCAGCTGTATTCGCTCCACCGTTGATGCCTGAAGCAAAGGGAACTGCACCCTTGTTCAACAAATTTCGGCCATTACCGCTTGCATCAGTCAGATCAGAAAGATTCCACAAACCGAGAGGAGCAGACAACCCAAGATTTCCAAAATCCGCCGGAGATAATTGACGTCCTGCACGAATCTGATTAGCTAGTCCAACATCCAGAACCGATTTTGCCGACAACACGGAAAGAAAGGACCCAACTGGACCTTGCGGACCCGGAGGACCGATCACAGAACCGGCGTTGATCTTCGAGCCATCGTGTTTGGTGAGAATCAGATTGCCGCTGCCATCCACATCACCGTCGACGACTGAGGCAGCTTCAATCGCTAACATTCGATCCGCAGTAAGACCTGTTACTGTAGTAGCCAAGCTTCACCTCCTCAGCCTACGTTTGTGGAAGAGATCTGATACGTCGTAGCGTCCAGATATGTTGCATCAGCATTGTCAATAGTGAACTGAGTAGAACTATTCATGGTAATGTACGTATCAGACTCATCGATGGCCGACCAAGTACCATCGCCGTGATCCACGATGATGAGCGCGCCCAGATAACCGAAGAACTCGAGGATCTGGTCAATCGTAGGAAGAGACGGAGAAGTTGTGTCAGTCCCGTACAGAATATCTTCGATCGTGGACAGCAAATCCGGCGGAGTCTCTGTCGAATCGATCGAAATATGAACCGTAGGCCTGAAGTTTGCGATCTTTGGAGGAGTTCCGGTCAAAGCCCAAGCAAATTCAATCGGATTATTGCCTGTGGCCTTGAGCGAACTAAATGCAAAGGTATCTGCGTTAGCAACAAGATTGTAAAGAAGATGAATCTTGTAACCGTAAGCTTCACCTTTTACATCGTTGAGCATCTTCGTTCGATAAGAAAGATTGAAACTCTTAGGCGGTTGATCGTAGTACTCCAGTCCAACGGCAGGAGAGACAATGCCAATGACTTCGTCGAATTCAACCGGATAGGTGAAAGCTTTGAGTTTGCCGGAAAAATCCCCCGGGAGCAAATTGTCTAAATACTTCACGCCATCGAGGTAGAACGATTTCAGAGTTTCTGAAGTCGAATCCTCTACAGAAGTGAGACCGTTCCAAGGCACAGCTCTACCATCACGGAGATAGAGAACCCCACGATCGAGACCTGTTTGGTAAGTTCTCTCGCCAACTGCATCCCAGACAATCGCTGTCATGTCACCTCCTTCCTAACCCTTGGTGTTGAACTGAGCTCGCCGTTGAGCATTGAGTTCTCGGTTACGAGCAGCAATTTCAGATCGGCTCATCTTCTTCGGTTTAGCTTGTTTAATGTTGCACACTCGAATCAACGTGAACAATCGATTGAGATGCCATGTCTCGCACTCGAAAGGGATGGAGAACGCGATCATCCAGTAATAGATCAACTCTGAGGTGATGACCTCTCGGCTTTGCGGAGCCCCAGGCTGCTCGCTGAACCAAGTAGCCGTCATCTTCGAATTGATGTACTCGTTTATGGCATTGACATTCTCTTCAGAGAGTTTCTGGAAAATTTCCTCTGGAACTTTGGTCAACGTCATAAACTTGATGTAGTCCATGACTTCGTCGAGAGTCTTCTCACCATCGCCGAGAAAAGGCTTCTCGTGTTTTGACTCCCATTTTGACAGTGAGACCAAAGAATGCTCAAGCTCCAGTACAACATCACCTTCCGTAGTGAACTCCTGAGTGCTGTCGTCGAACATCTCGACACCTGGAACCACAATAGTGAGCATTCTCTGGCCTCCTTCTCATAGCAGCCCCCGACTACTCCGCTGTTTCTTCTTCCGAGCTTTCAGCTTCCGTGCTTACGGCCCTGGAGGAGGGAAAAGTCCGATCACCGTATCCGGATCCGGGAGCTCTGCAGGAGTAGTAGCCCCGTAAAGCTGATCTTCGAGCGTCTTCAGTGCCGCGGAGTCAGCCAGCGTCGAATTGATGACGATCAGAGCCGTCGGCTTGAGCCCGGTGACTGGAACTGGCGTCGTCGTGACATCCCAGCTGAAGTCGATCGCTGCAGGCTGATCATTGATCGTGGCATAAGCCTTCTGAGACGGTGCTGCCTGGCAACCGTAAACCAGATGAAGCTTGTAGCCATGATCGGTACCATCGACATCGTTGCCGAGAACTGTCCTGTAGCTGAGACCGAAGATCTTTCGGCCTTGCTGACCCACAACGACACCGGCTGCGGGCTCTTCCGAACCGTCACACTGAGCGAACTCATCCGGATAAGTGAACGCCTGGATCGTGCAGCCGAACTCCTCAGCCGAAACCAGGTTCAGGTACTTGATGTTGTCCGCGTACTGCGGGTTTGAAGCCGCTCCGGAAGGCGACTCCGTAACCGTGGTGAGACCATTCCAGGCTACGCCGGGCTTGTACGCTCCTGTGGCATCGATTGGATAGAGAACCCCGTGGTCCACACCGGTTTCGTAGGTCCTCTTACCCACGTCATCCCATGTAAGGGCCGTCATTGCTTTCCTTTCTAGAAGAACACTCTGTAGACGTCGTGATTCAGGTCGTCAGATGTAAAGAACCGATTGAAAAGACTCTTTGGCATTGCTGCCACTTTTGCCGGAATATCGCTATCAGGATCTCGATCTATAACCGTAATCAAATATCTGATCTCATTGTGATACGGTTCATTGTCCGCGAATTCGGTCACCGCGAAGTCACGATGATAGATAATGCACGGATATTTGAGAGCTATATTCGGTGGAGGCTGAAAATATACATTTGGCACAAATGACAGCAAAATATCATGGAGCTGCAGCCGTCGGGCCATTGTACACCTTCCCTAGTCGGAGCAGCAGGCGGGGAGGTTGAACTTCGACACTGTCAACCGTCCAAAGCGTCCCCGCCCAGTCCACATAACGAATGGCAAAGAAATGCTCGTTGGCATATTGGTCAGCCACAATACTGATCGAGTTCTGAACCTTGATATCATCGTTTAGGTTCTCTATGGTCTCTTGAAGATATCTTGAATTGCGGATGACGTCGCCAAAATATTGATATTCAGTAATCTGATCAACCCAAACGCCAGGCGCAGTTTCTACAGACTCACCGTATCCAATATTGCCGCAGAACCTTGCCATGTAGACCTATTATTCCCTAGGAGCCTTTTCTGACGAATGAGACACCTTCTTCGGCTCACCTTCGGCCGATGCCGGAACGACAGCAGCCGTGGACGTGAACACGACCGCAGAGCGGAGCTTCGTGAGAGCACCGGAGCAGCGGGTTTCCAGCAGGTACTTGTACTGGTTGTAGTCGATGTCGAAGAAGTCAAAGAAATTGACTTGTCCACCCTTGTCGGTACCGATCGTGTAATCGGTCAGATTGACAAGGATCCCAACCAGATTGGGTGTGGCCTCGAGCGCCTCGCACGGAACGATGGCAGAAACGCCCATCTCCGCTGCGATATCCGAGACCGAGCCGTAGATACGACGCCCCAGCGTATCCCTCTTCAACATGATGTCGTTGATGATGTGGATCGTCGTATAGAGCGTCGGAGAACCGGTGCCCTTGTAGTACGGCATCGCCAGCATGACCTGGTCGATGATGTCGTTGGTCGTCCAGCCCGCCGCGGTGTTGTCGATATTGACGCTGTGAACATACGGCGCCGCATCATGGAAGATCGAACGAATTCCATCGCCCGAATTGGCACCCGCTGGATCAAGGATCTTGTCCGGATCGGCAACAGTACGGCCATCACCGACGAGAATGGCTCGAGCGAGTTCCTCGTCCAGCATGAGCCGCATTTCGCCTTGGAGCCAGACCACGACATCGAAATCCGTGATGTCGAGAATGTCGTCTCGATCCAGCTTCTGCTTCTTGTAGACCGTGGTCGGAGCAGTCGTACGCTTCGCAGCGGCGATGACCTCTTCCACCTTCAGAGTGCCGGTGACATAACCCTTTGCACGAGCCGCATCCGGAGTCAGATCCGCGGACAGCGACTTGATGCGAGTGAACGGCGACTTCCGAGTGCCGCTGAGGACGCTCTGCACCCATTCGGTTCGCCTCTTGTCGAATTCCGGCGGATTGGTGACCGACTGGTACTCCGGGAACAGGAGATCGATGTTGGTGATGCTGTGCTCGATCGCGTATTCTTCGACCGCGTGCTTCAGCGAGCCCAGTCGCTTTGCATTGGCGAAGATCTCCTTCATTGCATCGTGCGAAAGAGTGTGCCTCTCGTCCTCCCTCTTGTCACCGCCTTGTTCGAAGACGTTGCGGCTCATGCGTCGTCCTTCCTTATTTTTGTCGTCGTGAACGAGTTCTTTGCCCGACTCTTCGTCGGAAGATTGAGCGACTGAACCTTCGCTATCGCCACTTTCACCTTCGAGTGCAGCGCCGACCATATAATGGCAGACGGCCTGCTGTTCAGGAGTCATCGAGTCGTAGACTTCTTGAACGGTCTTGCTGTCTTCGACATCATCCTCGATGTCGCCGGGATCTGCCGGATCGTCCTGTGAAGCTCCATCAGCGTGATTGAGTTCCAGCCCGGTGTAAATGATGGCCTCGTCCTCCAGCGTGACCATGTCTCCATCGGAGTGGGCCAACGTGATGTTGTCGATGAGCGCCCCGGGATTGGCACCTGAGAGAACCAAGCTCGCCTCACGAATGAAACCGTGAATGACCTGCTTGGCCTTCTCCGTCAACTGGTTGGCGTAGATTGAAAGCGACTTGATGTCACCGTGCTGAACAAGCGTCCTTGCATTCTTCGCCTGATCCGTCTCATTGAAGAAACCGTAGGCGTAAACACCGTCGTCGCGATGCTCCAACTTCATATGGCCCAGAACATTGCTGGGCTCGTTGTGACCGTGCTGCCAGACCATGGGCACAGTCTCTTTGTCCTGATGCTGGAAGGCCGGAGACTTGATCGTTCGACCATCCGAGCACTTGAGACCATACTTAGTGACATAGCCACTGAAGTCAGGCTTGGCCTCGTCTGCCATTTTGAATGCTCTCCTTAAGTTTGAGTCCTCGGCCAGTTAGCCGCTCGGATTGCTGCCATTGCCATTGCCATTGGACGAGCCAAGTGACGCCACAGCTCGATCGCCGTTAGTTCCGCCTGGGTTTGAAGCTGAAGGATTGGCACCTGGCGTTGTAGTTTCAGAGAAACCTGACATCGTCTGTCCACGAATGTTGCTGTTGATAAGTTTGTCAGCCTTAGGATCAGTAGAAGGCCGGTAACCAATGATCTGCCGGATTTCATTAGCTGACAAGATTTCGTTACGACTGAACACATCCGCGATCTTGGCAATGTTCTCAATCGGGATCAACCTGAACGGATCACGGAAGAACGCAATGGTCTGCTTCTGAGTCCGAGCGGTTTTGGTTAGAAAGACACGCGACATGCCCTCGGTAATGGCCTTGAGAGTCGGCTCAATTGTACGGTTCCAATAATTGAGCATCGTCTGTTCATTGGCTGTACCGTTCATAATCTCATCGGTCAAGCCCAGCTGACTGTAGAACAGCGAAGTCAGGAAGGTAATCTGATCCATGAGATTGTTCTCGGCAGGACGATTCAACTGAGTAATACGTTCGGTTCCGTCCGTATAGGCAATACCATACTGGCTACCCTTTAGCTGAAACTCGATGTCTTTACGTCTTTGCTCAGCCTGCTGTCGGCGAGCTTCGGATTTGATCACATAAGGAAGCTGGATGATGAGGTCAAGTTTTCCAGAAGCAGATTGCTCATCGATGGCATCCAGCATGTTAAGCTTGTAGATCAAACGCTGAAGAGTAGAGTTTGGTTCGTTCATCACCGTGTACAGCGGGTTCTCGATAATGGCGACGGTAGATTTGTGAAGCGTGATCTGCTGCCGCATCCCTACCTTTTCGTTATAGACCCAAACTTGCACATGATGAGGATACCATTGAACAACTTCACCGATTCTCATGGTCAAAATATCGTAACCGCCAGCTGTATTGCCCGGATCAACCGATGTATCGACAGGAACAATCACCGCAACACCCTTGTCGAACAAAGTAAGTGCCAGATCAATACGAAAAGCTTGAGCAGCCTGATCGATATTGGCTTCGACAGTCAAGCAATTGTTCAGACCACTATCCATGTCCTCCAGATAGCGATCTTGATCATCATTACGAATATGACGCATATCGATTCCGGCGCAGTCAATGGCAAGACGCATAAATATCGATGAAATAATCGAGCGCTCATTGGGAACTCGGAGTCTTACCCTATCTGGCCTATACGTATACCCTGCGCCAACTTCTCCGGACATATTATCGCCCAGATAATTTTCCTTAGTAAATACATTCCAGGCATGTTTCAAACGCGAGCCCAATCCCAACGAATTTCACCTCCTTTCCCAAAGATCACTCGAAGGACTCCTTGTTCGCCTTGTATGCAACATAGGCATCCAGCAAAGCAGCGACATTATCGATCTTCTCATCTTGTCTCTTTTTGAGAAGCTTACGATTTCCGTTAGTATCTTCTATCGTAATTGCGTTGCCCATAGCAAAAGACATCAGCCCCTGATCAAAGATGAGAAGACGATCCTCACTCAGCTTCTTGATCTCACCTAGCGGAACCGATTCAGTCTTGGCACCCTGAATCACCTTCTCAATTCCGAATGATCCGTTCTCTGCCTCCCAACGAGCCACGAATTCTTTAGCATTGTAAGGATCAAAACCAAGACAACGAACGTCATACTCAGAAGCTGTAATGAACGCGTCAAGATCATCGTAGACTTCCATCATGTCTAAGACAGTACCCGGCATGACATGAAGCGCACCCTCGACAATGAACTCTTCATACTTTGAACGCATTGCCAAAGGCAACAGCATGAGGGTTCGCTCGGTGATGTAGCTCCGAGTCTTGATCCCGTATCTTTCGCGACCTAATGGGAAGAGAAAAGTGAAAGCACAGAAGTCGTCCCCTTGCGAGAGGTCAGCGCCAAGAGCACACGGCAGTTGCCAGAACTCTCGTTGACGATGAGGAAGAGTCTCTTCATAGGTGAAGAAGTACGTATAGCCCTCCATAGGGATTCCGAACCGCTTTGCCAGAATGTCATTGCGGGAGGCAGGTGCCTTCTCGGCTCGTTCGACATCAAGCTGATACGTCTCATACGAAACAGTCGCACCCAGATTCGGATTAGCTTTCAGCCACGTACCTGGATCGGCAACTTCCTCAAGCTCGTCGAGTTTGTAGTGCCAGATCGAAACATGTGGAGCAAGATACTCACCCTTAAGTATGTCCGCTAGCTCCATTTTGATTGTATCGCCTGAACCCGCACGAACAGTGCCTTCCGAACTAATAGCTATTATCAGATAGTCTTCTAGTTTCGAGGCACCTTGTTCAACAGCTCCAACGACATCCTCCCTAAGGTCACCCGACAGCCATTCATCGATTGTCGAGATCTTAGGTCGAAGGCCTTGTAGCTTGTTGATGGCCATCGGACGAACCTCAAGCAGTGAGCCCGTTAGAAAGTTCTCAATGCCCTTCTTCGTCGACGCAAGTTTGACCCGATTGACTCTAGATCCAGTTGTGTTCTGGAGTGAGCCTTCGGTCAGGAACTTGAACAAGGGTCCTCGCGCACGCGTAATAGCTGTACGAATGGGAGACATCACTTCGTCAGCTTGCTTCATAGTTGGAGCTGTAGTAATCTGATGAGTCGTCGATGTATCAACATTCAGGAAGTAATTCTGGATCATCGACGCATACATAGATTTGGCAGCACCACGGGCGACGATCAGATACTGCTTCAGCGTCAGTCGCTTCTTGACTGTTCTGTGCTCGTAGTGTCCGCCATGATTGTCTTTAGTAGGTACGTAGACACTTCGTTCGACGAAGTAGTACCAACCAAAAACCTGCTCTGCCCAGAGCTTGAAGGAATCCAGAAGATGTAAATCTGAACCATCTGTGAGAGTCAGCTCCCCTTCGCAGAACTCGATGAAACCTTCAACCGCTGTGTCGTCGTAGAAAATCTGAGGGTTAGCGATGAGCGAATCTATCCGATTCATCTCCATGGAGATCTCGCGATTCACAGGAATCTGTCCAGCGATTACTGCTTCGCGAAACTGCCCATAGTAGATCGGTGTCGCCGTATTAGACAAGCCCATACGCTAACCCCCTTTTATAGAGCAGCAGCAACGCCTGCCGCAGCCGCCTTCGTCGCCAGCTTCTTGGCAATCGACTTCGATGCCATCTCGGTGATGTCCTTAGAAGCAGACTGACCAGCCGGAGACTTCAGATAGGTTTGAACGAAATGCATCCCTCGCTGGACTCCAGACTTCGGAGTCAGGCGGTTAACCTGAGCCTCCAGATTGAGACGCTGAGAAAGTTGCTGAAGCTCTTGGTTTGAAAGAGCGTTTGGACCACTCTTCTTGTACTTCTGAGCCGCAACTCGAGCAGCGATCGCATCTGGATGAGCCGGATGAGCTTCGCCACCCTTGGTTCGAACCTGAGTCTTGATCTGACGGTTCTGAGTGGTCTTGACAGTAACTTCACGAGGAGTATTGACCTTACGAGTCTTGGTTGAGCTGCTTTCCCCACCAGATCCACTCGATCGGTCTCGACGAACTCCCCACTTCATTCCACGAACACCGTGATGCTCGAGAATATGTTCGACAACTTCTTGGCTTGCTCTTACGTCCATTGGAAATCTACCTCATTGGTCAGCAAAGTGACTCCATTTGAAGAATAGATACCAAATTTCGATGGTCCAGGCCCTGCTCCGCTTTGCATACCCGCGAACTGCGCAGTCCCGTCGGTGTCATCCGATGCAGTGAATCCTCCATCGTATGTAACCCCGTTTGACAGACAGGTAATCCGGGCAATAGCGGGATCAGCTGGATAATCGACCTTCAACAGATTGAAACCCTTAACTTGAATGCTCAAATCCAGAGTAGTAAGTGGTGCAGTAGCCGGACTGATAGAAGAAATAACCGGATCCGTCACCAAAGAAGGTGGATTCGGATCAACCCAAGCAGTTTCCTCGCGATGAACATTCAAACGCCACTCGAGCTCTTTCCGTTGATCGTCGAATGCCGAAATCATGAAAGATGTTGTCGGTGGATCGAATAGAAGACGAGCACGCAAATATACATACGATTTGATAGCGGTATACTGCATGTCATCGGCCATCTTGAGGAAATCGTCCCAGACAGCCGTCTCATCTTCAATCATGAAGCCTTCTGCAGGTCCTACTCCCAACTGGGTGAGCGTAGAAAATGCAGTATTGATGTGTGTGGCAATATCTGCGTCAAATGCCGTATAGGATTCAGCAATTCCCAGTATCTTCTTGGTACTCGTCAGGATACTGGCTGACATAGTGCTGACCGACAACTACTCACCCCCTTTCTGGGGCTAAGGAGGTCCTCGACGACCGCGATAATAACCGTATCCGTACGGAACCTGTGGAACAAACAGGAGAATAAGTCCGATCACGATGAGGATGATTCCAATGACGAAATATCCTCCGAGCAACCAGAGCAGAAGCCCGATAATGACTAGAATAAGTGCCATATCACCAAGGATCCAGCATTCCGAGATCGGACCAGTCTGTGCTGTTCTTTCCTTGCCAGCGATACATGACGTCGGCATTGTCGAGCGTCATGAAGAAATGGAAATTGCCATTTGCAGCAACTGCCGCGGCAATTCCTCGAATCTTGCGGCCCTTCGGAGCGTCGCAGAACTTGAACGAGTTTGCAATCGCCTTGCCTGGTTCACCGCCGTGCCAGCTATTTGAATTCGGCTTCTGGAATGTCAAATATACTGACTCACGCTGCGGACCAACGTTCCAGACATGCAGAGTACCGTCTGCTGCCCTTTCAGAAGCAATCATCTGATATCCCTCCTCTTCGGGTTCCGGAGTAGGTGCACCTCCTTTGGCAAGATCAATCACATAGTCCCAAGGAAATCCACCACCGGGATCCCAGTGACCTCCACCGCGAGCCCCAAGCTCATTATGACCGCAAACACCTCGGCCAGATCCTTGAGCTTCAGACGAATTGAGTCTCTTGATAGGAATACCGTAGTAACTGGCCTCTTCAGCGATCCAGGCAGCGCAGTTACGAAGCATATTGTCGTGGTTGTTACGCCATTCGTTCGTGGACCAGCTGGCGAAACCACACAGTTCGATAGAAACAGCTACAGGATTGAATTCAGATTGTGTCCAAGCCTTGTTGCCACGCTTGACATACTCACCAACAGTATTGGTCTTATCGTCGGCACCCGTATGGCTCGATGCACCTACGTCGCCTTGAAAGAACGACCCTAAACTCTCGATAGTGCGAGCGCCTTCCGCCGTATGAACTACAATAAGTCTGACGCTCGATCCGCCTCTGCTCGAGTAGTTCGGTGATGGGATCCATACTCGCTTTAGACTCATGACTTGAACTGACTGAGACCTTGGATCCCGTACTGCTGGCCCTCAGCGGCGGTGTCATCATCAGGCGTAGTGTCGGGATGAGCTGGCGTCGGATCGTCGACGTCGTCTGGCTCAGGATTTGGTTCAACGTCTTCCCGATCATCGTCGACCGGCGGGGTTTCAAGCATTACTACCCCCTGTATCGCTCTTGGACAAGCTCGTGCTCACGCTTCAGCGCGGCGTCGACTCGTTCATCCCTTTCGCTCGCTTGCTGTTGCCGGACTTCGGCCTCGGCCTTGAGACGATCCTCCGTATCCTGATGGCGCTGCTTCAGAGGATGAGTCTTTTCTTTCGACACGCTTCATGCTCCTTTGTCCGGATAGTTTCTCTTGTCGACTACTCGGTACTTTTCTTTGATAACCATGACCACATACTTGTTTGCCACGAATATGCCAACGAGGAGACCAAACATGAACCCCAATGGCGCGGCAATCAGTACATCAGCTAAGGTAGAGGCCACAATCACCATAGCCTCGTGTCGCCTGCTTTCCTTTCTATCGGTCCTCTTGGTAGAATGCTCTCATCACCGAAATGAATCGCGTTATGGGTCAGACGTGATGTTGTGATAAGGTATTTTGGATCGATGATCCAGAGCTCACCATGTTTGATATCGTCAGGCGACATCGGGTTCATATGGTGAACTACCGGATGCATGTAAATATCGTATCCTTCGATACCCAGATCACAACCGTTATCTCGGATAAGTACTGCGTTACGGGCTCTGCGCCACATTAATGACCGATAAAAATGCTGATTGAGCCATCTATCAAACCCAAAGGTTGCGAAACCGACGTCACCGTCAAGTCGGAGATATTCAAAGCGCTCTTCGAACGTTTCCAAGCGACGAAGCTCAGAGTATGTCCGGATCTTCGCCATATTCCTCCGGTTCCGGCGAACCTCCCGCATATGTCCGCATAGCTTTGATTGCGTCCAGATATAGCTCTTCGATCCGCTGCTGAGACTCGATCTGTTCCTTCTTGACCTCGAGCAGAGCGTTTTCGTGGTCAAGACGCTCCTGTTCAAGCTTCTCACGGCTCGAACCGAGCTTCAGAAAATGCGTAATCACCTGAGATGACGCTGTACCCGCTCGAATTTGCTCCTCAGCAAGATCAATGGCCGCAGAAACCAGCTGCATTTCACGGGCCTCTGGAGTTGTCGCGGGTTTACGACGAGTATCAGCAGCTTCCGACCTCCTTCTCTTCGCTGCCACGCGACTTCTCCTCACTTTTGTTTGTGTAAAAGTCCCTCCGGGGGTATTTTTGGGAGCCGGGCGATGCATAGGG
>AP72_2010_repI_A10DRAFT_1000050_pt1 | contig 17318 bp, 21 predicted proteins | sample AmaPasreplicIA10_FD_9194 | JGI IMG/M metagenome (IMG submission 9194) | reverse complement strand
GGCCGAGCNGCAATCGTGGTGCAGGTGAATGGCGTCCGGTACATTGGCGAATATCAGCCGCATTTGTCAGATGGATATGAACCGGGTGAGATTGTCGCCGGTGCGTCCGTGTCTGTCAGGCTGCAGGGGGACAAGATGTTTGTCAGGCGGCCCAATGGCAAGGANCTCGAGACTCGGATCGTAAAAAGGATCGGATGACTCACCCCGAAGTTGCGTCCTGGTATTGATATATTGCAGGAATGTTGAACCTGCTGCTGCAAACGCAACGACGGCGCGGTCATCAAAGCCTGCTGACTACGCTACGGCATCTCGGAGCCGCGGGTCTGTTTTTTCTGGCGATTCTCGACAGCTCACCAATTCCAACCTTCGGCGGGCCCGATATCCTCACGGCAGTCCTCGCGGCGAGTCACCGCCCTTTATGGTGGGAATACGCAGCAGCGGCGACAGCAGGCTCGGTGATAGGGGCCTATCTCACTTTCCGGCTTGCCCGTACCGCTGGATCGACATATCTGGATAAGAAATTCAAGCACGGAAAACTCGCTAAGTTTCTGAAGCTTTTTCATCATTGGGCGACCGGGACATTGATCGCCTCGACGGCAATCCCTCTACCTTCCCCAACCTCGATGTTCTTCGCGGCTGCAGGGGCGGGGGACTATCCACGGGGACGATTTCTGACGATCGTTATCAGTTGCCGCGGCGCAAGGTACTTCATGATCGCATTCATTGCCGGACATTACGGGAGGCGCTTTTTGCGGGTGCTGCGGCATCCAATGGATCACTGGGGCTGGCTGGTTTTGTTTGTCGGCCTGACGTGCGCCTTGATCGCGGGAGGCGTTCTCGTAAGCCGGCGCCTGGAAACTGTGCCGTCGGAATGAAGGCAAACCGGTGTAAAATCCCACTGCTAGCCGGGGGCGAAGCGCTGTTGCTCGCGACCGAAAGAAGACGCGAGGTCGACTGAATGAATCCCAAACTCAAGGTGCTGGTTGGAATCCTGACTGCTCTAGCCATGATGCTGCTGACATTCGCGTTGCCGAGAGGCGGTGCGATGCGGGATGCGGCCGTTGTGCAGTTCCCGATGACGGTGGGAATCTGGGCGATTTATGTATTGTTATTTGTGAAATTGAAATGAGGTGTTTGGCGAGTCTGGGCGGGCGTAGGTTCCGCTCGTGTTCCTGCGTGTCCTTCGTGGTTTGAAAATCTTTCACCACAAAGGAACGAAACATCACTCAGGAATTTGCGGGACGAAGCCGATCATTCCAGGTAAAGTCCGGATGAGGCGCCCACCCACTCCATGTCCTTGTTGTGGTCAACGCCCATCATGAGGCCGCGGCCCATGCGGATGATGGTGAGCACCGGTTTCAGTTCATCGAGCCAGATGTACATCACGCGCACTTCTGCCTTTGTGCCTCCAAACGGTGTCTCAATCACCGGCGCGAAGCTCAACCGCTCCTGCAGAATGTAATAGGGACGCTTTTCGGCGGGAATGACGGTGACGTCTTCTCTCCTCGGGGCGATGAGGACGCCCAGCCCGGCAAAGGAATACAGCGGCTTCAAAGCGTAGTTCTCGAGGTCGGCGGGGATCTCCGTTAGTTGGTCGAGGAACCATGTCTTCGGTACTGACTGGTGCCGGAGATAGGGAATCGAAAATTTGCTGATGCGGAAATACCAGTTGGGGTGTCCGGCCCATTCAACTTCGAGATCATCACGCCAGTCGAACGCCAGCTTTACGTTCTTGCGTTCGAGTTCATCGACGATAGCGCGGTTGTAGATGCGCTTGATTGGCACGCGCTTCCCGCCGCGCTCGTAGTAAAGATGGGAGCCCTCTTTTCTAATCGCTGCGATGTCGACCGCATGAACTCCGAGCATTTTCTCGGTGAGTAGAAAATCGGGCAGCGTTTTCTGGTGGAGGGGATCGATCTCCATCAGGATGACGTTCTCTGGATCGTGACTGCCGACGATCGCGCGGCGAAGCAACTCGCGATAGCTGTCGGTCTCAAGTCCACTCAAGAAATATTTCAATTGGCCGGAAGCCGGAAGCCCGAACCCCGAAGCCGAGTTCAGCCTATACACATCGATGTAAGCCTGTGCCAGTGGCCCCTGATATGCATAGAGGGAAGGGAAGGCTTGCAACTCGACAAGTTTTGGATTGAGTTCGCCAGCTGAGTCGCGAACCAGTCCGAAATCCACCTGAACAAACATCGGATGGGGTGCTTCATTGGGGACGTGAAACTCGGGCGGCACAGCTTCGTCAGATTTTTTACGGTATTCGGGGCTGTCGACAAGCTGCCGAATGAGCGCCTCACCATCGCGTGCCATCCGATCGATGAGTTCCTTCGGAAAGAAGCAGGGAGTCTCGCTGAGCCGAAACTGAACGTGAGTTCCGCACACCTGGTCGATGTGCTTTACGAATTGCTGATACTTTTCAGGCGTGAATTGTTGATTGAATTGTCGACGCAGCGACGGAATCATAGGGAGGCAGTATGGACTGTCTTACTCGCGGATGTCCATCTGCTGGATGAGTCCGTCTTTCAACGTGTAAACGTGCTCGACCATACGGTCGAGGAGCACTCTGCCCGATAGTTCGCGCACGACCTGATGAACGCTGACCACGATGCGGCCGGATTCGTCTTCTTTGAAGCCGACCGGATCCACCTGAGGATTGATCATGCCCCACTGTCGTGTCCAGTAGGCGCCGACGCCATCGTGGCCATGAACTACGCCACCTTCCATCCCGTTCGGCCAAACCACGTCCGGCCGCATCGTAGCCAGAGCGCCGTCGAGATCGCGGGCATTGAAAGCGGCGTAGGCGCGCTGGAGCAGTTCGGTGTAAACGGTTGAGGTTGTGTTCACGACTTTTGTACCGCGCCAATTACGCTTCGATCAGGAACTTCCCCTCGCGCATGATCTGCTGGTCGTCGACCCAGATGTTGAACTTCCGGCCGACAACGTCGATGTGCGTGGTGGAATCCCAGTCTGCGCCGGTATGCGCGCCGTAGGGATTGCCGAAGGCGATGTGCACACCGGGATACTTCTCATCCTGCAGGATCTCCCCGATCACATCTTTCAGATCGATGTTGGTTCCGATGGCAAACTCTCCCACGCGGTCGCTGTTAGCGTCCGTGTGTGTGTACTTCCAGAAATCATCTTCCAGTTCGCGATTTTCCGAGTGAGCCTCAGTCAGGCGGTTGCCCTTCATGCGAATTGTCAGAGGCGTATCGCGCAGGTTGCCGAATTTCGCGCAGAGATAGTCGCCGACCACGCCATCGATTACAAAAGTGCCGTTGACCTCACCCGGAGTTGTAAAAATTTCCCCGCCTGGCAAATTCCCCCACTTTTCCGGTGAAATGATTCCGCTCGTCTTTAGCCATTTGTAATTCGGATTCAGATCAGCAGTCAGGTCGGTACCGGCACTCGTTTTCGCGTGAATCCGTGACGCCTTGCGCACCATCTCGACGACCTTCTGGCTCAAGCGGTCAACCCGCTGAAAGTCGGCACGCATGCCTTCCATCATGATCTGCGGATTGATGTTGACCATGTGAGCGTGACGGATTCTGCGCCGGTTGACGACATCCGTCATCTGAATGCGGGAGCGCAGCTCATTGCGCTGCACCTTGACGGCAAAGATCGAGACCTGGCTGACTTCCAGATCATCAAGAATTTCGCGCGGAAGGTCTACGAGAGGGCGGTCAGCGAGTGCCTCCAGAATCCACGCGTGATATGCAGCGCCCAGTTTCTCAAGCTCGGCCACAATCGCAGCCGCAATTTCCAGCGTGGCTTCATCAGTGATGACGCAGACGCGCTCACTGGGCTGAATCCGGAGACATACCTTTACCGCATTTCCGGCCCCAGGAGCAAATTCGGGGTCAAAGGGACGTTTGTTCAGTTGAACATGGTCGGGACGGACAGAGGTACTCATTAACCTGCTTTCGTCACGGGAGCCGGTTCGTGCTCTGCCAATCCAGCTTCCGTCTCTTCGATGATGTAGTCGACTACTCTCTTCAAATCGCCAGTCTCTTCGAACACACGCAGTTGCCGATCGGCGCCGCTGCCGGTCGCGAGAATTTTGTGAATGTATTCCAGTTCTTCGCGCGAATCGAGTTCGTCAACGACGTCGTCAACGAATTCCAAATATTCAAGTACCAGTTCCCGCGCCGAAACTTCCTTCTGCTTGCCGAAGTCGATCAGTTTTCCATCAAGCCCGTAGCGCGCCGCACGCCACTTGTTTTCCATGATTAAGGCGCGGCGATACAGGCGGAATCCCTGATTGGCTGTATAGAGCTTATAAAGCTTTGCCACGGTGGCCTGAATCAACGCGGCCAGCGCGATGGTCTCATCGGCCCGCATAGGGATGTCGCAAACACGGAATTCGATCGTATTGAAAAACGGATGCGGCCGGATATCCCACCAGATCTTCTTCGCGTTGTCGATGCAGTTCGTCTTGATCAGCAGCTTGATGAAGTTCTCGTATTCGCCCCAGCTCGGGAAGTAATCCGGGATATTGGTGCGCGGGAATTTATCGAATACCTTGCAGCGATACGATTTCAGGCCAGTGTTCATCCCCAGCCAGAATGGAGAATTGGTCGAGAGTGCCAGAATGTGCGGCAGGAAGTAGCGCGCGTGATTCATCATGTGAATCGCGGTTTCGCGGTCCTCGATGCCGATGTGCACGTGCAGCCCGAAAATCAGGTTGGCCCGCGCGACCAGTTGCATGTCTTCGACGATGTTCTTGTATCGCTGGTCCGGGTGAATCTCCTGGGTTCGCCAGTCTGAAAAAGGGTGGGTCGCCACTGATGCCAGCCGCAGGCCGTTCTCGCCTGCCAACCGGATGATGTCGCGCCGAAGCGTCTTTAGCTCCACCTTCGCTTCTTTGATGTTCTTGCAGACGTTCGTGCCCACTTCTACGACGGACTGGTGCATCTCCGCCTTCACCCGCTCCTGAAGAATCATCTTTCCCTTTTCCAGGATTTCGGCGTGGATGTGGGAGCGCAGATCGCGGGTGACCGGATCTATGGTCTGATACTCTTCTTCGATCCCTATGGTGAAGGTTGGCGACATAGTGGTTTGGAGCGGGCCTGGCGTCCCGCAAAATCCAGCCTTGGAAGTCGATTTTCCATCTACTCCGCGGCTTGGCGGAGGGTCGAACTAGGCGGGATTTATTATAACAATGCAGCCAGAAGGTTCTGCTCGAACGGGACGCTAGTCCCATTCGCGGTTTTCTTTGACTCTTTCCTTCACAATCTTCTTGATGAGGGCGTCTGGCAGCGGCTTGTCAGGAGGGAACTGAATCGTGCCTCTGGACGTGGAATAGCCCTTGAGTTCTTTGGCGTATTTCTCGATGACGCCTGAGCCGGTAGGGAACAAGCTGCAGTGCTTGGCGAAGGCGGCATAACCCACGAGCATTCCGTTGAACTTGAACATGGGGATGCGATAGCTGATCACTTCCGTCGTTTCCTTAGGCACGACGGACTTGATGACCTTGCGGATGTGTTGGAGGGTGCTGCGCGCAGGTTCCGGTGTTCCGGCCAGGTATTCGTCCACCGTCTTTCGGGCCTTGCCTGACTTCATGCGACCTTCCTTCGAGGGGAGCGCCCCGCTATGAGGGCCCCCGCTATGAGGGGTTGCGCTCCATGCGGACCCACAGTAACATCTCGTCCGCTGTGGCTCAATCCCGCATTTCCATTCTTGATGTGCTGGATCGGTTGGAGACTTTCTATGGACGGCAGGAGTCCTCCTTTCCTACCGAGCCCTACGAGTTTCTGGTGTGGTGGTGCTGCGGCTATCCTGCGAGCGATGCAGCCTGCTCCAAGGGATGGGCGAGTCTGACCCGTGAGGTCGGCTGCGAGCCGGAAAGACTTCTGAAGGCAAAGCCTGCGAAGTTGGCGGCTGCCCTCAAGGATGGCGGGATGGTTCCTGAACTTCGGGCCGAGCGTCTTAAAGAAATAGCAATGCGCGTTCAGGACGAATTCGGAGGTGACCTGCGAGCGGCGCTGGTGGGGCCAATTCCACAGGCTCGCAAGAAACTGAAGAGCTTTCCTTCGATTGCCGATCCGGGCGCGGACCGCATTCTGCTTTTCGGGGGAATCTCACCCGTTGCCGCTGTTCCGTCGAATTGCGTGCATGTACTCGATCGCATTCTTCATCCGAGGGAAAACAAGAATTACGCAGCGGCTTATCGTGAAGCGCAGTTGGCTCTAGCCGCGGAACTGCCGGAGAAGTTTGATGTGCGCACGCGCGCGTATCTATTGATCAAGAAGCATGGCCAGGAAACGTGCAAGCGCACCAATCCGAAGTGCGAGACGTGCCCCGTCAAATCGATGTGCGCGTTCGTGGCAAAGCGCTGAACCCCGCCACTACTTGGACTTTGTTTTCGGAGCGTCGGCTCCCTTAAGGAACTCTGCCCAACGCATCTCCCTTGCTGGACTCGCGCCGCTCTGCGCCAGCTTGATCGCCATCTCGGCGACCGCATTCACGATCCACTCAAAATTCTCCTGGCCGACGGAGGTCACCTCGGCGTCCGGCGCGGGGTTCAGGAAATCGATCGCATAGGGAATGCCATTTTCGACCGCGAATTCCACCGTGTTCAGATCGTAGCCAAGTACTCGGCATAAGGTCAGTGAGTCTTTCTCGATGCGATCTTGCAGAGCCTTTGAAGAAGGCGGCGGGTTCCCCTTCACATAGCGTTCATGATGCGGAGCCTTGGGGTCGTACTTCATGATGTGGACTTTCTCCTGTCCCACAACATAGCAGCGGTAATACTCCTCGAACTCCACTCCCCGCTGCAGGGTCATGCAGAGATCGCCGGTCTGGTTGTAGTGGTGAAACAGCTCTTCGGGCGAATGCACTTTGTAGACGTGTTTCCATCCGCCGCCCGAATAGGGCTTCAGGAAAGCAGGGAACCCGATGTAGTCGAAGATTTCCTGCCAGTTCAGCGGATAGATCAGATTCCGCATCGACTGCTCGGTTGTGCCTTCGGGATGCTTGTTCTGCGGAAGGATCACCGTGGGTGGAATAGCGACCCCGATTTTGTGAGCTAAGGAATAGTTGAAGAACTTGTCGTCGGCTGTCCACCAGAACGGATTGTTCACGACGTTCGTGCCTTGCATGACAGCCTGCTTCAGGAAGGCACGATAAAACTGAATGTCCTGCGAGATGCGATCGATAATGACGTCATACTTCTTCGGCTCATCCATGCGGATGCCGCCGATCTTCACGAACTCGGCGGTGATGCCTTCCACCTTCATCGAATTGATCTTCTCCACTACGGCGGGCGGAAAGGTGTTTTCCATGCCGAACAGAATGCCAATCTTCTTCACGACTTTTATCTCCCAAAATATTCTTCGTTTGGTTGGCCAAGGACCAGCGACTAACGCCGACGACCGGTCTAGAAATATTTCCCCGCCATCCTCAACCAGAGCGGCCAATCATGTTTTGAGTTGTCATTCCACACATCGAGCCAGTGCGGGATCGCCTTGCCGTTGAGCATCGCTGAAAACTTGATATTGGCGTCGAGACAGATATCCCAGTCGGCCGATCCCAATACTATTTTCATCTGCCGGTACCGGCTCAGGAACCAGTCATCGGACATGTTCGGAATAAAGTCCGGGGGATTGTTGAAATAACAGTCGTCGTCGTAGTAGCCGTCCAGAAACTGCTTGATGTCGTAAGCCCCGCTCATGCTCACACAATGGGTCACGATATCGGGATGCTTGAGCGCGAAATTCACGCAGTGATAACCGCCAAAGCTGCAGCCGGTAACTCCCAGTTGCCCAGCCTGATTTTTCCACCGAATAAACGGCATGAACTCGTGAAGGATGTATCGTTCGTATTGCAGGTGCCGAATCACTCGAACGCGAGGGTGGACCCCTTTGTTGTACCAACTCTCCGTGTCCACGGCATCGGGGCAGAACACCTGCAGTTCGCCGCGTTCGATTTTTGGAGCGAGGGCACCGATCATTCCACGATCCTCGTACTCGAAAAATTTTCCCATCGATGTGGGGAACACGAGAAGTGGAGCTCCAGCATGGCCGAAAACGAGCGCTTCCATGTCGCGGTGCAGTTCCTGGCTGTAACCCTTGTGATATTCGCGATTCATCAGGTCTGGTAGTGGGAAGTCGCAGGCAAAGCCTGCAATGTGCAGCCGAAGTATCTTACCCGATGAACTGCGGGGATCTCCACTCTGCAGCAAAAAGCCCGCCTCTTGCGAGGCGGGCGCTGCGACGGGGGAGCAGCCGGAGAAGACCTATGATCCGTTAGAACAGACCGAAAGCGATGAGTTGTGCTGGAAGCTTAACCAACCGTGCACGGACGTGCTGGTGGGTGCTCCGAAGTACGGCAGGAACACAAGGTCCTGGAGATTGTAAGTGAAGTTATGGAGAACGTATGGGAATCCGCCATAGTTAGGCTCGCCCTCGAGCGGGTCGCCATTCTCCAGGATGCCGCAGGGAGTGTTGTTCCCGTTGTAGTTCACAGTCAAGGGATCATCGGCCCACTCGCCGATTTCATGTGAAAGCGCTGAAACATCTTGCGAGAAGGCTCCCACATGATCTACATACGTGGCCTCGGAGTAGGACTGCGGATTGCTGACGCTGCCTTCCGAGCTATGGTATCCGCCGATGCAGCATCCGCCGCCCTGCGTTAAGTACGTATCGTAGAGCAGGAAAATCGGAAATTGATTCGGCTGAATGCCGAACTTGCTGATCAAGGCCGGAACCTGCGAGTCAAACCAGTTGATGTCGACCAGGGCGGCGGTGAAGCCGAATGGACTGCCTGTCTTCCCGTAGGTGCGAGAAGGACTGAGTGTCTGTTCGGCTAGAACGGTGGGGCTCAGCAGCAAATGGGAATTGGTGTGTGTGGAGACGGTGCCCCAGAAATTCGCACGCTGATAAGCGTCGATGTATTGAGTCTTTCCCACGTTCGTTCCCGCGAGGGTATATGTGGTGGTCGAATCGAATAGCGGCGAGGTCAGCGTGTTCTGAGTTACCGTGTTCCCGTTCGAAAGCACGTGCGCCGGATCGAAGGATGTTTTCGTGCCGTTGCGATTCGTGATCGTGATTTTGATGGGGATGATGTAGGTGGTGATGGTGACGCTTGTGTTTGACGAAGGAGCCGCCCCTACCATGTTGTAGGAATAGGTTTTTCCGCTATAGGTGAAGGAGCCATTCCAGCTTCGCAGCGCCGCTGGCGGAGGTGCTACCGCGGGATGCAGGTGCGCGGGCAGAACTGCGTATCTCGCGCGGGGTGGTGGTTCCACAGGTGCGTTTTGGGCAAGCGCGGTTGCGATGAGACCCAGGCAAGCCAGCCACAATACCACAATCAAACCAGGGCAGTGTCTTCTAGTCATGGTACGTTTTTTCTCCTTGGATTTTCCTTCCGACTGAAGCAGACGAACCCCGAAGGCGTGAGACCCCATCTGGACCGGCGGAGGGTCCAGTTCCCGGGGGGTTCGGTTCAGACTTTCTAACCCCGAGTAAAGCGCTGGTCAATGTGCAAAAGTTTTAAATCTCTGTTTTGTCCTGTTTTTGTAAACCCGAGATCAGGAAGCCCAGGACAGCAATCGGTCCGCGAAGGGCGAGAACTTAGAGAAGAATCAGGAATATAGGGATCGTCGAACGATGATCAGAGGCGCGCGTCGTTGGGCGTGTGCTGCGATGGGAAAAGTCGGCGAAGCCAGAACACCCCCCGGTGTCTTGCATCTTGGAACTATCTCGGTTTCCGGTACCAGAAAAACGCGACGGCCACCAACAACGCCGTGATAATCCAGAGAATGATATCCTTCGCGCGATTTTTTTCTTTCTCTTCAGCCATAGGTGCAGTACAGCATACATGAAACCGTGCTTCAAGTCCCGACGTGATTTGCAAGTCAGAGTGGCTTTACGGTTTTGATTCCGCTTTGGTTGATGGCTGCCGTTTGTAGTCCTTGAACTTCACGATCTCACGCAAATGCACCGATTCCACCCGCAGGTGCAACGTGTCGTCCACTCTGGCGTAAGCAGGGAACCAGTAGCCATCCACAAGCTGACGGTATCCGACGAACGTTGGCCGGACCTCAACCTCCTGATGCTTTTTGGGCCGGATCAGTTCGGGAACAGTTTTGCCGCAGAGTTTGACCATTTGGAAGTCCCGGTTGTCGATCCATATGCGTCCCTGAAAGTAACGTCTGTCCTTCTCCTGCTTCGCCGGTTCCGCGCGAAAAACATAAGTGTCGAGATCATCCACGTGCTGTTGTCCCAGATAGTTGATCTTGTAATCCTGCAGTTGATCGGTGGTCAGGATCCAGGGCATGAATACGCGGATATCGTCCATGTCTTGCGCGGTCATCTGGATGCTGCGCAGCGTGGGCACCTCTGAAAAACTGACATTCTCGGTTCTCTTGCCTTTGCTGTCGTAGGAGACGTTGGAGATTTCGTGGAACTGTCCGTCGACCTTGTTGCCATTGAGAGTCTGCACCATCACGTCTTGCGTGTAGGTGTAGCGGGTTCTGGCGTCTCGGACTTTGGTTTCCTCCGCGCCCAACTTCTGAATGATGTCCGGCACACCGATTCCCTTGGGAGGAGTGTTGTCGAGGACTCCGTTGCCCTCGGCGCAGTCGGTTTGGGCTGAGGCGAGTGATAAGAAACCGCCCACAGTCAAAATGATGAGGGCGGTGGAACAAACGAAGCGCGCGCAATAGTTGAAAGAAGTGCTCATTGCTTATTCCGGTAATACAAACTCAGCGTGAACCTTACACTGGCGGCATTGCGGCAAGCAAGCCGTGGAGAAATCGCATCCCACGGCGTGTGCAAAGGATTGCGTGTTGCTTAATGGTTTACGATTAAATGTATGAAAATGAGCAGCTTATATTGGCACGCGGCTTGCTGTTTTTGCTAGAGCTAGGACCAAAACATATGAAGAACTTACTGTTTACCATTGTATTTCTTAGTGCAAGCGCCGCATTCGGACAAGCCGGATCGATTTCGGGTCAGGCTCAGGCGATTCAGTTTCCTGATCACCCACAGCATGCCTCTCTGACCGCGATGGCTTGTGAACATCCACTCGTGGGCGGAGCTTCCGACACCTACACCTACGCTCAAGGAGAACGTCCGCTATGGGAGTTCGGACCAGTCTCGGAGCCGGTTCCTTTGGGCGATATTGCTCGCGCGAATCGCAAAGAAAAGCTGGCCGCGAAGAAGGCTGAGATTATTCTCGAAAAGCAGGGTTCGTAGGTCCAGCTGGGCAGGTCGCTTGACTTAGGGACGTTTCCTGGCACCTGCCCGTTCGCAGAAATGAAAAAGTCTCCGCTGCCAGGCGCCCCGCCTCGTCTCCGAGGGAATCGCGGCGCGCAGAGGCATTCACAAAACGATTTTCCCGTCTTCTGCATCCCACAGATACAATCAAGCTTCACAGATAGAATTGGAATTTTGAGGAACCGACCGCTCTCTGTCCGATATCCGCGGAAGTGTTCACTTTTCCCATAGGGGAGGAAACTCAGGGATGAAGCGCTGCAAGACGCACCTGGTGCGCGTGTGCCTGTTGGTATTGCTTGCGGTTCCGGCCTATTCACAACGGGGTAGTTTTGGAATCAATGTCGGTGACAGCGGCGACAAGTTTGACTCCCTATCGAGCGTTAGCGGGGTTGTCGTGGGTATTGACGGTGAGCTCGCCGTGCTCAAAGCGAATACAAAGTCAGGGCGTCCGAGCCTGGTGGCCGGCGGAGAGATTCGTCTGCCGGACGATACCGCCAATCATGCCAAGGAATACGCTGTATTCGGTGGACCACGTTTTCAATGGGGCGACCTATCCATCGGATTTAACGTTCAGGTTCATAAGATCATCCTTCCGACAGCGAATGTCGACAATCAATTTTTCAGCCGCTACACCCTGAACGTGCTCGAAACGCCGATAGTTTTGCGATATAACTTTGGGACGGACAAGCGTGTTTTTGTCGAATTGCAGGGTGCGCCGGAATACACTCCTCATTACAAGAGATCTTCGTCATCCATCTTCCTTGCGCATCCGAACTTTGACCACGGATATTTCATACGAGGAGGTGTGGGCTATCGATTCGGAATCTGGTATGCCAAGGTGAACTACGAGACCCGCTACTTCAAATTCAACTCTGACCCTCAGAATCCGAATGGGCTTTACAACTGGAAGAGCAACCTGATTTCCGGCGGTGTAGGTTTCGCCTTCTAAGCCGAACTAGGTGACAGCGGCGAAAATCGAGTACTGGTGAGTGGCGGCAAGTTTGTTGTAGCGACCGCTCTCTGTCAAAACCGTTTCCAGTTGGGGATTGTGGTAGAGCAAGTACACAGTTCTCGGCTTCTGTTGAAGATCTTGTTCAAGATTTGCAATTGCCCGGCGCAGGCCCCATTCCGGGAAAGGGTTGAAAAGATAAAGCACCAATGGCCCTTCGGGAATCGGGAATACAGTCGCATCAGCGCACACCGATTCCAAAGCGAAGCACTTCTGAGAATGGTTTCGATATTTCGCAATATTTTGCTCCGCAATCTGATGCAACGCAGGTAGCAATTCCACTCCCACAATTTGGCGGAACGGATAGTCGGAAGCCATCAGCAGCGCCCGCCCTTTTCCCGAACCGAAATCGATGAAGGTGAATTCCGCAAAATTGACGCTGGTGCGCTTTGCCAGTTCGTCGACCATCTCGTGAAAGAGTGCGGCCTCGGTCGGCTGATACGGTGAATTGAAGACTCCGAGCAGGCGATCGCGCCAACCCACCGCTCCACTAGTTGTATTGACGCGGTAATCCCAGTCGTAGTCGGCGTCTCCGAAACGCGAACGTAATCGCGACGGCGTCGAATCCCGGACGAAGCCCCAGCATGCAGACAGGAATTCTATAGAGCCCGTCAAAATCCCGGATCCGAGGATACAATCACGCCAGTAGGAACTGGCTGCGGGAATGATTTTTGAGGGCTGCGCTCTAGTACGAACCATCCCTCCCATTTTGGCAGAAAAGAAAGCCCGATCTGCACTGGGGTAAAAACCACGCGAAATTTATTTCAGTTTTGTGTGGAACTTGGGCGGGCCGGGTTTATAGCCGGGAGGAGTGCCTTTCGTGATGAAAGGAAAATCGTCGGGATTCGCGACCAGAACCTCGCCGTCAGTGGAGAGTTCGTACGGACTGCCGTCAGGGTCCACGGGGATGCCCTGCAAATGCTCGGCAGCCGCAATTTCCCACAGGCTCGTGGGAATGCGACCGTTGGCCTCAACGAACCGGGTTACGGCGTTCTGCAGGTTCGTAATGTCTTCGTCGACCTGGAGCGCACGAAGGTGTTCCAGAGCGTTCTCTTTGATGTTCGTCTCGTTCGTTGACTGGTACGCCGCGCTCCAGAGCATGCGCGCAGTATTGAACTCCTGAGCGTGCTGGGCCATCTGGGCGGCTAGAATTTTCATGAACGGGTGCGCTGCCGGAACCTGCGATCCGCGGGCGAAGACCTCACCGGCGTGCTTGTAGTCCTTGAGTTCCGTGTAGTAAACAAAGCCCAAGTCGTAGTAGAGCTTCCAGTTGTCGGGATCGTGCTGAATGCCGTATTCCATCAAGCGGATCGCCCGCTCGGGTTGTCCGGCTCCATTCGGAGGCGCTGGCGCAAGGAAGGTCGCACCGAACTGGTAGGCAGGATAAAGGTGCGGATCGAGCGCGGTCGTGATCTCCAGCAGCGGAGCCAGTTCGTTGTAGGAGCGCTCGCGGAAATGATGGCGCTGGCCGAAGTATTGCACCGTTCGCGTCCAGTAGATGCAAGCCGCCAAACCATCAAAGCCCAGGCTGGCGCGCCTCACCATCTTCGGTGAACTGATATAGAGCTTATCGTCAGAAATCTGGCGCGGGCGAATGCGGTCAATCTGGCCTAGCAGGATCGCGCAGGCGATCATCGAGATCACCACTACGGCGGTGGCGGTAATGGTGGTGCGCCGCCGGGAACTCATTTCAGGTTCCTGCGGTCGAAGATCAGAACCGCACCGCTGAGCGCCATGGCGGTGTAGAACAGGGCGTACAACGTGTTCTGGAGGATCAATTGCCCGCTGATCGATTGTTGATGAGCGACGCTGCTGATGACGTTCAGGGCTGAAAAGTTCGGCACAAGATAGGCCGCACCGGTCGCAATCCAGCGCGTGACACCGTGAGCCATCGTGGCGAACCCGCGCAGGTCATCCGCGAAGCTGCCAATCACGAATAGCGAGAAAGCGAATACAGCCGAGAGCAGCGGAGAAGAAAACGAAGAGAACAGCAGCGCCAGCGAGCAGATGATCAGGAATTGCAGAACGATGAAGTACAGGGCGACAAAGATAAGAGAATCGGCGCCGGTAAACCTGTGGGCGACATATAACAACGCGCCAAAGACGCCGATCGCCATGAAGAATGTATTGACCGCCAGCGTTCCCGCCAGCCCGAAGAATTTTCCGACAATAAACTCCCAGCGACGGACGGGGCGCGACAACACTGTGTAGAGCGTGCGTTTCTCGATTTCCTTTGAGACCAGCCCGATTCCAATGAAGATCGCGATGACAACCCCGAACAACGAGACCGCCGTCAGGCCCAGGTTGATAACGACCAGTTTCTCGATATCAATCGAGATTTGTCCGACCAGGATCGCCGCACCCGAGAGCAGCAGGGCAAACGCGATCAGGTTGTAGAGCACGCGATCGCGAACCGCCTCACGAAAGGTGTTTGCCGCGATGGAGTAGATGCGGGTGTTCATGCCGTCGTCCCTGCGGTAGTTTGAGAATGTTGCAACTTCTCGACGAAATAGGATTCCAGGGACGTTCGCAACGGCGTGATGGCGATCAGGCGCAGTCGCTCGCGGCGCAGGGTGTCAATTGCCGCATCCTGCTGGTTCGCGGACATTACGCCACGGACGGTCTCGCCCGTAACATGGCATTCCGCGCCCAGCGCCCTAATCGAAGGCGGAACCTGTGTGCCCTGCCACACCACTTCGATCTTGCCCTCTACGGACTTGGTCAGTTCTTCCACCGATCCCACGCCGCGCAATTCGCCTTTGTGAATGATCGCGACCCGGTCACATAGAGTCTCCGCGTCGGAAAGGATGTGGGTGGAGAAGAACACCGTCGTGCCCTCTTGCTGCAATTGCAGCATCAGGTCGCGTACTTCGCGCCTGCCCAGAGGGTCCAGGCCCGACATGGGTTCGTCGAAGAACACGAGCCTGGGCTGGTGCAGGATGGCCTGCGCTATGCCGGCTCGCTGCAGCATTCCCTTGGAGAACTTTCGAAGTTGCACGCCTTTGATGTCGGTCAAACCGACACGCTGAAGGACTTCTTCGACGCGAACCTTGCGATCTTTGGTGGGAACCCCGGAAAGCTGTCCGTAGTAATCGAGCAATTCATGCGCCGTCAGATAGTCGTAGAAATATGGCTGTTCAGGCAGGAATCCGATTTGCGCCTTCACTTCAGGATCGGTCCATTCCTTGCCGAGAATGCGGGCGGTCCCCGCCGTCGGGAAGACCAGCCCCATGAGCATTTTGAGTGTGGTGGTCTTTCCGGCTCCGTTGGGGCCCAGGAATCCGAAGATCTCGCCGTCTTCCACCGCGAGATGCAATGGCTGCAAGGCACGCTTCGGTCGCTTGCGCCAGAAACCTACCATGTAGGTCTTTTCCAGACCCAGGATTTCAATCGCGGCCATAATTCAGATGCTTTGCAGAGGTTTTCAAAGAAATTATAAGCAAACCTCGCCCCCATACGATCACATACAGAGTTACGAGGGTCACATCGGTGGAGGCAGAATTGAACCCGCTACATCAAGAGATGGGAAGTCAACGTACTGACAAATTAAGACAAGAATCCTTGAACTTGACATTTTGCGGCATAACCGGCCTGAGGGCTTACTGTGCCACAGGAAATGCTATGCAAGATGCCAGATTGTTGACCGGCATATCTCCTACGCTGCCCATCTGCGAGCGAAGAACGCCATCATTGGTCGAGCAGAAGTCTCGATTGGCACTGGAATGGACCGACATCGGTGCCGCTCCAATGACATAGGCTGTATTGATCACGGCGCCGCCCGTCTGGACTCCAGTGGCTAGGTAGAAATATCCGCCCTTACCGGGGCTGCCCGGAATGGCCGACGACAGGGCGCTATCGATGAGGCAAGCCGTGGTAGACGAGGGAGTGCAAGGGTCCGTTCCCCCGAGCGTGGCAATGTCGGGCGAGTATCCGACGGACGGATAGGCAGTGTAGTAGGCCGCTTCGGCGCTCTTCATCGCGCTGAGCGATCCGGCAGCCGCCGATTCGTGCGCGGCCATACGAGCCTGTAGCAGGCTCGGAATTGCGATCGCAGCAATGATCAGGATGATCGCAATCACGATCAACAACTCGATCAATGAAAATCCATTCGTCGAACGCATAAAGTGCTCCTCGTAACGCGGTCAACGTTCCGGGGCGGGCTGCTATTTACGTTGCAGTTTTCGTTCCAAGATGGGAAAGGATGGGCGCACTTCAGTAACCTTCGCGCTGGGCCGGGGATTCGGGGTCAGGACGAAGTGGAATCGGCGAGGACGAGGATACAGAGCAGCGAGCGGAGCGCCCGCTGCTCTTGAGATTCAAGCCTTTCTGGGTCGAACGCTACTGATTCAGGGGATTGAATATCGGAATGCCTGCCTCAGTGTTGGAACACACGCCAGCTGGATCGACGCGAATCACTGCATCTTCTTCAGCGCAGAACGCCCGGATTCCCGTCTGGTTTACCGTGATCGGAGCTGCAACGATCGTATAGCCAATATTCACGCCGCCGGCCTGGCTGCCCGTGCCGGTGATGAACTTATAGCCGCTTTTGCCACTGCCGGCAGGATTGCCATTATTCGCCAAAACCGAATCGATCACACACGCGGTGGTCGAACTCGGAATGCAAGCCGCGCCCAGAGGTCCTCCGAGATTTACCAGGGCGGGCGCATAACCCACCGTCGGATAAGTGCTCTGATATGTGATTTCTCCGGTTGTAATGGTACGGACCGATTCGACGGCCGACGACTCATTCGCCGCCATACGGGCGCGCAGCAGGTTGGGAATGGCAATGGCCGCGATAATCAGGATGATCGCTACCACAATCAGCAACTCGATCAGTGAAAAACCTTTTTGTTTTCGCATTTAGGGTCCCTGGGATTGGTTGAAACTGAAGTTCTCTGGATGCCGAGCCATTTACAGTCTTGGCTTTTCATCGCGGTTCGATCGATACCTCAGATCTGTCCGTTACTTTCCGCGCCCCGCATGGCGCAACACGTATTTTAACCGTTTCCGAAGCAGGATTGGAGCAGAAAAGAGGCGGGGGAAACTCCATTCATCCTGGTCTCTTAGCATAGAACGCACCGGCGGGG
>AP72_2010_repI_A10DRAFT_1000049_pt1 | contig 17413 bp, 12 predicted proteins | sample AmaPasreplicIA10_FD_9194 | JGI IMG/M metagenome (IMG submission 9194) | reverse complement strand
CTTGAAAGCAACCAGTTGTTTGTTGTGAAAACGGCGGCAGGGGCGGTCTATTCGGGGACGCTCAAAACCGAAGAGGGCGCAGCGGACAGGCCGGTGAAGATTGAGGTGTTAGCTGCGGAAAAAGAAGATCTACTCGATCGCTCCGAAATCGTCAAGATGATCGCCACATCTGACAGGTTTTGGCAAAGGTTCAACGGCGAGGTTGGACTTGGCGTGATTTATTCCAAAGGCAATCAATCGACGCAGTACAGTTTGAATTCGCAGACGGCTTACGTTCGTGAACGCTGGACTGCTGGGGCGAGTTTCAATTCCAATCTTTCGTCGAGTGCCGGGGCAAATGCTTCCACGCGCAACTCGCTGAACTTTGGCGGCAGTCATTTGCTGCCGTGGAATCACTGGTTCTATGCAGGTCTGGGATCATTTCTGCAAAGTTCTGAGCAAGGAATCGCGTTGCAGAGCACTATCGGGGGAGGCATCGGCCGATACTTTAAAAACACAAATCGAACGAGTATCTCTCTGGTCTTCGGTCCAGCCTGGCAGAATACGGACTACCGGCAGACCACTGGTGTTACTAACCACCAAAATCTTGTGGCAGCACTTTTTTACGGCAAAGCGCAGTTTTTCAAGTTCAGCAAGACCAATCTCGATATAACGGCCTCGCTTTTGCCCGCGATTTCGGATCCCGGGCGAGTCCGCTTCAACACCGAGGCCTCGTATTACATCAAAATCATCAGCGACCTGAAGTGGAATTTGTCTTTCTATGGGAACTGGGACAATCGGCCTCCGCCGGGCTTTTCCGGCAGTGATTACGGCACCAGTGCAGGACTCAGCTGGACATTCGGACTGAAATGACAAGGGGCGGCCGCTTTGAAGCTGGCCCCAGCACTGTCAGAAGAAACAGACGCACCGTCAACTTCCTGGTAGTTACCATTCTCTTGCGACAGCCACCGCATTGGTGTCGGTGTGTCTGCCTGTTGGAATTTATAGTCGGGTTCCTCTGCCCCACTTGTCCGCGGCGAAAGGCGAATTATGCCCTCATTCTGGACCTCTCTCGTGCGCTTGGTGATCCCGTTTTGGTTAGTGTTTGGATCTCTGCTGGTGAATGCACAAACCGAATCATTACCGGATGCTCCCAGCGCTTCATTGGCGGCGTCGCAGTCGACTAAGAACAGTCAACATGCTTCCAGCGCTTCACAGGCGGCGTCGCAGAAGAACAGCCAACAAGTCGACTGGGACTGGCCGCGCGAAGCCGATTTTGGCGAGGAAAAGATCGGGATGTATCAGCCTCAACTGGACGGATGGCACGATGATGAGATAGAGCTTTATGCAGCTCTCTCGGTCGAGGGCAAGGATAAAAAGATTAATTACGGCGTCGTTTGGTTTACGGCTCGTTCGGAAGTCGACAAGGTCAACCGTCGGGTGACGCTCGACAACTTCCAGCTGACGAAACTTAAATTTCCGGCATTGGAATCGAGGGAATCGGAATATGAAAACTTTCTGAAGGCCAAGCTGCCGGGCAAATCCAGAGTGATTGCGCTCGATCGTCTGGAAACAGCGCTGGCCGCGCTTTCGAACCGTCCGGACGAGATCAAAGGGCTAGTAGTAAAGAATGATCCACCACGAGTGATTTTTACCACCAAGCCTTCAATGCTGGTGGTGATTGACGGTCCGGTGCAATACCGCGACGTCGGTGGAACTTCACTACAAAAAGTTCTTAACTCGCAAGCATTCATCTTGTTGGACAACAAGAGCGGGAAGTACTACCTCAACGTGATGGATGGCTGGCTTGAGGCACCCAAGTTGGACGGTCCATGGTCTTACGTGTCAAAGATTCCGGACGACATGAAGGAAATCACTAAAGCGATTCAAGAGAGACAACAGGAGAAAACGGCAGAGGGGAGCGCGCCGCCTTCACTCAAGAAAGCGCAGAAGGACGGAAAGATTCCGGCGATCTATGTAAGTTCTACCCCGACTGAGCTGCTGATGAGTGAAGGAACACCCCAGTTTGAAGTAATCGCGGAAGCTAAGCTGGAATATGTAAAGAACACAACCGCAAACATTTTCCGCGACCCTGCAGCTCTTGATTACTACATTCTTCTCGCGGGGCGCTGGTTCCGATCGAAATCTTTGGAGAACGGTCCTTGGGAATTTGTTGCTGGCCAGGATTTGCCTTCTGGATTTGCGAAAATCCCGGAAGAGAGTCCAAAGGCAGGAGTTCTCGCCTCGATTCCCGGAACATCACCCGCCCAAGAGGCATTGATCGCGAATTCGATTCCGCAAACAGCAACTATCACCCGCAGTGAGGCCCACTGCGAGGTGAAATATGACGGTTCACCCGAGTTCAAGGATATCGAAGGCACTGCGCTCCGGTACGCGGTGAATACGGCCACTCCGGTGATTCGAGTCAGCGATAGTGAGTATTACGCCGTCGAGAGTGCGGTCTGGTTCGTCGGGTCGACTGCTATGGGGCCCTGGTCTGTAGCCACGGCTGTGCCGGCGGAAATTTACAAGATCCCTCCGACCTCTTCTTTGCACTATGTCACCTACGTGAAAGTGTACCGGTCGACGCCAGAGGTGGTTTACGTCGGATATACCCCCGGCTACTACGGAACCGTTGTGTCTTCAACTACAACGACGGTGGTTTACGGAACGGGATTCTACTATCCGCCTTATGTCGGAGCCTACTGGTATGGCGCTCCTTACACATACGGAGTAGGCGTGGCCACAACATGGACTTCAGGAACAGGATGGAGTCTCACAATTGGCGTCGGATATACGTATGGCTATCCTTATTATTATCCGTGGTGGGGACCATGGGGCTACTACGGGCCGTGCTGCTGGGGCCCCGCGTGGGGATACGGATACGGGGGATACGCCAGCGCCAATGTTTACGGCCGATGGGGGAATACGGCATATCAGAGTACGCAAGCCGCCTGGGCGAATCCTTACACCGGAAACTATGGAGCAGCTAACCGAACGGCATTTCAGAACACGCAGCGCGGAACGGTAGGCGTAGCAGGCCGCGGAAGCAATACGAATATCTACACGGGAAACACGTACGCCGGCAGAGGAGCCGTTGCCTATGACCCGAAAACCGGCATTGTGGCGGGGGCCGGAGCCGGGTACGCGGGAAACATGTACACCGGAGGAGCGGTGGCCGGTCGGGGTGGTTTTGCTTATAACACCAATACTGGAGCGGGGATCGCCGCGAACGGAAACAATGTTTATGCAGGCAAGGACGGTACTGTTTACCGCTATGATCGCCAATCCGGAAACTGGTCGCAGAACAGCGGTGGCGGGTGGCAATCGACCAACAGACCTCAAGCGAACCTTCAGCAACAGCAGCAGGCGCGATCGCTCGGTCAGCAGCGGACGCAAAACTTCAGTGGTGCGATGGGGCGAGGCTTCGGAGGGGGAGGACGCCGGAGATAGAATCTGCGATCGGTGCCTTCAACAAGGCACCGATTCGCGAGAAGTTGCGTCTGGCAGGATTAGAGATGCTCGAAATTCGCCCGGAAGCTAGCTCACTTACTCACCCCGACATGCGGACGACGGCCTGGACTACGAACCACTTGCGACGCCGCGGTTCACGAGCACCTTCACTTCGACACGCCGGTTTTGCGAGCGTCCTTGCGAAGTCTCATTGGAGGCCACCGGATTTGAAATACCCATGGCTCCCGGCGAGACAATGCGGCGAGGCGGTACATTGCATCCCTGCAATAGATAATTGACTACTGAGTATGCCCGGTCCTTGCTCAGGGACTGATTCATGGCGGCGTTTCCGGTTGAATCTGCGAATCCCTTCACCTCAATGATGTAGCCGGACAGCTTGCTAGCATTCGAAGCTAACGTCGACAAGGCGGCTTTGTCTTTCTCGGAAACCCCAGATTTGCCAGATTCAAAATAGACCGCTAATTCGCCTTTGACGTCGTAATCGGCCAAATCGGAAAAGCGTTTGCTGACCTCTTCCTCGTTCTCAGAAATCTTCGCCTTGTTCGCAGCGATGTTGGCCTCGTTAGTGGAGATTGCTTCTTTGTTGGACGCTATCTGGACCTGATTCGCCGCCACTTTTTCTTCCGTAGGAGTCAGCCCTGCCTGGATCATGCTGGCGGTCTCCAGATCGTCTTTGCTGAACGTAATTGTTTTCGCCTCGAATTTGCCTTCACCCGTTGAAACACCTTTTACGCTGACCTTCAGGCCCGGGATGAGGCTAGCCCAGGACATTTGTTGCTTGCGAAGTCCCAGACCTTTAGGTGATTGCACTTTTGTGGAGTCCGTTAGCGTGACGGTCTGAGAGCCGTAGTCCGTGCGCAAAGTGAGGCTGTCCGCCGTCCGGTTCGTAATCATACCCTTAACGTTGGTTTCCTCTTGTCCTTGCACTATGGTGGGCAATGTGCAACAGAACACGAGTGCAACAGCCAGAAACAAGCCAATTGTTTTCATACAGACACACCTCCTTAGGTGCGGTCTCCCCAAACCATAGCGATGTGATTCGAGTGCGTGCACTGGCAGAAATACCAGTGCAGCGTGAGGTGCAATTGCAGCGGGATCAATTTGTTCGAATATCGCCAGGAAGGGGCTGAGGCAGTAGAGGCCGAAGTCCTTTGATCGCTTCGAAAGTGCCACGGCACGTGCAGGTTTGTGAAAGGTAAACGGCGGTAGGTCTACAGACAAACCAACGCTGCCAAATACGAAAGACACCGCGTTACATCAATTTGGTTGGAAATACGATGCGACGATACTGGCGATGGCTACATCCATCGTTGCGCCAACTGCTAGGAGTGGTTCCACCCACAGCCGCTGAAAAGCAGTCGGTTCCAACTGCAGTACACTGATGAGACGATCCAAAGCCTCCAGTCGCCACGCGGACTCAAGCTCCTCACATGCGATTCTTTCGCGGAGCTTTTCGCGGAGTTGTTCCACCAGTTCTTGACTCGGCCAGAGATTGTCCTGGCCTTTGCCTATCTTTTTCATCTTTGTTCCAACATCCTGAAAGGGCGATCTAGGTCATCGGGAGATGGGGGCGATTGCCTGATTACGAATAAGATTAGCTTGCGGGCACTTCCGCGGTCGTTGCCTGGAAGCAATCAACGCCGACATTGTTCTGAGATTACGTAAAGTTTGCTGGCTGGGTTACTGTCCCTAGCGTCGAGTTTCATTAGAAAGCGTAGGCAATGTACACCATCCCATAACTAAACGTGCTCGTGCGGTGGAAGGCTTCTTGCACGGCCTTGTGGGGATCTGCGAATGCTCCGATGAGGCTCAATGTGAAGTTCTTATAGAACTTCCAGTCAGCGTACGCATCGAATTCGAAGGCGGCATTGGAAGAAGTGACGCCGGTTCCAAACGAGCCCGGCTGATCGATGTGGAACCAGTAGCCCATAACGCCCCATCCCAGCTTGCTGGTTGGCGTCATATGTATCCGCACCTGATGAGAGATGTTGTTGGAATTAGATAGAAAATATTCTCCTGCAATTTCACCTTGCCACCATGTACCCCAGTCGTAAAAGCCAACATAAAGTGGATCGAAGGCCTCTCTTTCGGCGGTGTTGGGGTTATCTCCCTCGAAGAATGCATAGCGGTAAGAAAGTTTTGGTTGCCACGGCAGCTTGCTTAGTTGGTAGGTACCAAGCACAGTCCACGCGGTTGAGTGCATCAGCTTGTGGTTCTCCTCGTATGCATATTCCAATTCGAAAGACAGATCCGAGAGTTCTGGTAAGGGAGCAGTGAAGAGGCGTGCATTGTAGACGTTCATTCCGTCCCGATCAGGGAGAACATTCGCGTGGGCATAGGTTCTGATGTAGCTTGCACCGATGGTTGTGTTTTCGCCAGCTGAGTATTCGTAATTCACGCCGGCTAGACTGGTTCCCGTTTCAGCTTCCGGAAGGTCATCGCGCTGAAGATAGAACCCCTCGATAGTGTGATTGCCGGGCTTAAGACGTCCGATGCTGGCGAAGCGCCACGCTTTCCGAGCATTACTCCAAAATCCTCCTCTGCTGCCGCCTTCGCCGGTGCCATCCCAGACCAGGAAGCCGTGGCCGATTGTGTAGGGTGCACGGCCGACGGTAAGATCAACAAGATTTTCCGATTTGCTTATCGAACTTCCCGAGCGCCAGCCGACAAACAGGTCTTCCTGCTTGAATGAGGAAGCGCTTTCTCCTACCAGTGAGGGAGGCGCTCCATATGTTCTTTCGCCAACTCCGCTGACTTTTCCGTAGAGTTCGCTGCTGCCAACTTTGAAGCTCGCGGATAGCGCAGGCTTAATGTAGCCTTCAAACCAATTGTCGCTGAGGTTTCCGGAAGGGTCGGGCCGGACATCAGTGTACAGGGAGTTCCCAAAACCAAATGTTCCCCATGCTGCGTCGAAGTTAAAAGTCCAATTTATGTTCTTGGGTAAGCCGGTAGAACGCTCCTCCTGTTTGGGCGGCTCGCTCTTTTGATCATCAGTAGGAGGCTCAGATTGTGTTTGCTGAGCCCGGATGGAAATAGGTGTGACTAGCAACAATGTCGCGCTAATCAGAATTAGGATACGACACTGCATTTCCTCCTCCTGTCGACGGCCCTTTTCTTGGACGACTCTGAGGTACGTCTTGGAGGGGCTGCATTTGGGTACATGCTGTGGCTGCCGACTGCCGAAGCATTTCGGAATGATGAAGCAGCCTTCGCTCGGCCGCCTTTATCACTTTGCATTAGCCCGGCTACGCGTCAGACTAGGTATTCGTACTTTGATGGTGAACTGTCATTTGTGCCAGAAACAATCCGGCTTCGATGGTTGCTGGTGCCATTCGAAAAGCGAAGAATGCTTGCGTATGGACAATGACAACAAGGGTCGTCATCTACTAATCTCATAGCGCAATACAAAGACTGACGACGTGCGAGAATGCCCCCTTGAATGCTGAGGTGTGTTCAGCGCGCTCTCCAGTGCTACGTGAGGTGAAGTGTGCTCAGGAAGACCGTACGATGCCTTGTTTTAATGCAATTTTGCCTGAGCTCAGGAATTATTGGTGTATCCGCCGTGAGCCAGCCGGAGCGCACCGCATATCAGCTCCACCTTTACAACATCCACACCAAAGAGCGGCTGGACGTTGTGTATCGTCGAGGCGATCAATATGATCCCGAGGCCTTGGCGACAATAAATCAATACTTGCGCGACTACAGGACGGGTGACATCCGTCAGTACGACCCTGGCGTTTTCGATCTGCTGCATGACGTAATTAGTTCCGTCGGACGAGCCGATGGTCAGATTCAGATCGTATGCGGGTACCGAACGCCGCACACCAATGAGTACTTGCGGACGCACGGCCACGGAGTGGCCCGACACAGCTTACACATGCAGGGCATGGCTATTGATATTAGAGTGCCTGGAGTCACTGCAGCTGAGATTCGCGACGCAGCTCTGGCTCTGCACCGTGGCGGCGTCGGTTATTATGCAGCTTCCAACTTCGTCCACATCGATACGGGGCGTGTTCGGCAATGGTAGGGCGTCAGACTATGGGTACGGATACCCTTTCGCGAGAGTTTGCGCAAGCTTGAGATCGTGGCCATAAATGTCATCGTAAAAATGGACTTCGTCATTCTCGTACGCTAGTGCGCTCGCATAAACGATGTAGACCGGAACCTGGCGGTTTAAGTTGATGGTCACGTTATCCTGGCCGCTTTCCATCGACTCCCTCACGCGCTCGACAGGCCATCCCGCATTGTTGCGCAGCGCCCAGGCAGTGAGTTCTGCAGGTTTCTCAACTCGTATACAACCGTGACTGAAATCCCGCCGTGTTCGCGAAAACAGTTCAGCTGCCGGTGTGCTGTGCAGGTAGACGTTGAACTCATTGGGAAACATAAGCTTGACCAGGCCGAGAGCGTTGGTTGGGCCGGGCTTCTGTCGCACAGCAAGCCTGCCGGCTTTCAGTTGAGCGAGAACATCATCCGAGATTGTGCCAGACGTGACTACTTCACCGTTGTTTGTAGTAACCTCATAACGCTTCTTAGGGATGTAGTCACGGTCCCGCTCAATTGCACGAACAATTTCGCCGCGAAGGATGCTCGGAGGAACGTTCCAGTAAGGACGCAAAACTACGTAGGTCATATCGCGAGAGAATACCGGCGTTTGCGTACGCATTGATTTTCCCACCACTACCCGCATTTCCAGCGCGACCCGGTTATTTTCGTCAAGCGCTCGCAGACGGAAGTCGGGGATATTAACGATAATGGGCGGCGCCGAGAAGTCTGAAGGCAGCCAACGCCATCGTTCCAGCGCCAACTGCAGCTGCCGGATCCGATCCGATAGCGGTACATTGAGTTGCTTCAAAGTCTCTGCGCCGATGCGTCCATCATCTGTGAGGCCGTGTCGCCGCTGAAAGCGCATGACAGCCCCGGCTAATGCGTCATCATAGAGTTGAACATTTCCAGGAGGTACAGCATCGGGCGGCAAGTCTCCAACCAGCAGAAGAAGGCGACGAAGATGGGGTACTCCAGAATATACTTGACCTGGTTCTACCGGTTTTGGCGAAGCTGCGAGTTGCTCAGAATCGTCCCTTGCCGCAAATTCTACATAGCGAGCTAACGCTGTCCGTGTGTGCTGGTAACCCGGGAACGGCGGCTCAACGGTCTCTACTACCGCAGACGGATCTGAGGAGGATAGCAGCCGATCCCGCACAAACTGCGCGAGATCATATCTCTTTTGTTCCACGCTCAAACCGAATTTGAAATGCCGTGGATTGACGCGTCCGATATGAAGATCCGAAACAAATCGCATCGTGCATACCGTCAAAGCCACCTCCAGACGAGGAATATCCTTCGTTGCACCATGGAGGGCCGCGAGTCGAGCGTCCCAGCGGGAAGCATCGTAGTCTTCGGGCTCCAATCCTTTCTTCCACGCATTCTTGAACATTTCGATCATGGATAGAGCCTGGGTGGAGGGCTCAGAACCATGAATCCAGGCGGCCTCATACGAGGACTGTTTGTAGAAATCTTCGACGATGGATTTGTAGTCAGAGAAATCAGGCCACCGGAGGTCCGCGAGTTTTCCCGTCACGACGATTTCACTGATCGCTGCTCCCGTTCCGGATTGACCAGAGAACGCCGTCCGTGAACTCGCCTCCGTGAAAAAAGTCAGGCCAACACAGGCCAATATCACAACGAAGAGTTGGTGAGATGAGGGCCGGAGGATTGCATTCAGTCGCATACGTGAGATGAATGTATCGAAGCTTATCGGAATGTTGTTGTCATGACACTAGAAGAAGTGACAGGTGAGTCTCGCCGCGCACGTCGGGATGGTACGGTGGCTTCACGGCTGATGGCTGGGCAGAATGCGCCTGAAGCGAGCCTTCATCTCCTGGAACTCGCTAGTACTCACAAGGTAGTCGGCTTGAGGCGACACCGTGTGTCGACCCAGAGACGTTAGTCGCTTCACTCTTTCGTCGGTTGCGGGGTGGCTATTGTAAAGGCGCTCGAAGAGCGGCCCTGCTTTTCCTGATTGAGGAATTGCTTTCTGAAGAAGAGTGCAGAACTCTTCTGGGTGATATCCGGACGCAACCTGATACAGCAGCCCGAGTCGGTCGGCTTCAAATTCGTCTTTTCGTATCAGGCTGAACATCAAAAGAGGGCCCAGATACCGGCGAAGAAGGAAACCAGGGGGTCCACTCAAAGAGGCCACGTGACCCCATTTTCTTGATTGAGTGAGAAATTGCGTCATGTGACGCGCCGTTACATGGGCAGTTTCATGTGCTAGCGCTGCAACCAGCTCTCCTTCGCTATCAGAAAGCGCAATCAGTCCCGTGGTGAGATAAATGAAACCCCCAGGAAGTGAAGTGGCATTAGGTTCAGGGTCGACCAGTATTTTTACGACGAAGCAGCCCGGCAAATCAGACCGGCTGACAATCTTCTGTTCGAGCCGATTTAGGTAGCGAACAATGAAGTCGTCCGTAATCATGACCGCGTTTTGTTCCGCGTCCGCCGCGAGTTGTTTGCCCAGTTTCCATTCCGTTTGCAGGCGCTTCTGTTCGCTCCCACTTAGCGTCTGCCTGCCGGTGGATCCGCGAGAATCGCAGGCTGACTTTTCGTTTGCTTGCAGTAGAGACGTGGAGAAGCCCCATAGCTGTACGTGAGCGACAGCCGGGTGGCAGGTGCTGAGGAATAGAACAATCATCAAGGAGTGATGCGTCGAACACGAGCCATGGAACCGGATATGACGTACCAATCTCATGTGGTAGCTCTGCCGGTCCGCTTCAACGCAAGCAGTCCAGGCATCGAGCAAAAGTGTGCCTCTAAACGGCAGATCCAAGAACTGTGTTTGATGACAGCGGTGATGGCTCTAGGGATGGGGACCAGGTTGAGAGCTCTCGAAAGCTGTCCACTGGTCGTGAGACACCAAAATGAAGTTACTTCTTTCCGGGAAATTCCTTGAGCAACTTGATGATTGCTTTGTCGACAAGTTCGAGTGACTTGTTCTTCTGTTCGATGTCAAGTTTCTGTTTAACTGAACCCGACCAAACCATCTTGTTGTTCGCACGATCGACAAACGTTAGCACCAATGTGCCCTCTGGAACGTAGGTTCCTCCTGTGGACGGACCGGTCGCGCCCGTCCACATTCCACCGTTGACGGAGGGCGGAGGGCCGCTGTAGGTGGGGAGAATGGGGGTGCCAGCGACCCCGGCAAATCCAAAATCAATTGCGCCGGACGGGGTGAGAGTCAGATCGCCGTCTTTAGGAACCTTGGTGAGCCCCTTTGCTTCAAGCTCAACGTCGACTCGTGCAACCACGGCCTCGAATAGAACCGGTCGCGAAGGCGGCATCGCCGGTTCGGTCCAGCTATAGGTTTTGAACTTTGAAAAATCAGCGCCTTTGTCGTATCCGACCTTTACTTTCTGAGCTGGACTGGGAAGAGCAACAGCTAACAGTGCGCCCACAATAAAACTGCCGCGCAGATTTTGTATGACATTCACCTGTCCTCCAAGCAAGCCAGTGGGTTGGCCACAGCAGGTACATTAGCTCACCAGATGCGCAGGAAGAGCACTGTCAATCAAAACAGCAACGAGGCAAATCGCAGGGGAATCGTTGGGACTGCTAGTTTTAGCAGTTAACGGTCATTCCTAGCGGCAGGTAGGATGTGGCTCAATTCGTCATTGATTCAACATTAAGGGCACGGCGACCGATTATGAAACTCAATATCCAAGCTCCGATCACCAGGCGCACTGCCCCGCTGTACCAGGCGACACTGTGGCAGTGTGAGACCTGCAACTCCTTCGTCGGAATTCAATCTCAACACCCAGTCATGGAACCGCTTTGTCCTGTCTGTGGTGGCCCCACACTGGAAATGTGTTCTCCGATGCCCAGTATCTTAGGGTGTGAGTGGGCGGACGCATGATCCAGGCGGAACTGTTCTCTAGATGATGGCCATGCTGCTGGAACGATAGTCTTAGTCGCTCGATGCCAGCCAAGTCTTGTCGGGGTTATATCGGTCCATATTTTTCACGATCTCCCGCGACTCGGGCCCTAAATCCTTCTCATAGACGATTCCATCGTAGCTCACGAGAAAGGTCTTCACTCCGGTAACGCGGTATTCAGCTGGGACCGCCGCCAGCGCAAATCCGCCGATCATAATTCCATTGATGACGTAGTCCAATTGACCCATTGGGGCGGCTGGACCTTGGCCTTTTAATACCTTGAAATAATATCCATGATATCCGGAAGATTGATTGGGCGAATAACCTTCCTCTATCGCACGCGCGACGGCTTCACTAATAGGACCACCCGAGGTTCCATCAGCATTCTGCCAGTACAAGCCGTCGCGTTTCCCGGGAGTGCTGATGATCTTTTGAGCGTACTGGTTTATGCCGGAGTCGTCGTGAACTTCTGACGCGTATTCCTTCTGCGCTTCAACGAATCCGCGACAAATCTGGATGGCATCAAGTTCATTCGCGCCAATCCGGCGAAAGAGTATCTCGTCGTGTCCTTGTTTGGAATCGAAGGCCCATTTGTGACCTTTCCTGACGATCGGGACCGGAAACGGCCAGTCGTCGTTTCCGACCGAGAGTGTTGCGCGCGCCGCATTCTTCGGATCGATCGTAACGGAACTCTTTTCTTTTGCCCTCGCCGCAAAGACCTCAGCGTAACTCTTGTCCTGAACAGGATCGGCTGAACTGACGAAGTCCTTGCCGTCCGGGCCAAAAATCTTCAGCAAGGACGGAACGTTGTAGTCTCCCACTGCAGCTATCAGAGCATCAGCAGCCAATTGCGGAGTTGCAAATGATTCCTGAACGGCCGAAGAAGTGACTGAGGACTCCCCTTTGTTTGGAGATTGAGCCAACGAATTTCCACGCAAAACTGAGAAAACAGCGAGCATCAGGACAAGAGGGGCTAAGCCGAGATTGAGCCGTGTGAAAATCATATATATCTCCTACTCGTGAGAAGTCGGGCTATCGACGGCGTCCACCACCACCGCCGCCCCGCGAGCCGCCCATACTCGAAGAGCCGCGTGCGCTGCTGCTGCGGGCGCTGCTTCCGCTGGACCCTCCACCGCCGCCGAAAGCACTCGAACTACGAGATCCTTCCCCAGAGGAAACGCTGCGGTTTCCGACACGATCTCCCCCGCCTCCTCCACGATTCGCGCTCCTGTCACTCGTCCCAGCACTTGGACGGTTCCCTCCTCGGTCTCCGGCTCCGCCACGATTATCTCCAACGCCACCACGGTTATCTCCAACGCCACCACGGTTATCCCCAACGCCACCACGGTTATCCCCAACGCCACCACGGTTCCCAACTCCCCCGCGGTCGCCGACTCCGCCCCTATTGCCAGCCCCGCCGGAAGCGCGATTGCTGACTCCACCTTGTTGCCGCTGTCGGGCATTTGCTTGGCGATTCGACATGGAATCGCCTCGCGATGTGCCGCCGAACCTATCGGCTGTAGCCCGGTTGGAATACGGAGTGCCGCCACGGTGCTGCGGATTATGTTGCCAGCTGCCGCCACGATTTCCACCGCTCACATTGGTACGGTTGCCCCCCTGTATGTTGGTATTGCGATTAAAATTATTATTGACGTTTACGTTGATGTCATTATGCCCGCCCCAGCCGCAGCCCCAGCCCCAACCACCAGACCACATCGCTCCCATGGCCACTCCGACGCCGAACGAGAGTGCCATGCCCCCCGCGATTGCCCATCCACTCGGTGGCGGCGGTGGGTAGTAAATCGGCGGATAGGGGTAGGGTGGCGGACCGTAAACGACCACTGGATCGTAGGATGGCACTTGGATCACCTGCGGGTTGGCCTGTTGAATAACGATCACCTGCTTGTTCTCAACTGTCTGGGTTTCTACTTTCATCTGTTCGTTCGACTTCAAGCCCTTATCCTGGGCCTTCTTGCGCATGCGCTGGACCGCGTCCATCACATCCGATTGCTGCGCCAGGAAAGCGTTCCCCAAGTCGGTTGTCCACTGAATGTCGTCGGTTAGGCGCTTCACCACGTCAGGGAGTCCTGCCATCGCTTGGACGCTTGCATCCCAAGGTTGCTTCGCCACGGCGTCGGCGAGTGCCTTATCCTTCAGACTCTTGTTTTTCGATAACCACTGTTGAAGCTGGATAAGTTCCAATGGGTAGGTCGAGGCGGCAAGCAACTGAGCCAGAAGCGGGTCTGGATAGAGAGCTATTGGTGCTACGAGAGAGTCCAATTGATCATTGGGGATCTTCGCAGCCTGTTCTTGGGGCGCACCACTTTGTTGTTGCGACTGCTGCCTTGGCTCAGAAGGCGCAACGGGCGCGTATACGAGAACAACCGCGCACATCACGGAGGTCAGCCGGTTCCAGGAGGTATGCAAGTTCATATGTTGCGCAGAAGCCCACCGCCATTTTTGTATAGCGCCCTAACGCCAACTGGGACACTGGCAAAATAAACAGGAGGACGACTCATCCTGTGTCGCTGGACGCAATGCTGGACACGGCCCCGTCCGCCCACAACGCGAACTAAACGAAACTTCTTGGTGAGTAGGAAGCGAATCCCCGTGACTTGAGCATCGTCTCCTACCGAGACGAGACATGACAAATCGTGGCGAGGCACAAGCTGGGGAAACGACAGTCGTGAGGATATGCTAGGTTCAGAAAGGTAGGATCCTGAAGGAGAGTGGCTGTCCGTGTCGGCCCGCGGTTCGATCTGTCGGCATCCCGCTGTGCGACTCGATTAACGTCTCGCTTCTCCGAGACGGACAAGATCCACGGCTCGGCAACTGAAAGCGCAAGCAGATTGAGCGTTACTCAGAACTCAGGGATATTCCCAGGTTTTCATGCCTCGGTGGTAGCCCATCGGTTCCGCGACCTCGGGTTCGCGGGAGAGTATCCAAATACTCATGAGGCGCAGTGTGCTGCCATGCAGCACCGAGTCTCCGGGATGATCCTATGCCCCCGCGGATAACCCAAAAAAGCCATAGGCCTCGAGCCTCAGGATGATGGTTGGCACTTAAGCCAACGCTGGGCGTGCGCAGCTTCGTACCCGATGGCCGTCGAGCGCTACTGTTGCATGAAACCATCGAGTCGGGGTTATCCACTGGGAATGGCATCGCCCTGAACTACGCGGCGATCCAGAGAGGCAACCTCAAAGGCCCCTCCAATAAGGAGGCAGGGCTGGATTTAAATCACCACGTCCTGGTCTCCCGCGAGGGGAGGGGAGGGAATTTTATCTTGACATCCTCTTTCACAGGAAGAGTGAACTGTCTGCCGCGAGGCTTGATAAATGACGTGAGTCTATAAAGCAGGATGCCGAATTGTGCCATCTACCCGACGATCATCGCCCAGGCTGCCTTAGCTCGCGACTGCCAAAATGACAGATACGCTGTCGGTTGGTGCAGTGGATTCGTTGTCCAGTGACAGCGTGTTCACATCCGAGATATGTGGAAGGCGTCTTTTCGCCGTCGATCTCAGCATCGTGTGCCGGCAGAGGAACCTCTCCCATGTCGCTATGACTCTTGACAGTGGGAGATGCCGAGGCAACACCTTACGCTCGTTGGACAGTAGAGTCGCGCTCCGGTGAGGCCTACACGATGACCGAAGCAGATCGACGATGGGAATCGAATTCACTTCGAACACCCCTGGCACAGCCCAACGAACAGGAGGCTCATATGCGATCCAACATCAAAATAGCGATATCTCTATCGGTGGTCCTTCTTTTTGCGGGGACGGCATCTGCGCAAGCGGGCGCACAGTTACGCACTCTTGTGGTGAATGATCATTCGGGGAAGGTTGCACTTTTCCAGATGGACGACAAGACCTACATTGATCTGAAGCGACTGGTACAGATCGCCGACGGATCGATCGATTATCAAGGCAATCAGATTGTGGTGACTGTGCCCGGACCAATCGCGCATGCACCCACGGCAACAGAACCGGAGGGATCGAACAGTTCAGGCCTGACCCGAGATTTCAGAAAGGCGGCAATTGAGGGGATCTCTCTGATGAGGGAGTGGGCAAGTAATCTGGCGAACGCTATTCAGAATGGTTATCCGGTCTCCGAGAACTGGGTGTCAGGTTATCGCGCGCGTGCGCAAAATGGAATTGCAATCGCAGCGGCCGCGCGATCGAGCGACGCTGATCGCAATGCATATGAATTGCTCAACCATGAATTTGAAGCAGTGCAGGAATGGAGCAACAAGCTGCTGGATGCACGAAAATCCATGAATGCTGCGAAGTACGCTATGTCGGCATCGGCACTACAGAATGATCCGCTTTCTCAAAAGATTGTTACCTGCGGACGGTTTCTGGGACAGGTGCTGGCAAGCGGGACCTTTCAAGACGATCCTTCATGCCACTGAGTTCGGTCCATGGGTGACGAAGCGCAGACGATTCGTTTAGGCGTGTTTCTGGCGCTCTCCCGTTCCTAATGATTTCGGCTGGCAGTGTTGACAGTTCATCTCGCCTCATCCGTCGCGAATGATAAAGGGGAAGAGCTAGCGTGTGAAAGCCTTCAGAGCAGGTGTCTGACGGTAGCGTGACCCGCTAGGGGAGGAAAACATGTCTTTCAAGGGTTTCAAAGGAGTATTGTTGCTTGGCTTGTTCCTGCTCTGCAATTTTGCGTTGTGCGCGCAAAGCACCAAGCTCAGAATCCAGGTAGAGCCCAAGCAGGCGTATATCTTTGTGGATGGAACACCATTTGGTGATGGTACACGAACCATAAAAATCACAGCCGGTCACCATACGGTTGGAGTTTATAACTACGGCTTCACGCCACAGGTGCGAGAAGTCGACGCTGAACCCGGAACCGTCACCGGCGTCGAGTTCAAATTGAATCCTGTGGGGGGAGAGGTCAAGGGACCGTGGGGGCGAATTCAGATTGAATCTGCGTCGCGCTCTGCTGTACTGCTGACGGGGAAGACTCCGGATTACTTCGTTGGTCACGGAGACGAATTCAATCACGGCGGAGCGTTTCTGCCTTGCTGTCGTCAAGAATTGATCGTTCCAGCTGGGGCATACCCAGTCACGATTGTGAACAAGGACAAAATCGTCTGGTCCGGTACGGTCAAGGTTAACGCGAACGAACGCGTAATCATCAATGCCGCAAAAGGCACGCAAAAGGTTAAACCATGGCCTGAAGGTGGCAGCATTGGATCGGTGCCGCGATTCAAGGCCGGAACCGCTAGCAGCAGCATCGCCGTTGCACCCGTCAGCGGTAATCTTGCTGCTACTCCCACACAGATTAATTGCGGCGATTCCGCAAGTCTCAACTGGACAACCGCCGAGACGGTTGAGAGGTCAATCACGTCGGGTAGCGAAAGCGCCAAACAGTCGTCACCATCGGGTGAAGTCAGCTATAAGCCGCTTCAAACAACCACCTATACGCTTCAAGCGTCCGGCCCCGGCGGAACGCTTACCAGCGACGCCACTGTGAATGTGAACACCGCGGTAAAGAGTTCATTGCAAACCTCGCAGGGTGAAGTTCGTTATCGTCGAATCGGTGACAAGATCATCGAACAGGGATCCGCGAATCTGGTGTGGAACACTTCTAACGCGAGCTCCATTTCGATCGATCCGTTAGGAACAGTACCGGCAAATGACTCGCGAACTTTGAAGGCAGAGCCAAAGCAGCAGGCGCAAGGATCAGTAGATGAGGTTCAGACCTACACGTTGACTGCGAAGAACGAATGTGGAGGTTCAGACACACAAACCGCATCAATTCGAGTCATTGGCTCTATCGAAGGCATTCCGGATGTGTCTTTGTCTAGCGTCTTCTTCTCGACTGGACACCCTGATCAGCGGCATCCTGAAGGCGGTCTCCTGCAGAGCCAAAAGGATGTCCTAGACCGGGCAGCCACAGGTTTCAAAGCCTATCTCGAATACGACCCTGATGCACGGCTGACAGTGGTGGGGAATACAGACGAACGGGATTCGAACGCCCGCAACAAGCCACTGAGTGAAAGGCGTGCGAACCGCGTGAAGC
>AP72_2010_repI_A10DRAFT_1000048_pt1 | contig 17907 bp, 9 predicted proteins | sample AmaPasreplicIA10_FD_9194 | JGI IMG/M metagenome (IMG submission 9194) | reverse complement strand
CGGGAGCGGTAATCCGCTTGCACTCGATCTCGAACAGCAGCGGATATTCAGCCACGACTGGGACAGACGGCAGGTTCGTGTTCGCCGACATTCCAGCCGGGCAATATGACGTCTCGGTGGTGCTCACTGACAAAGAGTGGAAGTCTGGGGCTCCTCTAACTATCCAAGACGGCAATGCACTGATTACGGGGCTTCAGCTTTCCGACTCCGGAAGAGTTCTGACGAGCGATCCGAGTTCCTCGGTACAGAGTGGGCAAGTAGCGGCGCAAGCTAGCGGTGGGGAGCATCTGAGCAGTTCCGAGGTGTCGAGTCTGCCGCTAAATGCGCGTGACTTCAGCAAATTGTTGTTGCTGGCCGCAGGAACTATGACCGACACAAATGGAGCCGCCAATTTCACCCAGCAGTTTGCGGTCAACGGCCAACGGGGGTCGGCAACGGTTTTTGCGCTGGACGGATTCGATACAACCGATCCGGAGATGGGTGGGGCGACGTTTTCAAACTTCAATATCGATGCCATCCAGGAGGTGCAGTCAGATTCGGGCGTTATGGAGGCGGAGATCGGCCATGGCGCAGCAGGTTTTACGAACGTGGTCTCCAGGTCGGGCGTGAATCAGATTCATGGAAGCTTGTTTGAGTTCCTGCGGAATGCGTCGCTGGATGCGCGGAATTACTTCGACTACAAGGATCCAACGGGCAACAGGCGTATTCCGCCCTTTGTGAGAAACGAGTTTGGGTTTACGAATGGTGGTCCGGTAGTGTTGCCGAAGATCTACAACGGGCGGGACCGTACATTCTACTTTGGTGAGTATCAGGGATTCCGGCAGGTGCTGGGAACGACACAGGTGATTCCGGTGCCGACTGCCGAGGAGCGGCAGGGAATTGATACCACTGCGTATCCCAAGACCGATAAGGATCCGGGGGACACGCTGTTTGTCCCGATTGATCCAAGGATCGTGTCGGTGCTCAATGGTTATCCGTTGCCAAACGAGCCCGACGGACCACTGGGCGCGAGGACTTATGCGGCATCATCGAAGGTGGTTACGCGAACCGATCAGGTTTCGATTCGCGTCGATCACAAGATATCCGACAAGGCTTCGCTTCTGACCCGGTTCAGTCTGAACCAGGTGACTGGGCCGCTGACGAATCCCGATCAGACTGTCATTAATCCTGATTTTGGGATCCAGTTTTTCGATCATCAGCGGAATGCAGGCGTGCACTACGCTCGGATGATTTCGACGCATTTCACGTCGGATACGGCGGCGGGTTACATCCGCAGCACGCCGTTTTTTCCAGCAACGGATCACACGCAGCCCGGAATCACCTACGCTGACGGGCTGTACCAGCCTTACAACCAGCCGGCAGGATCGATCTTCGGGTCCTATGGGAATCTCTATCAGTTCAAGCAGGATTTCGGCTGGATTCATCGATCCCATTCGTTCAAGTGGGGAACGGAAATCAGGGTTAACCGCGACTCGACGATCTTTGGAGTGAATACGAATGGGCTGTACGAATTTGGAGGCGGGAAAGCTTATGTGCCGGCGGGAGTCACGATCACTTCCGCGAGTGGCACACACAACTTTGGACCAGGTGACGCACTGCCGGATTCACTCAGCGGATTCCTCACAGCGACTCCTTATTCGTACAACATCATGGCGCCAGCCTTCCTAACGCCCGTGGGAGACAAGTTCAACGAAGCGGGAGTGCGGCGCGAGGCATACAACTTCTATTTCCAGGACACATGGAAGGTAACGCCAAAGTTCACCCTTAGCTACGGATTGCGCTACGAGGTGAACAGCCGCATCCATGAGGCAACGAAACGGACGTCGCTTCCGATTTTTCTTGGAACAGATGGGAAGACGGTGCCCTACTGGGATCGCAACGCGATCCAGAAAGAAATCATCAACCCGCAGCCGCCGTATGATCAGGATTGGAAGGGTCTGGGACCGCGGCTTTCGCTTGACTATGGGTTGAATAAGCATACCGTGCTCCATGCGGGGGCATCGATTGCGACGCTCCTTCCCAACCTGTGGCAGGACAACTCGCTGACTGCGGCGATCCCTTATGTATTTGCGCCGGCGATTTATGCTCAGCCCACCGAGCCGATCAATTTTCAGAATCAGCTTGTTCCATTGAGCTTGCCAACTGCGTACAACGTCCAGGGACAGCCGATCTTTGCGACCGGTCGTACTGAGGATGTCCCCGCGAACACTGAATTCGACTACGGGCGTTTCCAGAACGATTTGAACGCCCTTGCTCCGGGGAATGTGCAGTTGCTGAGCATTTATGGCATCGCGAAGAATTTCGGGAATGGCTATGTTGGAAGTTGGACGGCTGGTCTCGATCACGATTTCAACGATTTCAAATTCAGCGCTTCGTACGTAGCGACGGCGGGGATCCATTTGCCGAGGTTCTATAGCCCGAATGGGTATGGCGGAGCCTGCCAGGGATTCGCTCCATTCACGCAGTTCGATACCGAGTGCCACGCGACGGGTGGGTTCGGACCGGAAACGATCATGACTGACGCTTCGCATTCGTCGTATCACGCGCTGCAGACGAGCCTGACCAAGAATTCGGCGCGACTTGGGCTGGGTCTGCAGGCGAGCTACACATATTCCAAGTCACTGGACGATACCAGTTCGGTGCTTGGTGGATTGCTCGGGACCTCAGGAACCGTATTGCAGACGGGGCCACAAAATCCGTGGAATCCGGATGGGGAGAAGGGTCCCTCGACATTCGATGTAACGCACGTGTTTGCGGCCAGTGTGATCCAGTTATTGCCGCTCGAAAAAGTAAGGTTCCTTCGACCTCTAGGCCGAACGTTCACCAGAGGATGGCAATTTCTTAACATCACGACACTGACCACCGGCTCGCCGTTCACGGTGTACTCAGGCGTGCAGCAGACTGGGGCGGGGCTGGGAGGGGCGGACCGTCCGGATCTGGTCTCGATGCCGCAGCTCTCGACGAGCCGGACGAATCGCGCCGATTATTTCGGCAGGGGCGGAGATCCAAAGAACAATCAGAACTCCTCATTCTTCTTCGTGCCCGTCAGCAATACTGATACCAGCGTGGTTATTCCAGGAGGAACCGGGCCACACAGCGGACGATTCGGCACACTCGGGCGAAACACATTTCGCGGACCTTCGTTTCATGGTTTTGATTTTGCGTTGATCAAGGACACTCCTTTCGGACATCGGGGCAATGCGGAATTGGGAACATTGGAGTTCCGGGCTGAGTTCTTCAACATCTTCAATATTGTGAACTTCGGATTGCCGTCGAATATCGTGAACGGGAGTGGATTCGGGATCATCAGCAAGACGGCCGGTACATCGAGGCAGATTCAGTTCTCGCTTAAGGTCATTTACTGAGGGCAGGATTTCACCACGGAGACACCGAGGCACGGAGAATCAGTTTTGGCCGCCGATTCTCGTGATAGGGAAGAATCCTGTCCTTTGACGAGTTGCTTGGGGTAGGGATGCTTCGACTCCGAACGAACTCGCTTCGCGACTTCGTTCTCCGCTCAGCATGACATTTCAATATCACTTCCGGAATATGGCTGCGTCTCCATTTCTATCGTGATTGAACTCCTTTTCAAACTGGCTTATTTGGCCTAGTCTGGTCCGTCTGTTTTTCATAATGATTGCGGAAGGTCCTCATGAAGCGAAGTGTCGTTTCTCTGATCTCGGTTTTGTATTTCGCGCTTTGTGTGTCGGCAGTCTCGCTTGCGGGCGAGACGAAAATTCTCACGAATCATCTTGGCTATGAGCCGACAGGCCCCAAGCACGCCGTAGTTCTGGGCAAGGCGGGAGAGAACATCTCGAATTGTTCTCTGAAGAAGGACGGGAACGGCGATCAGGTTCTTGCCATACCTGCAAAGGAATCAGGACCGGTGCAGAAGTGGAAGGACTGGTATTTCTGGACGATCGATTTTGACTCGTTCTCTACTGAGGGAAAGTATTACCTGGAATGCGGTGTTGGAGGGGAAACAGTGCGGTCGTTTCCGTTTCTGATCCAGCGCGATGTGCTAGAGCGGAACACGATGGCCGATGTCATCTATTACTTCAAAGAGGAGCGGAGTTCCGGGGAGTACGACAAGGCGGACCGGCATCTGAAGTTCGAGGGCAAGAAGCAGGGTACTGTGGACGCTCATGGAGGATGGTGGGACGCGACCGGCGATTACGGAAAACATTTTTCCCACCTTTCGTTCTCGACATATTTCAATCCGCAGCAGATCCCATTCACGGTTTACAGCCTGCTGAAGAGTTACGAACAGACGAAACTGCGCGGGAATCCGAATTTTGCGCGGTATCGGCCGCAGCTTCTGGACGAGGCGATGTTCGGAGCGGATTATCTGGTCCGAATGAAAGTGCCTAATGGATCGTTCTATCGATCGGTGACGACGGGTGAGGTCGATCAGACTCCGGCAGGACGGAAGATTGCCGGCGAGATGAAGAAGTTTGGCATCGAGGCGGCACCAGGCAAGGGCGCGAAAGACATGGTCGAGTCCGCGAATAACGACCGGGAGTACGAGGTGAGTTATCGCTCTGGTGGCGGGATTGCAGTGGCAGCGTTGGCTATGGCGAGCACATATCCGGTGTCGGGGGAGTTCTCGAGTGCGAACTATCTAAAGTCGGCCGAGGACGCCTTCGATTATCTAGAGAAAGACAATCTGATGCTGGTTAACGATGGCAAAGAGAACATTGTTGACGATTACTGCGCGCTGGCGGCGGCGACGGAGCTTTATCGAGCGACGAAGAAAGACAAGTACAAAATGGCCGCCGATCGGCGGGCAAAGAGTTTAATGGCTCGGCAGGTCAGAGCCGGTGGCTACAACAATTACTGGCGGGCGGATGATGGGACACGTCCGTTTTTTCATGCTTCTGACGGCGGTTTTCCGGCTGTGAGTCTTCTGTACTACGAAGAGATTGCAGATTCGTCGATGAGGATGGCGGTGCTTGACACGGTGAAACGATCACTGGAGTTTGAGATTGCCGTCACGGGAGAGGTAAACAATCCGTTCGGCTACAGCCGCGAGTATGTGCAAGGCAAAGGTGGCGCGCGCCGGACGAGTTTCTTCTTCCCGCACAACAGCGACGCAGCACCCTGGTGGCAGGGAGAGAACGCGAGGCTGGCGTCGGTAGCCGCCGCGGCGAATTTGGCAGCACGATTTTTCGCCAAGGATAAGACGTTTCGGGAAAAGCTTGAGAGTTTTTCGGCGAACCAGTTGAACTGGATCCTGGGATTGAATCCGTTTGATTCGTGCATGTTGAACGGTGTGGGGCGGAACAACCCTCCTTATATGTATTTCGATTCCTGGGAATTTACGAATGCGCCGGGCGGCATTTCGAACGGGATCACCAGCGGATTCAAGGATGAGAATGATATTGATTTTCTGGTGCCGTATCGGGTGACGGGGGCAGATAACGATTGGCGCTGGGGAGAGCAGTGGCTGCCGCACTCGTCTTGGTACCTGCTGGCGTTGGCCAGCCGCGGAGAATAAGGGCGGTCGACCGATATCCTGCACGACGAAGACACGAGCATCACGAAGAACTTGACTCGGACTGCGCCTTGCCGATAGGGATCCTTCGACTGCGGTTGGTTCTTTGCGCTTGGGGCGCAAAGAACAATCCTCGCCCAGGATGACACTTCTCTTTGGAATGAACACACCCGACCTCATGGACTGGTGGCGCGGCGCAGGATTTGGACCTCGATGGGGCGCAAGTTCACTCGAATTACGTGCAAGGGACCGGTGCCGATTGAGCCATTGACTTCGTTTACGGTTACTGTCCCTTGAGGTGCTACACGAACCGGTGTGGGAGCTTGCGGTTTGGGCTGATTGCTATACAACACATCGAATTTATCCCCGGCGGAACTCAAACGAATTTCCAAAATGACGTCGAGTTGCTGACTGATGGTCGGATTCGTGTTGGCAGCCACTACTACCTCCTGATCGTTCAGGATGCGAGAGAAGGCGATCACTCCCTGGGGAAATCCGGAGACTCCGAAAGTCACCCCGTTGCCTGAGAGCGGCCGGAAATAGAAGCGTCCGTAGCGCAGGGCAGATTGTTGACCGCGCACGGACGCGATCTGCTGGATCTGTTGGTAGAACTCGCTCGTCTTATCGAAGCCGGGTCCGCCCCAGATCGCTTCGCGCACTGCAGCATCGCTACCGATGCCGTGCAGTCCCTGTTCTGTTCCGTAGTAGAGACAGGGAATGCCGGGAAGGCAATAGAGGCATGCAAGACCGAGAGTCACTTGATTATCAAACTTGGTGGGATCAACTGGATCGACATAGCGGATCCGCTCCTTCACGTCGTGGTTATCGAGGAAGGTGACGAAGAAGCGGGTGGCATCGCCGTGCGAACTGAGCACGTTCGCTTCAACGTTCTTGCGATTCTGGTACATGCCTACGACTGCGTTGGGGGCGGCAAATCCCTTCACCACCGGTTTGAGCGAATTAAATAATGGATAGTCGAGCGCAGCGTCGACCCCAACCAGTTCACTCTGGTCACTGGTGTTGCGTCCAATGAATCGGGCGATGTCCTGTTCGGCATTGGAATCAAAGACCTCGCCGAAGGTGAAGAAGTTTTTCTTGCCGATGCTCAGGGCGAACTCGCGCATAGAATTCCCGAAGAGGCGTGCAAGGTCCCCTTTCAGGTAGCGCAGCGTGTCGATCCGGAATCCGTCAATATCGAAGCGAGCAATTACAAACTGGTAGGCGCGGATCAGGAAGCGTTGGAGATCGGCGTCATCGGTCAGCAACTGTTTCAGAACACTGAAGTCGCCGATGGTGTCGTCGCCGCCGTCCTGCGGATTGCCCTGGCGGCGGAAATACTTGTTCTGCTGCAGTTCGGAAGGCCACACCACCGAATCGAGCGACGGTGCCGGGATGGTGGCGACGTCGGGAAAGTCGGGCCGCGCGGCGCCGGTTGCGTCGCGCCACTGAATCGGTTGCTCAGACGAATGAAAGCTCGTTTGCGCTCCGTCCTGGTAGGCGAATGCGTTTCCGGTGTGATTGAGCACAATGTCGAAGATCACGAGCAGGTCTTGCGCATGGGCTGCATCGACGAGCGCCCGCAGTTCGTCGTCGGCTGCGGCAGGATTGTCGGCGAACCGCGGCTCGGCGGCGATGAAGTTGTGAATGCCGTAGCCGTGGTAGGTGTTGATATCGAATTTGAAATTTTTGAGCGGCGGACTTAGCCAGATGGCTCCGGCGCCGAGATTCTTGATGTAGGCAAGCTGCTGTTGCACACCGGAGAAGCTTCCACCCTGGAATCCAGAAAAGCCCGGATCGTCGAAAGGAAGGTGGGTCGGTGGAGACTTGGGATTGTTGAAGCGGTCGAGCATCAGGAAGTAGATCCAGCGATCGCGCCAGTCTTCGGGAGAAGGAAATGCTGCGATCGCGGGCGTGGGCGGGTTGACCGCTTGATTGAGAATGGATTGAACGTCTGGGGCAAAGAGAGAGGTTGGCATGACACACCTCCAAAGGAAATTACGTGGAGGGGAAGAGGAACTGACCGCTGCGATACTACACTGCTCTCGGGTGGTAGAAAAATAAAATAGCGGATGTTCCGAAATCGGAACAGAGCGATTCCTGGATCGTCTGGAGATTATTAAGCGCCGTCTCTGTGTACGATATCTTTTCCGCACTTGGGGCAGAGAGTGTTATCGATTAGTGCGCGCGGCTCATATAGCGGTTTTAGGTAGAACGGGCACATGAAGTCCAAGTCGCGGCACATCTGTTTGTCATGTTTGAGGATCCGACAAATGCCATAGCCTTCGATGCGATCAGGCCAGCAATAGAAATTAGAAATGCATGTGGAAAGCCGCGCGGCAGAACTTCCGCGATCGTTATCACGAACAGGGCCATCAGTGGGAACAGAGCGAGGACTCGGAGATTGTGACTCTTCCCGATCTGCTTGCGTTTTTCGGCCAGTTCGCCTGTGAGAACAGTTCCCATGTCCACAATCGTAGGAAGCGATGCGCGCTGGGACAAATTACTGCAGTGTGTAGGATGGGAACGGCAAGATCGAGCCAGACGCGGCAATTGGCAGACCGGGCGACTGCAGGGTGACGCGAGCAGATTGCGTAGATCCTTCGCGGCAAAGAACGCCGCTCAGGATGGCAAGAATCTTTAGCCCCAGGACGGCCTAAGCGGCTACCTCTACTTACGCTAGATTAGTCGCCGCTGGCGTGGGTTTGAGTCGGGACTAATACCAGACGTGGCCGGGCGGGGGCCGGTTCGGGCCGTGCGGGTTGGCCGAACATGCTCAGGATGCCGAAGACCGCGATATAAGCCGCGAGGACGCCAAGGCTCAGGGAAGCGACAACAGTGAAGCACAGAATAACGGGCATCAGGAGCGAAATCACGGTTGTAAATCCTTCCCGGTAACGTCTTAGAACTGGCTACTTCGTATCGGGGAGGTCAGCAGCGTCGTTTGTCGCTGGTCGTTTTTGGTTCGCAAGAATCAGATGCGAACGGTTCGATCAACGACCTTCTTCAATCTACCTGCGTTGACGCTCCGCGCTATTGACGACTAAGATACGGAGTAGAGCTGTGCATTCCTACTTTCGGACAATTCTGGTCACCTGTCGACGTTACGGAAGGGACACGCCCCCGGACGCATAATGGCGATTACCAAGATCTCTGTCCGGGGCGCCCGGCAGCACAATCTGAAGAACATCGACGTTGAGATCCCGCGGAACACGTTGACCGTTGTTACCGGGCTGAGCGGGTCGGGGAAATCTTCGCTCGCTTTTGACACGATTTATGCGGAGGGACAGCGGAGGTATGTCGAGACTCTCTCTGCCTATGCCCGGCAGTTCCTGGATCAGATGGAGCGGCCGGATGTCGATGGAATTGACGGACTTAGCCCCTCGATATCGATCGAACAGAAGACGACTTCTCGCAGTCCGCGGTCGACGGTAGGAACCATCACCGAAATTTACGATTACCTTCGCCTGTTGTTCGCTTCTATCGGCGTTCCTCATTGTCCCAAATGTGGGCGGGCCATCAGTCGCCAGACGGCTGATCAGATTGTCCAAAGGGTCATGGTCCTGACCCCCGAAGACCGCGTTATGGTCATGGCGCCGATTGTCCGCGGGCGCAAGGGCGAGTTCAAGAAGGAGATGGAGACGCTCGTGAAGCATGGCTACACACGGGCGCGTATCGACGGCGAACTGGTAAGTTTGGATGATGACTCGGTCATCAATCTGGACAAGCGTAAGAACCACACAATTGAAGTCGTGATCGACCGTCTGCTGGTGAAGCCGGGGATTGAACATCGGCTGGAGCAATCGATCGGGCTTGCGATGAAGCTCGCAGGAGGGCTCGTCCAGATCGCAGTCGTTGGGGGCGAAGAGCATCTCTACTCCGAGAAGCTGGCGTGTCCAGACTGCGGGATCAACGTTCCACAACTGGAGCCACGATCATTTTCATTTAACAGCATGTACGGGGCGTGTCCGGAGTGCCACGGACTGGGCAGCAAATACGACTTTGATCCGGCAAAAGTGATAAACGATTGGTCAAAGCCGCTGCTCGATGGAGGGCTGGGGCCAGGGTCGGCATCGCAGAATCTGATTCATCAGCTGCAGATTGTCTCGGCGGCAATGGCGATTGACCTCAATACTCCGTTTGAGAAGTTTCCCGAGAAGGTGCAGGACTTCCTTCTGAATGGAGAGCAGGGGCGCGGAGGACGAACCGGGTTCCATGGGATCTTCGGATATCTGAAGCAAAACCTCGAGGAGTCGACTTCGGAAGGCTACCGCGATTGGCTGATGGATCACATGTCGGCGACGGAGTGTCCGGTGTGCCATGGGAAGCGGCTGCGACCCGAGAGCTTGGCTGTGAAGGTGAACGGGATGTCGATCGCCGATTTTACGGCGATGCCGGTTTCGCGAGCGTTAACTGTCGCTCAAGGCATCAAACTTGCGGGACGCGAGGCGGCGATCGCCGGACGCGTCATGCACGAAGTGGTTGAACGATTGCAGTTCCTGAATGCGGTCGGGCTGGGATATATCTCACTCGATCGTTCGGCCGCGACTCTGTCGGGCGGGGAAGGACAGCGGATTCGGCTAGCCACACAGATTGGATCGAAGTTACGGGGAGTGCTGTATGTGCTGGATGAGCCGTCGATTGGGCTGCATCATCGCGATAATGGACGACTGCTGAATGCTTTGGAGAACCTGCGGGACTTGGGGAATACAGTACTTGTGGTCGAGCACGACGAGGAAACAATTCGACGGGCGGACTACGTTGTTGATCTAGGACCAGGCGCGGGACGACACGGAGGAGGCCTGGTGGCGCACGGAACACCAGAACAGATCATGCGGGCGCCAAACTCGCTCACGGGTGCGTACATCTCAGGGAGAACGCAGATTGAGATGCGGCCGGAGCGGCGGCAGAAGAACGGTGCTGGACTCACCATCCTGGGAGCGAAAGAGAACAATCTGAAGAGTCTTGATGTCACGTTCCCGCTGGGAGTCATGACTGTTGTGACGGGCGTCTCCGGATCAGGAAAGTCGACGCTGGTGAACGACATTCTCTACCGCGCATTGGCTCGGCAGTTGTACCGGTCGCGAGAGAAGGCGGGTGACCATAAGGCGATTTCCGGTGCGGAGAACATCGACAAGGTCATACGGATTGATCAGTCGCCGATTGGGCGGACGCCCCGATCAAATCCGGCGACTTATACCGGTGTTTTCACAGCGATACGTGATCTGTATGCGATGCTGCCCGAATCGCGTGAGCGGGGATACAAGGCAGGACGGTTTTCCTTCAACGTGTCAGGGGGCAGGTGTGAGGCGTGCCAAGGTGAAGGACAGCGCCGGATCGAGATGAATTTTCTGCCGGACGTCTACGTGTTGTGCGAAGTCTGCGGAGGGCGCCGTTACAACTCGGAAACACTGGCTGTGAAATACAACGGGCATTCGATCGCCGATTTGCTTGAAATGCCCGTATCGGATGCGTTGCCGATTCTCGAGAATATTCCACAGATAAAACCGAAGTTGCAGACGCTGGTAGATGTGGGGCTCGGCTACATTCACCTGGGACAGTCGGCAGTGACGCTTTCGGGCGGCGAGGCGCAGCGCATTAAACTGGCGCGGGAGTTGAGCAAGCGGCAGACCGGGAAGACCTTGTATCTGTTGGATGAGCCCACCACGGGCTTGCACTTTGACGATGTCAAGAAACTTCTCGACGTGCTTCATCGTCTAACGGACTTAGGAAATTCCATCATTATCATCGAACACAATCTGGACGTGATTCGAAATGCTGATTGGATCATCGACCTAGGACCCGAGGGCGGTGAAGACGGCGGACGGATCGTAGCACAGGGTACGCCGGAGCAGGTGGCGCGGGTGAAGAAGTCGTATACGGGGCAGGCTTTGGCAGACTACTTTGGAAGAAGTGTTTTCGGTTCCCCGTTGTCAGTTTGAGTTGGAAGGAATTTCTGGTTGTCATCTCAGGACAATCCGCAGATGGAGCCGCAGCTTCCCTTGAGCGGCCAGCCCTCGTCGAGCTTTCCGCAAGGACCGAATGACCATGCTTTCTCATCATTAGATGCTGCGTCGGGGAAGAACTCGCCACCCGCACAACGATCAGGCGAGAATCCCGCATGGAATGGCTTGGACGTGCTAGCGATCGTCGGACTCGCGTTCGTCACTATCTTTCTATCGCAGTTGGTAATTTTGTTCGGCGCGCATTATTTGGTGTATCCACGGGTGCGTATTGCGGATCTCGCACAGCGTCCGATTCTGATTCTCATCATGCAGTTTGTGATTGATGGCGCAGTTGGACTCTATTTATTTCTTTGGGTGGAAGGGAAGTACCGTATTCCGTTCTGGAGGGCAATTCGGTGGAACTGGCCTGGCGGATGGTGGAAATTGCTCGGGGTGGGAGCAGCGACTCTTCTGGGTTTGGGCATGCTCGAACGAATCTTGCCGATGCCGAAGGACACCCCCTTCGATAAGCTTTTCAGCAGCCCCAGGGACGCGTACTTGATTGCACTGATGGCGGTATCTCTGGGTCCATTAGTGGAGGAGCTTTTTTTTCGCGGGATGTTCTACCCGGTATTGGCGAAGCGTTGGGGAGCAGAATGGGGAGTTTTTATAACAGCGCTGCTTTTTGGCCTGATGCATTTGCCGCAATACGGAAACAGTTGGGGTCCGTTAGTCATAATCTTTCTTGTTGGGGTGGTATGTGGCGCAGTGAGAGCGGCGACAGGTTCGGTGGCCGCCAGCTTTCTGGTCCATGTCGGATATAACGGGACCCAGATGCTGATCGCGATTCTGATTACTCACGGATTCACCCAAATGCCAAAGAGTTTGTTGGAGTGGTCTGGAGTTTGAGTTACCCCGGTTTGCATTCTTTACAATTCCCTAACTTAACGTTCCGTTACCAAATCGCTCACCCGAGTTTTTGCAGTATATTAAGCGCAACCTCTGCGTGGGGCGGAGACTCACCGATTGTGTCCAGGAAAGCGCATGGAATCGGATCCCAAGATTGTTGCTGAGACACTGCTATCTGTATCGATACTGGAAGCCATTCCAGATGCAGTTGTGGCGGTGAATCGGAAGGGTCTCATCCTTCAGGTGAATTCCCAAACTGAGTCGCTGTTCGGCTATACGCGCGAGGAGATGATCGGCCAGAACGTCGATATGCTTGTGCCGGATCGCCTGCGCCCGGCGCATCATCAGCATCGCGCGGATTACCATGCGCATCCGAAAATCCGGCGCATGGGATCGGGTCTGGACTTATATGGCAGGCGGCGCGATGGGTCTGAGTTTCCAGTAGAGATCAGCCTGAGCCCGGTGACTACGGCGAACGGGGCGATGGTTCTGAGCGTCATCCGCGATATCAGCGACCGGAAGAGAATTGAAGAACAATTGCGGAATGCACACGAGGAACTGGATCGACGCAAGACGCGGGAACTGCGCGATTCACAGAACAGGCTGGCGCTGATCGTCGATTCTTCGCAGGACGCGATTATCGGAAAGAACCTGGACGGGATCATCACGCACTGGAATAAGGGTGCGGAAGATATCTACGGCTACACTGCATCGGAGATCATCGGCCAAAACGTATCGGTGCTTTGTCCGCCTGATCGCCCCGACGAGATTCCCGGAATTCTCGAAAAGATCCGCCGGGGTGAACGAGTTGAATACTTCGAATCGCTACGCGTGACCAAAGACGGCAGGCGATTGAATATGTCGATCTCCGTTTCTCCAATTTACGATGTCGACAGGCGCATCGTCGGTGCCTCGGCGATTGGGCGAAACATCACTGCTCAGAAGAAAACGGAAGACCAGTTGCGGCAATCGCAAAAGATGGAAGCTGTGGGGAGGTTGGCCGGTGGAGTGGCTCATGACTTTAACAACCTCTTAGGAATTGTTACAGCCTGCACCGAGCTCCTCAGTCCACGCGTAGACCCGGAAAGTGTCGAGTACCTCGACAATATTCGAGAAGCGGCCAAAAGGGGTGCATCGCTGACGCGGCAACTTCTCTCGTTCAGCCGGAGACAACCGGTGCAGAACCAGATTCTGGACTTGAACGAGCGGCTGAAAGAGATCAGCAAGTTGCTGAAACCTCTGATGGGAGACGACGTGGAGATCATGCTACCACTGAGTTCGAGCGCAGCAGTGGTGGAAGCGGATGCCGGGCAACTCGATCAGATTGTGCTGAATCTCGCGGTCAATTCGCGTGACGCTATGCCGCGCGGAGGCAAACTCATCATCGAGACCGGGGTCTATGACCTGGATGAGAACTTTGCGCGCGAGCATTCTATGGCTCCCGGACGGTATGTCATGCTGGCCGTGAGTGACAACGGAAGTGGAATGGACGAAGTGACGAGATCGCGGATCTTTGAGCCCTTCTTTACGACGAAAGAGAGCGGAAAAGGAAGCGGGCTGGGTCTGGCGACGGTGTATGGCATTGTCCAGCAGAGTGGAGGGCATATCTGGGTGTACAGCGAGATTTCTCGCGGCACAACGTTCAAAATCTATTTGCCAAGTGCGGAACACAAACTCGGGATGCACAGTGATCGACGAGCGGAAACTTTGCCTCGCAGGCGCGATGGTGTGACGATTTTGCTCGCAGAAGACGACAGCGTGATGCGCAAACTGACGCGCACAATGCTGGAGGGTCACGGATGTAAAGTGCTCGAGGCAATTGAGGGAGAAGCAGCGCTGGATGTGATCTCTGCGAATTCGGCGCGTATCGATTTGACGTTGACCGACGTCGTGATGAGAGGGATGAACGGGCCGGAGCTGGTGCTGCGCCTGATGAGCTCGCATCCGGAAATGAAAGTTATCTACATGTCCGGCTACACGGGCGAACTGGTGATGCACCAGGGAGCGCAGAACGGCATTCGTCTGCTGGAGAAGCCATTTACGCGCGCAGCTCTGCTGAAGACAATTGATGAGGTGCTGGGTTAGAGATACCAGATTTTCCTGGGACAAGAAGAAAGGGCCGACAATCTCGGCCCTTTTGTACTTTGGCTGAGCGAAACTATTTCACCGTAACCGTCAGCAGTTGAGCCCCCGAAACGACATAATCGAGAGATGGCGTCGCAGTCTCGTCGACGTTGGACTCGCCGCTGACGATCATCTCCTGGTTCCCACGCATGCCGTCCATGATGTTCATAACAGAAATGGGCAGTGTAGGCATCACTTTATCGGCGACACGTGCTTCCGGATCCGCCTCAAGCAACGAGACGTAGAGACGGTTGTTTGCGTGTTCCTTATTCAGCAGGGCTATCGTGGAGGCGAGATCGAGCTTCCTGCCGAACGCGGGATTGGTGCGATTGACGCGGTCGAGCGTATCTCCGTCGCTGACGAGAATGCGAAGATTTCCCTTGCTGGCCGAGGTGGGAATCTTGACGGGAATCTGGCGGACAACGCGTTCGCCGCGGTATGGAGCGAGAACGGTCTCGACGATAATCTCGTCTCCAGGACGGACCTCGTTTACGTCGGTGCGGGCGCTTTCCAAACGGGCCCAGCGGCGTTCGCGGACGAGATTGAAGTCGAGCTTAACGCTTTTCACCGCCGGAGCGTTGTAAGGATTGTCGTAGATACGCCCAAAACGTTCACCCAGCGAAATCGCGGCTGCCATGGCGGCAGGCTGGCCATTTTCCGCGGGCGCAAACATATTTTTGAGGCCGACTGCGGGGAACCCTTTTACATCGATTGTGCCGTTGAGCCGGTAAGTGATTTCCTCACCGTATTCGTTGACGCCGTGCAGCGCATTGAAGACCGTGGCCATGATGGCAACAGGGCTCAGTCGCGGATTGTTGAGTACTTCGTAGTGGAACTCTTTCGGTTCACCGCCCTCGCGGATCGTCAGAGTTACTGGAATCATTTCTGGCTGCTTACCAAAGACGCCGAGAATTCCAGTGTGACGGTCCTGCACGAACACGCCCGCGCGCTCGGTGGTATTCACGATCTTGAAGGCGTTGAGCGGAGACGGCAGGGTCGCGAGAACCTCTGCCTTATTCATCGGCAGATCGACTGACCCAAATTGGAGCAATGGATGTCCGCAGGCGAGCAAGCGCTGTGGATCAATGTAAGTGACGGTGCATGTAGCAGCGATATCAAGGTCGCCGCGCACCAGGATGGCGCTCACGGCAGATCCGGCTTCAAGCGGTTCCGGCTGTTTGGATTCTGAAACCGAACCTGCGCCCATCACCGGCACGATACCGGCCGAAGCGAACATAGGAGTGAATAGCCGAACCGTTTCCTCGGAGAATCCCGTGAACACCAGGGGGGTCTCGATTGGCTTCAGGTAGTTGGCAACGTCTTGCGGAGAACCAGACAGTGAAACGGAAGATCCCGGCGCGGCGGTTTTGCCGGCGGCATTGGTGACCGCGGGCTTTGCCGCGGACGCTTCTTCGGCAGGAGATTTATCGAGCGCATTGATCTCAAGCATATCGGCGATCGGTGTGACGCCAGCGATCGGTTCCTTGGAGAATTCGCCGATACGGAACGCAAGCGCTCCGGCCAACTTTCCATCGATGTAGACGGGGCTGCCGCTCATACCGGCGACGACGCCGGTGTACTCGACCTTTGGCCCCTTCAACCTGATCAGGATGATGTTGCCCTTCGGGCCGTTTACATTGTGCAGGACCCCGAGCACCTCCAAATCCATCGCTTCCGGTTTGACGCCCTGAAAGACTGTGTAAGCCACGCCGTGCATTCCTGTGTGAATCTGATCCACCGGGATTGTCGGCTGAGTGGGCGTGTTTTGAGCGGTCAGGATTGTAGGTAGGGATAGGCCGAGAACGAAAAGCGCGAGACAGAACTTCCTCATTTGGAGCACCCGAATTGGACCCGAGAATAGGGGCCCGATAAGCTTAGATCCAGACCAACTGCGACACGTTGCACCGAGGGGACCGTCTGGGACCGGGCAAAAACATCCCAATTGCGAATCTGTGCGTCTATACTAGCACAGGGGTTTTACGGGTTCACCATGTTTAATAATCGTAAGTACTACGTTTTAGAGCATCTTCGGGGAGGCGGCTTGTGGGCGGCCCTCCTCGTTGCCGGAATGGTCCCGAGCGCTGGCGCTCCGGCGTTGGGACAGAGTACGGCGCCCACTTCTCAACNGTCTTCCCAGACGCCGGACAACGGCAAGCCAAAACAAGAGGCTCCGGCCGAAGCGGGGGGACCGACCGACAGTGTGGGTCCGTACGCCATCCCCAAGAAGAAGGTGGAAGAAGCGCCTCCACCGCCGCCCCCGGTTGCTCCAAAGAAAGTAGAGGACCTTCCTGACTATTCGTTGAAGGTGAATGTCCCGCTGGTGAACGTGGATGTTCTGGTGACGACGAAGGACGGCGGGCAGTTTATCCCGGGACTGCACAAGGAAAACTTCCGAGTTGCGGAAGATGGAGTGCCACAGCAGATCAAGAATTTCACGGTCTCACAGGCACCCATAACCGCGGTGCTGCTGGTCGAGTTCGCTTCTACGAATTACTCGTTCATGGTTGAAGCTTTGCGGGCGTCGTATGCCTTCGCCGACACGTTGAAGAAGGATGACTGGATCGCGGTGGAGTACTACGACATGCAGCCGCATATCGTAGTGGACTTCACGCAGGACAAGAAAGCTGTGTATGGAGCTCTGAATCAGATAAGGATTCCGGGATTCGCGGAAACGAACTTGTTCGATGCGCTGTACGACACCCTGGACAGGCTTGATCGGGTCGAGGGGAAAAAGTACGTAATTCTGGTTACGACCGGAGTCGATACCTTCAGCAAACTCACTCTGGATAAGATCATGAGGAAGATCAAGGACACGAAAGATATAACGATCTTCCCGATCAGCGTCGGATTCATGTACCGCGAGTTCTGCGAGACGCACCCGGGTTCGTACTATTGCCGGAACGGGCATGGGATGGGCATTCCAGTGGGGCATATGGACTATCTGCAGGGCGATAACGAAATGAGAACTTTCGCCGCCATGACTGGAGGGCGAGCGTATTTCCCGCGCTTCCAGGGAGAACTACCGGAATTGTTCGGTGATATCTCCAATGACATTCGCAACCAGTACACGATTTCATACTCGCCGACGAACACGAAGCTCGATGGGACCTATCGCAAGTTGAAGGTGGAAGTGATTGCGCCGGATGGGGGCCCGCTGAAGGTTAAGGATCAGAAGGGAAAAGATCACAAACTCGACGTGGTCGCGCGAGAAGGATACACGGCGAAACACACCGTGGAGTAGATCTTTACATTGAATTGAGCCCTCGGAAAAGTCCGAGGGCTTTTTAGTGCACGTGGAACAAGTGATCGAGCAGGAAGAATACTGCCGCACCGACAAAAACCAGCAAAGCCATCTTCATCGCAGGTTCTTTGTTGACTTCCGGAACCAGGTCGGAAGCTGCAACATAAATCGTGACTCCCGCAGACAGCGGCAGGCCG
>AP72_2010_repI_A10DRAFT_1000047_pt1 | contig 18045 bp, 15 predicted proteins | sample AmaPasreplicIA10_FD_9194 | JGI IMG/M metagenome (IMG submission 9194) | reverse complement strand
GGCCGCTCGCGGCAGGAGAGCCATAGCGGCTACCGGAGCGCTGGGGATCTCGAGCCGGATCTGCGCAACTGCTGGCAAAACACGACGAATCGCGACCAGCATTCCGCCGGCGCTTACGTTCAGCGAAGTGGCGAACTCCAGAAATTCCTTGCCCTTGTCATCCTTGCTGCGGACGAAGACAGGGATAGCCAGCGGCAGTCGAGCCCACCTTCGGCGCTCGCTCGCGGACCTTCCCCCGTTCATGGCAGACCTCTCCATCGCGCCCTCACCACCTCAAACTGCACCTCAGGGGCCAAATTGGACTACAACTAACGGCGTAAAACAATACCAAATTCCGGAGAGATTGGGTCAACTCCCGTCAAATCCGTAAAGCGACTGTTGTTTTCAGCACTTATTTGCGCTTTCTATTCGCTTTCTGTGAGCGACGAATAATCTCGTGAGATCGCCCCGAAGTGCAAGCTTTTGCTACACTTGGGTAATTCCAGTGCATTTTTCGTTGACAATGGAATGCCCTTGTCTTACGCTTCCCTTACCGACGCTCAAAGTTGACAAGCCGAGTGCGGTTTCCTCTCCCCGTGTCAACCTGTGGTTCTTCTTCAATGGCCTCTGCTCATAAGAACACGTGTGTTTCGGACGCAGTGACGACCTCCGAACCCGCTGCGCCGGACGTTCGCTCCGACGGTGACGTACCCAGTCCTGAGAATCTCCTCGAGGAATACAAGGAGTTGCGAGAACGTCACCAGCGCACAACCAACGCCTTGGCCTCCGCCGCTCATGATCTCAAGACTCCGCTCTCGATCTTGAACGGATATGTTGAGCTTCTACACAGCGAAAAACTGGGTCCCCTCAGCGACCGGCAGCGCGAAGTCCTACAGGACATGCGCGACAGTGGCAAACGCTTGCAGCAGTTTATTCAGGATTTCCTGACATATAGCGCGATCGAGACCGGCGGTCTGCGCATGCACTTTGAGGCCGGCAATATCAACGATTGCCTCTCCGGTGTTTGTCGGCTATGGTCGAACCGCTTCCAGCAAAAGGGTATCGCGCTCTATTTCCTCGCGAACGATAAATTGCCCGTTTTTCCATTCGACTCTCCGAAGCTGGAACGCATCATATCCAACCTCTTGGAGAATTCTTTCAAATTCACGCCGCAAGCTGGAACGGTATGGCTGCACGCTGAGCCGTACATGTGGGAGCGCCGATCCGCCTCACTACCCTCGGCCTCTGAGCGTCGCCGGCAGAACATTCCGCACCCGAACTCGGTGAAGGTGAGCGTTTCCGATACGGGCCCTGGTATTCCGGCGGAATTTCATTTGGAAGTTTTTGATGACTTCTTCCGCTTACCTGGAAACGAGAAGCAGGACGGTATGGGATTGGGTCTCGCAATTGCGCGGCGCCTCGTGCAAGCTATGGGCGGTAAAATATGGGTTGAGAGCGATCCCGGTGCCGGCTGTAAGTTCTCGTTTTTGATTCCTTACAAACCCGCTGTTGCTGTCGCCCCCAAAGGAAAACATCGATGAAGCAGACCGCGAAGATCCTCCTGGTGGACGACGAACCCGGGATGCTGCGCTACATCAAGACCCTGCTCGAAGTGGACGACTACAAAGTCGAAACCGCGACGACTGGCGAAGAGGCCCTTCAGAGAATTGAAAAGGGTCTCGAGCCCGATCTCGTTCTGCTGGATGTGCTAATGCCGGGCATTGATGGTCTGCAAACGCTCGAGCAATTGCGCCAAAAGCAACCTGCGATCAAGGTCGTCATGCTGTCTTGCGTGAACGACACACGCAAGGTTGTGCAGGCGATGAAGCTGGGCGCACAGGACTATCTCACCAAACCATTCCAGAAGGCTGAACTTGATGCTGTCATCGATCTAAGTCTCGGACGAGGCAAGCAGAGCTTCAGTGGTGAAGTTGAAGAACTTGCGGATGACGTCTTCTTCATCGCCGCCAGCCCAGCCATGCGGAAAATCCGTTCGCAGGCCGCCCTGGTCGCCAATGTCGACATTCCCGTCCTTCTCCTCGGCGAAAGCGGTACGGGAAAAGAAGTCCTCGCGCGTCTGATTCACAAGCTTTCCCCGCGCGCGCATCGCACGTTCTTGAAAGTGAACTGTGCGGCCGTTCCAGCCGACCTGCTGGAGAGCGAACTCTTCGGATACGAGCCGGGTGCATTCACAGGTGCCACTCACGCCAAGCCAGGCAAGTTCGAACTTTGCAATAAGGGAACGATTCTGCTCGACGAAATCGGGGAAATGCCGCCGCTTCTGCAGGCAAAGTTGCTGCATGTCTTACAGGATCAACAGTTCTCACGACTTGGTAGCCGCTCCGTTATCAAAGTTGACGTGCGCATTCTTGCCGCGACCAACATCAATATTCCTGAAGCACTCGCCACAAAACGGCTGCGAGAAGATCTCTACTATCGTCTTAATGCATTTACGTTGAGCCTGCCGCCTCTGCGTGATCGGCGTGAAGAAATTCCGATCTTGCTCAAACATTCGATGACCCGCATGGCCGAGCGTTATGCGCGTCCGCCGTTGCCGCTTTCACCAGCGCTGCTCGAGGCTTGCCACAATCATTCGTGGCCCGGCAACCTGCGGGAGTTGAATAACTTCCTGAAGCGCTACCTGATTTTGGGAGATGAAAATCTTGCGGTCTCGGAACTACTGCCGCGCAACGATGGCACCGGGGGCATACCGGGTGACTCTTCCAGAAGCGGAGACCCGGGAGGTTTGAAATCTCTGGCCCGCTCAGCCAAGGACGAAGCCGAAGCGCTCGCAATCACCCGCGCTCTGGAGCAGACCAACTGGAATCGCAAGCAGGCAGCGGCGATCCTGCAGATCAGCTACAAGGCTCTCCTCTACAAGATTCGCCAGTACGGAATCGCCGAAGCGCGCGGACACCATAAACTTTCCGCCGGCGCCTGATCCTCGATCCAAAATCAAAGCCCGCAGCACTCGCTGCGGGCTTTCTTCTTTTCCGCGAACTCTCTACGGAACACTCAGTCCGATGGTCTGCGTCTTCGAGTCACCGCCGGATGCACCGGTAACGGTAATCGTGTAGTTTCCCGCCGGAGTACCGGAGACCGGATTTTGCGTAGAACTGTGACTACATGCAGGCAGCAACAGAAGCATCGCGAACATCAGACACAAAAAGGTAATTCCGAGAATCCGCCTGCGCCGGCGATCTCGTCCGAACGTTACGAACGCTAGAGCGGGGAACGCTAACCAGAGAGCATAGAACTGACGGACCCACATACTCGCTGCGGGCGTTGTTACGGGACGTGCCGTAGTAACGATATTCAGCGTCGACGTGGCCGGGCTGGGGCCGGTCAGCGTGACGGATGGGCTAGTGAAATTGCACGTGGAAGCGGCGGGCAGGCCAGAACACGAAAGACTGATGCTGGACGTGTAAACCGGATTCGGCGTTAGCGTGACCGTGTATGTGGCCGTTCCTCCAGCCACCGTGACCGCTTGGTTACTCGGAGTGACGCCCATGCCGAAATCCGACATCTGAGCCGACACCGATGTCTGCGCCAGCACTATATTTCCCGGCGCAATTGCCTGCACTGTTCCGCCATTGAAACCCAGCTGCCCCCCATTGCTGCTCGCGTTCGGCGTCGCTGTAATGGTCACTGTTGCCGTTGATCCCGATTGCAGCGAAATCGGACCGCAACTGATGCCTGCACTCGAGGAGTTTCCGGCTCCGCATGTTCCAGAACTGATCGTCGCGCTCACGTTCGAAAACTGAACATGGGTTACCGACAAGCTCATATTGGCCGTTACCACAATTCCGGTAGCCGTGTCCGGGCCATTGTTCGTCACCGTGTAGGTAAATGTCGCAGGGTTGCCTGCGCTAATGTATTGCTGGTTCGTTCCCAGGGTTAGGACACCTTGGATGGACAGGCTCAGCGCGGTTCCGAACTGCGTTACGAACGAATCGAAACCGCCTCCGTTGTTTGCCTGCTCCGCTTTCGCAACCTGCAGATCCGTCGAGTTGGTCTCGCCGGCAAGATACGAATCCTGATTCACATCCAGAGCGATACCAGTTCCCGAATCCACTCCGCCTCCACCAAAGTAACTCGCCCAAGATGCGCTCGTAGTCTGCCCAATCACGGCACCAGTATTCAGGCGTGCGATAAACGCATCCTGGGTCCCGTTCAGATTGCTCTGAATTGAGCTAGGGAAAGGACTCACCGGGAACGTTCCCGGATTCGGAGTCGTGCCGGTGAATGAGGCCGACGATGTTGTCGAGCCTGTGATCATGGCTCCACGATTCGAATCCACCGTGATGGCAAGGCCTTGCTCGTCGTTAGCCCCTCCCAGATACGAGAAATAGTTGAGGGCAACAAGCGTCGGTGTGCCGGAGGTGTTCGCTGGATTCGACAGACGTGCCACAAATGCATCCGTGTTCGAAGTCGCCGTTGCGTTGCACGTAACGGATCCACTCGCCGGAGTAAGTGGATTATTGTTCAGACACGCCTGGTACGAAGCGTACGACTTTACGACCCCTGTATTCACGAAGTCGGGCGAGTTCGTCGCGCCAACTGCGTATACATTCGTCGCTCCCGAGTCGAGTGCTATCGCTACCGACGAATCGTCATCGGTGCCACCGATGTAAGTGGACCACAATAACTGTTGTCCCTGCACGGCATTGGGATTTAACTTCGCCACGAATGCATCCGTCGCAATTGGGTTTGTACTATTCGCACACGACTGAGGATTCAAGATCGTCGTGCTGGTGGGCGTGTCGAGACAGGGCTGATAGGCGTTCAGGATCGGAAAATCGGTAGTGCTGCAACCATCGCACCCGGAGAAAGTGAAGTTCGTCGTTCCTGAGAAGTAGACATTTTGATTCGTGTCCACAGCAATGCCTCCACCCACTGCGATCGGAGTGGCGGTGTTGAAAGTGCCTCCACCGAAATAGGTCGAGTACCGGATGCTGGCATTCTTCGGCGCGGTCGTTTTGACCTTGGTCACAAAGAACTGGGGCAGTCCCGGCGCCCTTGACGTGTTCTGGAAGGGCAGAGCTATAGGCAGATTGCTGGCCGGAAACTGGTCAGTCGTTTGCGTCTCGATGGACGTGGTCGTACCGGTTACGTATACCTGATCCTCCGAATCAATCGTCATGCCGCTGGCGATGTCCGTGCCGTTTCCCGAGAGATACGTCGAATAGTCCAATTGTGCAAAGTCGTTGCGCAGCTCGGTCACAAACGCGTGCGTGCCCGCGCTCGCCGGAACAGACTGGTATGCATTCGTGATCGTCGTCGGAAAATCCCCGGAAGTCGTTGTGCCCGCAACAAACGAATTCCCCGCCCCATCGACCTCAATTCCCACCGGATAGTCCGTCCCACTTCCGCCAAGATAGGTTAAATTCAGCAACTGAGCCGCTACCGAACCCAAAGGAGGCTGAATCTTCGCGATATAAACGTTCTGCGCGCCAGCAAGAGTGGTCTGAACGACGCCTGTGGTCGTTGGCAGATTGGTTGACGTTGTGGAGCCTGCAAGATAGATGTTGAAGGCGGCGTCCACAGCGACGGAGGTAAAGTGCTCGTTGCCGTTACCGCCAAAGTACGTTGAAAAATTCAGGATCGGATCAATGATCAATTCCCGTGAACGGTCGTAGGTACCGACCGCAAACCCAGCCCGATTCCGACCCCGCAGCACGAAAGCGCCTTCCACCGGCTGTTTCCGTCCGTCGATATTCTGGTAAACGGTCGGCGCGTCTAGCCGGACACTTCCACTATCCCCTTGAACCACCAGAGCTCCACCTTCCACGGCCAGATGTTTCGCGCCATCAAATTCCAGTTCTGCGCGAGAAGGATCTGACCCTGCCGCCACCTGGAAGTCATACTCCAGATGCCCCTGATTTCCATAAAAAACGAGATTGATGCCCGGATAGACGCTCTCGTACCGCACGCGCGCAAACTGGGGAATTCCGCTGCGCCATTTTGTCGGGTCACTTCCGATGAAATAGTTGCTCTTGCCAGGGAGTTGCTCGGCAGCGGCGGGCACAACCTTGGGATTGGCGCCCACAAGTTTCATCTGAAACGTCTCAAAGCGATTAGAAGGGCGAGAAATATGATTGCCAGCTTTATCCTGTGAGGCCAGGCTCAGAATCGCTCCATCGTCACCGAGAACCATGCTGTATCCGGAACCATGCGCCACAAACCTCGCATGGCTGTCGGTTACGTCCAACGTTCCCTGTCCCTGGTTCGGCTCGAAAATAAGAGGTAGTCCTGCAAGAATCGAATGCGCCTGTCCTTGAATGTCCGCCTTGGACTCGGCGCCGCCGGAATTCAACCCCGGCCCCAAAAGCACATTGCTAGGCACCTTCACATTCGCGCCATCGGTCAACGGAGTTGCTCGCCGGAATCCCCAGCCGAGAAAAGCACACCCGGCCCCGAGCAATATCAAGGCGGCGGCCATAATCCGAACTCCGGGCACGGATGTGCCCCACCTGCGGCGATCTACGTTCACGCTTCCTCCGATGTATTCAGGTCCGCTCTGGTGCTAGTGCCACCGCCCAGATCGTTTTGACGAGACCACTGATGAGTTGACGGTTGCACTCGTATGCAGAATCTTCGCGCCGGTGTGTCCCGGGCGAGAGTCGCCCGCAGCTTGCTGGTCACTGGAACTGGCGGAAAAAATTAAGTAACTACTTAAACATCTGAAGGATAGGCAAGTCAAGCCGAGCCCACCGAGTACGCCTATCCGGGAACGCGAAAACGCAAGCCTCTCCGCTCCTAAGAGTGGTCAGATGCGTCGCACAGTCTCGTAAGATGCGTGTCGGCCGGCAAAATTCTTAGGGGCGCTTACTGACTGCCAGTGCTTGACGGCGCCGGAGCCCGACCCGTCAATAAGCCCACACCAATGCCGGCTACGGCTCCCGCGAGAATTCCCAGTAGAGCTAGAACCATGGCGTTTGCCGGAAGTGTGTTATTCGCTTTCATCGAAACCCTGCAACGAATGTCATTCGGCACCCGGGTTGGGACCGGATGGTACAAAATTCAAGTTGTCGGAATCAACCCGGTGACCGCGCCAAAGTTGCGTAACGGAAAATCGAGGTGTCTGGAAGGTCGGGGATCGACAGGAAGGATCAGCCTTCGCTCGACACAGGCTTCTGCTACACCTTGCGGATTTACCGACTCGACTCGAATGGAATTTTGCTGTTGCAAACTGCTGGCGATTCTATAAATTGAGGGCTGCAGAGTTTCAATCTGGGGATGTTGCGGTTTGCGATTTACTGGAACAGAGGCGACCGGCAGTCGGGATTCGATGCAGCCAAACGCACAGGAACGTCGGGCGATGCGGCGCTTTGATATGCGTCTGCCAGCAATCGTTCGACTGGAAGGCCGCTCGGAATATCACACCGAAACCCAGAACGTCAGTGCCCGCGGAGTATTTTTTTACCTGGACCGGCCCGTTTCGGCCGGAACCAAACTTGAGGTGACACTGACGTTCCCCCCTCACGTGACTCTAACCGATGCTGTTCGCGTGCGCTTTGGTGCTCGTGTCATTCGCGTAGAGCACCCGTTACCCTCCGCCCGAATTGGTGTGGCAGCCATGATCGAAGGTTATGAATTCCTCCGCTCCAGCAACACTCCCGATTTCCTCTCAGCCCTGCAAAATGAGCTGAAAAGCAATACCACCAATTAGAGGGCGCCACGGTTTCGTTACATGTGCCGCTATCCGTAGTATTCGCGACCTTCGGCTGGCACTTGATCCCGACCCACTCGATGCCGCACTTCGATGGCCTCGATGCCCTCTGTTAGAATCGCTAGCCGCCAAGCACGCGAAAAGCGCGATCCTAATCCTTCGTGCTCCTTCGTGTCCTTAGCGGTTCATGCCTTTAGATTTTCGATGAAACTCTCAGTCGTAATGCCCGTTTACAACGAACAGGCGACGCTGCGTCGCGTAGTCGAACGTGTTGTCTCGGTCGGACTCGAACTCGAACTACTCTGCGTGGATGACGGGTCGAGCGATGGCTCCCGCGAAATACTCGCTGAACTTCAGGCACAGTTCCCCCAAATGCACGTTGTACTGCAACCGCAAAATATGGGTAAGGGCGCGGCTCTCCGCCGCGGCATTCGGGAAGCAACGGGCGACTACGTGATCATTCAAGATGCCGACCTTGAATACGACCCTGCGGATTACCGCCGCCTGCTCGAACCTCTCGAAAGCGGACAGGCCGACGTCGTGTACGGGTCACGCTTTCTGGGCGCAGGCCCTCACCGTGTTCTTTACTTCTGGCACTCCGTCGGCAACTGGTTCCTCACCCTTCTGTCGAACATGATCACCAATCTCAACATGACCGACATGGAAACCTGCTACAAAGTCTTCCGTCGTGAGGTCATCCAGTCGATTCCGCTCGAAGAAAATCGCTTCGGCTTCGAACCGGAAGTCACCGTGAAAATCGCAAAACGGAACCTGCGAGTCTATGAGGTTGGCATCAGCTACTGGGGCCGCACGTACGCGGAAGGAAAGAAAATCGGCTGGAGAGACGGAGTCCGCGCCTTGTGGTGCCTTCTGAAATACGCGGTGAAGGAACCTAGAGTCGCCGAGAGCAGCGTGTCAGTACATAAGCAGTCGCTATAGTTGCGCTACAAGTCTGTCCCAAACAGTTATTGCCCGCGCTTTCTGGAAACATTCTGGAGACAGCCGCGGAGCGGCGAAAGAATGCAGCCCACGGCGCCAGCCGTGGGTCAAAGCGGGGAATGAGAGAAAGCTCCGTAGGAGCGAAAGAAACGAATCACTCAGAACACGACTACTTGCCTTTGCCCAACTCCCGCAACTGCTGGCGCAGCTTGCTGAATCTCCTCACAAGTGTTCCGATATAGAACAAATGAATGACCCACGTCGCAACGTATGCTGTAAATAGGAAGCGAACTGCGTTCATCGTGCACTCCTGCTCAACGGAAGACTGGTGTTCGACGAAGCTTCAGCCCCGACGAGGGACTCCATCGCATGCGCTTGTTCAACCTCTCGCTTCAGTAATTCCAATCGAAATCGTGACCAACACACGAGAAATCCGAAAAGCAGAAACGCCATCCAGCTGAACAGCAGCACGTGAAGCATCCTGGGATCCATCTGCCCGCCACCACCGATTACCGGCTGCGGATGCTGCGTCCGGAAGAACCAGATCGATAGATACACCAGTGGAACGTCGAGCGCGCCAAACACAGCCAGCGCCGCCGCCAGCATTTGGGTCTGAGCGCTATTTGAGAAACGTCTCAGCACTAGGTAGCTGACATAAATCAGCCACATCACCAGGGTCGAAGTGAGTCGAATATCACCAGGCGCCCACCAGATTCCCCAAACCGGCCGTGCCCATAATGGCCCCGTCACCAGTACGATGGTGCAGAAGACGACGCCCACTTCGGCACTGGTCAGTGCCAGCACATCCAACTTGTCGCCAGGGAACCATTTCCCGACGAGGAAATAGAACACCGGAATCAGCACGATCGTGGTCGCCACCGCGCTGGGCTCCATGCCGGCCGGGATTTTTGCGCGAACCGGCGGAAGAAATGGTGCGATGAATCCAACCACGCCAATGAAAATCGCGATCCACTTCACAGCCATTTCTGTGGACGCCTTGGAACCCGCAAGATATCGCACCGACGCCACAAAGTTGATGAAGAAGAGCAGAAAGGCTGTCCACGCGGAAGGAACGTGATAGTAAATGATGCGATAAACGTCACCTTGCAACGCGTCCGTGGGCGCAATCACCAGGGCCTGATACAGTGCATAGCCCAACAGCGCCACCGTCACGATCGACAGGATAGGGTAAAGGCGTTTCATTCTGCGTGCAAGATCGTCCCAAACAAGGCCAGACTAGCCGTAGTAAACACTACATCGTAGGTCAGAAGCAACACGATATAGAAGTGCGCGGAATTCTCCCCGGTAAGTACCGCCGTGGTTCCTGCCACCATCCCGAGCACTGCGGGAATCGAGATTGGAAAGAGCAACAATGGCAGCATGATCTCTCTGCTGCGGGTTCGCACTGACATCGCCGCAAAGAAAGTTCCATTCACCACTAATGCCCAGGTCCCAAGAAGCGCAAGAGGAACGAGTTGCCAGGCCGGCCCCAGCACATGAAGGTTGTAGAACACAATGAACAGAGGCGTCATCAGCGCCTCAAGCACGCTTACGAACAGAAAATTTCCGACCGATTTGGCCATGAACAACGCATTTGCCGGGGCTGGTGAAACCCGGTATGCATCCAGAACCTGGTTTCGCAGCTCCCGGGCCCAGGTCTGGTTTAAAGCCACGACCGCGGCGAAAAGAAACGCCACCCACACCAGCCCTCCCACAATATGTCGGGATTCCTCTGCCAACGGATCAAATGAAAACACAAAGATGACCACGACCAGCAACGAGAAGAACAGCATTGCATTCAGGGCATCCTTCGAACGCCATTCGAGGCGGATGTCTTTCACCAGCGTTGCCGAAAGGACTTCCCAGAACGAGCTCATTGCACGCTCTCACGACGAGTGTTGGCGCTGGCTGTCCTGTCCACAATCTGCCCCGCCTCCATCCACACGAATTCGTCAGCAACTCTCTCCAGCAACAGCGCCTGGTGCGTCACCACAAAAATCGTCTTTCCCGCGTCGCGCATGCTTTTGAGTAAGCCAACCATCTCGCGCGCTGAGTGCACGTCTACATTGGAAAAAGGTTCGTCGAGCAACAGCAATTTCGGATCATGCAAGATGGCTCGCGCCAGCGACATCCTCTGCCGCATCCCCTGCGAATACTGGCCGACCCCGCGCGCAAGTTCCGGATCAAGCCCGACCGCCCGAATCGCTTCCGTGCACCGAGTGTCGCCTGTGAGACCATACAACCCGGCGAAGTACCGCAGATTCTCCATCCCGCTCATGTCGTCGTACAGCAGCGATGGATGTGCCATGTACCCGAGATCACGGCAGGCCTGCCGCGGATTCTTCCCGAAGATCGAGATCGTTCCCTGCGTCGGCTGCGCCAAGCCGGCCAGTGCACGAAGGAGCGTAGTCTTCCCCGCCCCGTTATCGCCCAGAATCGCGTGAAACCGCCCCTGGTCGAATTCAGCTGAGACGCCGCGCAACGCTGCGAATCGCCCGAATTGTTTGATCACGTTCTTGACAGTAATCATCGATGCGAGTGCGGGCACACTGGTGGCGACGTTCACAGAAAGAAATCTATGGATTTCAGACTAGTTTTGCAAAGGAGAGAATCGCCGGAGATAACACGCCGATATCGCGTGCAGTCGGGCAATAACAATCACGGTGTCATCCTGAGCAGAGCCGTTTTTTAGGCGGAGCGAAGGATCTCCCACTTATCAGTTCTAAACCCACTGAAGTACTAATTCGCCCGCTCCGGAGAACTCGTCTGCAACTGCGTCATGCTCTTGGCTGGCGTAGCTGCCGGAGCCGCCCCGGGCTGCTTCGGAGCATACTTCGACGCGCATTTTGCCTGCAGTTGCTTCGCATGAAACACACCGTCGTGCCCGAAGCTGCCATCGGCCAACGCTTGGGAATCGTCCTTGAATGTATCGGGAGGAGCCTCGGCCCCGGTGTAATCGACCGACAGATTCTGATCTTCCTCCACCAGCACAAATTGCACGTGGGTTCCCGTCCGCTTGATGGATCCCGGCTGCACATTTCCCGCGACCCGCAACCGCTTCGTATATACACCGTCGCCCATCTTATGCAGTTCCTTGATGGTCACGTAATAGCTCTTGCTGTCCTGCACGCCGGTGTACGCCAGGTAGGCCAGCAGCAACAGGATGAAAACTGTCGCTCCGCCAAACTTCAAGTAGGTTTTCAGTTGACTTGACATAGGATGCCCCAAACTAGATCTTCTTAGACTTTACCGCCTCCACCCCTTCTGATCAACAGTCAAAGGACCCGCTGAACGCACTGACCTTTTTCCTTCAAAGGTTTACACTCTTTTCGCCTCAATCATCAGGTACGAACATGTTTCCAAGGCGTCACTCGCTCCCGGAGGAGAAACGAATCCATGTCTGATTCATCATCGCCGCGTCGTTCCCTGCTGTTTTCATTCCTGATCGTCTTATTCGCCGTCTTCTCACTCTGTACATCCACGTTATCTGCTCAGGCCCGCCCGAATGCAAAGGACCTCCTGAAGCAGATGACCATCGAAGAGAAAATCGCCCAGCTTTCGCAGCTCCCCGGTTTTCCGATTCCCGAGTTCGCACAACACGCCGGCAATCCGGAAGATGTCATTAAGAACTATGGCGCTGGCTCAGTTCTATGGGTGCCCGATCCGAAGCAGATCAACCGCCTGCAGCACATTGCCGTTGACGAGTCCCGCCTCCACATCCCGATCATCTTCGGACTCGATGTGATCCATGGCTACCATACGATTTTTCCGGCTCCGATCGCCATGGCCTCTTCGTGGGACCCCAAGCTCGTTGAATCGGCACAAGCTGTGGCCGCCCGTGAAGCACGCGCCGGAGGCATCACCTGGACCTTTGCCCCCATGCTTGATATCGCCCGCGACGCCCGTTGGGGACGCATGGTCGAAGGCGCCGGAGAAGATCCCTACCTCGGAGCCGCCATTGCCCGTGCACAAGTCCTCGGCTTTCAGGGTGCCCAGCTAGGAGCCCCAGACAAAGTCTTGGCGTGCGCCAAGCACTTCGCCGGATACGGCGCCGCCGACGGCGGACGCGACTACGACTCCTCCTACATCCCCGAAGAGCAGATGTGGAACACCTACCTGGTCCCCTTCAAAGCAGCCGCGGATGCCGGGGTCGGTAGCTTCATGAGCGCCTACATGGACCTGAATGACGTGCCTGCCAGTGGCAACCGTTGGCTCCTGCATGATGTTCTCCGTGACGCGTGGAAGTACAACGGATTCGTTGTCAGCGACGCCAACGCCGTCCATAGCCTGATCACGCACGGCTACGCCCGTGATGGCCAGGATGCCGCCATGAAAGCTTTCTCCGCGGGCCTCAATATGGACATGGCCAGCGGCACATACCTCAAGCATCTGCTAGCCGAAGCCAAAGCAGGTCACATCCCAGTCCAGCAGATCGACGAGATGGTCCTTCCGATCCTCGAGACCAAAATCAAGCTCGGCCTCTTCGAGCACCCCTACATCGACGAAGCGAAGATCCCTGAAGTACTGAACAACCCCGCCAGCCAGGAACTAGCCCGCACTGCCGCTCAGCGGTCCGTCGTCTTGCTGCGCAACGAACAAAACACTCTGCCTCTCGATAAATCCCAGATCAAATCGATCGCAGTAATCGGCCCACTCGCCGACGCCGAAACCGACCTGCTCGACATGTGGGGCGCTATGACCAAGCCGGGCCCGACCGTTAACATCGTGCAAGGAATCAAGAACAAAGTCGGCGATTCGGTCCACGTTGAATTCGCCCACGGCCCCAACATCCGCCGAGACATCCCATCCTTTTTCGAAAATATTCCGTTCGTCCCGGTCAAAGAGCAACCCAAACAAAGTCCCGAAGATGCCAAGAAAGCCTTTGACGATGCCGTCGATCTTGCCAAGCGTAGTGATGTTGCTGTCGTCGTGCTCGGCGAGATCGCCCTGATGAGTGGCGAAGCCGCATCGCGAGCGTCCTTGAAACTCTCCGGCGGACAGGAAGAATTGCTTGAAGCCGTCGCCGCCATCGGCAAGCCTGTCGTCCTCGTGTTAGTCAACGGACGCCCCCTTGACATCACCTGGGCCTCCGAACACGTCCCTGCGATCCTCGAAACCTGGTACTCCGGAAGTCAGGCCGGCAACGGCATAGCGGACATCCTTTTCGGCGACGCGAACCCTGCTGGACATTTGCCGGTCAGTTGGCCCGGCACCTCCGCTGGACTTCCGCTCTATTACAACCACACTTTGACGCAAGCTCCCGAAGATGCTCCCAACTTCACCTCGCGCTATTGGGACGTCAAGAGCACGCCGCTTTATCCATTCGGTTTTGGCCTGAGCTACACCACGTTCTCCTTCGACAACCTGAAGCTCAGCCAATCCGAGGCAAAAATGGGCGCCACACTCGACGTAGCGGTGGACGTCGCGAACTCCGGCAACCGTGCGGGAGACACAGTGGTGCAACTCTACATTCACCAGCGTGCCGGCAGCGCTTCTCGTCCGGTAAGACAACTGAAGGGATTCCAGCGCATCGCCTTGCAGCCAGGAGCCAAGCAAACTGTCCATTTCAAGCTAGGTCCAGACGAACTTCAATTCTGGAGCCCGGCATTGAAGAAGTGGATAGTCGAGCCTGAAGCCTTCGATGTCTGGGCTGGCGACAACTCCCAAGCGAAACTCCACTCAGAATTCCATCTGACAAAGTAGACAACGCAAAAGGTTGCCCCACCCTTGTCTTCGCGGTGTTTGCGAAGACAGGGTGGGGATTTTGACTTCCCCTGTGATCCTCTGTGTCCTCTGTGGTGAAAGCTTTTGATTTTTTGTGGCTGACCAATCCGACAATCGAAAAACCCAGCTCTCACAGTCAAACTATCTCGATGTCCACCAATACGCCGATGTCCGCCGTAGAAGGGCGGCCCTTTAGGGCCGCGAGTCAAGCGAAGTACTCAGGGCTTTCAGCCCTCGTGGACGTCCCTCGCCGGACCGTCCGCTAGAATGAAAACTCAACCCTATGATTCATCCCTGGCACGACGTCACTCCCGGCGACAAACTTCCCCAAGAATTCGACTCCGTGATCGAGATTCCCTACGGCGCTAGCGTGAAATACGAACTTGACAAAACCAGCGGCCTGATTCGCCTCGATCGCGTTCTCTATTCCGCCGTCTACTATCCCGCAAATTATGGCTTCATTCCGCAGACGCTCGCCGAAGATGACGATCCTCTCGACGTCCTTGTGCTCTGTCAGGAGACCGTCGTTCCCCTCACCATCATTCACGCCCGTACGATCGGCCTGATGACGATGGTCGATTCCGGAAAAAAGGACCACAAGGTCATCGCCGTCGCAACGGAAGACCCCGAATTCAACACCTATCGCGAAGCGTCAGAGATGCCGCCGCATCGCCTCGTCATGTTGCGTAGATTCTTTCAGGACTACAAACAACTTGAAGGCAAGGCCGTCGAGGTCGATGAAATCCGTCCCCCTGCAGAAGCGTACCCCATCATCCTCGACGCCCTGCATCGTTACAGCGAACAACGCCGTAAAGGTTTTCGCCCAAAATAAAGGCGAGAGATTGATAGCGCCGGCGTCCTGTGCCGGTTGTCGCGGGGGCAGGTTTGCCCCCGCGTTTCCCCGGATCACCTCTCGGGACTTTTTACATCCCCTTAAACACGAAGCTGATTTCTTTGGTCTCGTTGGCCCCGACCGTTACTGTCTGCGTCGAGGTTCCCAGCTTCTCGTGCCAAGCTTTGATGGTGTACGTACCCGCCGGCAGGTTGCTCAGATCAAAACTGCCGTCCTTACCCGTCACCGCGAAGTAAGGATGCTTGAATACAGCAATGTATCCCTTCATCCACGGATGTACGTTGCACTTCACCGGAATTGCGATTTCCTCGCGGGCAAACGTATCTTCCATCTTTGTTCCCGGTGGTTCCGCCTTGTTCCACTCGCGGTTGTTCGTCGGCACAGGGTGAACGTTGTGCGATGTCGGATCGCTGTTCACCAATTGCAGCGTCTGGTTTGCCCGCACCGCCATCACGTGCGGCGTGTACATGCACCCCTTCTGCTCGACCACTGCGGGTTGGCTCGGCGGATCGAATTTCTGATCGCCCAGCCCTTCCGATACAAACACTACGACGTTCTGCAGATCGCCCTTGTCATCCGTCATGACTTCCTGCGCCACGAGCGGCGTTGCATGTTGCTTGGCACAGACCGGATCGGCCGCCATGCTGATCGGCTTCGCCGCCGGAACTTTGCCTTGAAATTGGACTTTGCCTCGCACACCGGAGGTAGTCGTTGGCGCAGGACTGCCCGCCTTCACTCGATGCGGAACGGAAAAACAAATCGCAGCACCTACCACCAAAAAGGACAGTAACTTCTTCCCTTTCATATTCACCTCATCTGGAGAGTCTGTTGCGCAGGGGGGAACTATGTTTCAACGCAGTTTTTTTTGACGATTCCGGTTTCACCTGGAACCGGAATAGTTTCATTACTTCTGCTGTGACGACCGCTCGCCGAGTCCCTGTTGGAAACCCGCAGCGAACGAAGCACGGTCCTTCTCTGTCGACCAACGTCCAACTGGCGGACGCATTGTTCGGTTTTCAGCTTGTGCGAGTCTGCCGAGGTAAAGCCCGTCCCGAAAAGCGGCATCGTTGTTCAACTCGATAGAAGCCGCTTTGTTCTGCAGCGTCATGTCGTGCGAAACCAGCATCGCGGCGCTAGTTCCCACGCATCCCATCGCAAGCACGTATGCCAAAACTCTCTGCATATTGTTTCTCCTTTCTGCGGAACCTCGTGAGCACACGCATCCCGCAGCGTGTCTGCAGGCGTTTTGCAAATACACGCGTTCGCACACCCGGATTCACAGCGATCCGGGCACATCTTGAATTTTTCTTTCTTGACCTGGGTCCCGGGACGCCGTCTCGGGCGTCCTCAGTTCATCGCGTGCGCGACCTTACAAAATCCCCATCTTCGCGTCACAAATTAGCATTCGCTGAAATGCTCTCCTTGACCTGCAACAAAAAACTCCTTTGGCTTTGATGTTTTTACATTTTCCTTACATGCTCGTTACACTTTCGTGCCGTGCCTCGTGTTTTGCTAAGATCCCGGCAGTTCGCTCGCACTCGCCAAACTTCTTTCCTGGCGCGGGATCTGAGCTCTTTCTTCCAAGCGCATTCCTCAACCTCTAACACTAGACGCTGATCGCTTTGAAGTTGTCATAGCCTCGTAATTCGTGCGTCATTTCGTCGTCAAAATGCTCTCGTCACCTGCGGCAACGAGGGAATTTCAAGAAAATCAAAAAAATGCTTGACATAATGTACTAGTTATATAGTACACTGAATCATATGGGAACGAACTCTCAAAACGGTTTCCGGTTCGCTCTCGATCTCCACACTGGCGTTCCCGTCTATCGACAGCTCATCGATCAGGTGCGGACCGGCATCGCCTCAGGCTCGCTTGCCGCTGGCGATCAACTCCCTACTGTCCGCCAGCTCGCCGTAGACCTCGCCATCAACCCCAACACGGTGATGCGTGCCTACCGCGAACTGGAACTCGGTGGCCTGCTCGAAACCCATCAGGGAACGGGAACTTTCATCAGCAACAGGAAACCGGAAAAGAAAACGGCCGAGCGCGAACGTCAGCTCAGTCAGATGGCAGGCGAATTCGCGGCCCGTGCGGGGGCCGCCGGATTCACGGTGGAAGAGATCATCGACCGCTTGCGCGATCTTTTGCCGCGTCCCGCACTGAGGAGATAGTTATGCGGAAATTTCAAATACACGAAGTGAACGGCGTTGCCCTTTTGCTGTTTGTCGTCTGCCTCTTGGCAGGAATCGCCCTTGAGCAAGCGACTCATCAGAACGCATACGCGATCTCGGGCACAGTGATCGGTCTTTATTTCCTTTTTGCGATCAAGATCGTTCGCCAGTGGGAGAAGGTCGCTGTTCTGCGGCTGGGCCGTTACGTCGGCCTCCGCGGACCAGGCCTTTGCCACATCGTGCCGATCGTCGAAACGCTGAGTCCCTACGTCGATCAGCGTGTGCGCGTCGCCAGCGTCTCCGCTGAATCTACGCTGACTCGCGACACGGTGCCGGTCAACGTGGATGCCATCGTCTTCTGGATGGTGTGGAACGCCGAGAAATCCATCCTCGAAGTCGAAGACTTCGTCCAGGCAATCACTTTGAGCGCGCAGACGGCGCTCCGCGAATCTATCGGCCGTCACGAACTCTCACAGATGATCACGGAACGCGAAACTCTGGGCCGCGAACTCCAGCGCATCCTCGACGAGAAAACAAATCCATGGGGAATCACTATTCAATCAGTAGAAATCCGCGACGTGAAGATCCCGCAAGCTCTCGAGGACGCGATGTCGCGACAGGCCCAGGCGGAACGCGAACGACAGGCCCGCAACATCCTCGGACAAGCCGAAACCGAAATCGCCGACAAGTTCGCTGCGGCGGCGCTA
>AP72_2010_repI_A10DRAFT_1000046_pt1 | contig 18167 bp, 25 predicted proteins | sample AmaPasreplicIA10_FD_9194 | JGI IMG/M metagenome (IMG submission 9194) | reverse complement strand
TCGCGCCGAAGTCGATCCCGGGCGTGAAGGAAGGCGGCAAGGCCCGCGGCTCGGCCGCCGGCAAGAAGGTCACGACCGACGAGAACGCGGAGCGGCTCCGTAACACTATCCAAGCGTTCAAGGACCACGACGAGTCAGCGTACCACGGCATGGTCGGTTGGTACGTGATGGACCCGCTCTTCAAGAAGGTAGAGTCGATCGTCGGCAAGAAGGCCGCGCCGGCCGCGTACTCCCGTTTAAACACGATGATGGGAATGGCGAGCCCCGGCTCTGACGTCGTCACCGAGATGAACCGCGGCACCGCGGCGCACATGCTCGCGCTCAAGGGTGAGTTCGGAAAGTTCGACAAGTACGGCGGCAACCCGGGCTCGCGCGGCGCGATGAAGAACGCGCCGGAGCTGGCGAACGTCCGCGGCCACCCGTACCACTCGACGTCGCAGGCCGTGCCGATGCGCCGGTACCTCGACACCGGCGTCGGCGCGCGGGCCCCGAAGACGTCGATGTACATCGGCGCGTCCGAAGTTCCCAAGTCTCCCGGGTTCCAGAACAAGGTGCTCGTGGGCGACTCTCACTTCTCGCGCGGCGTCGGGCTGTCAGATGTTAGAACGTCCGCTGACCCGCACGGCTCGATCTCCGGGCCGGAGCTGGCAGACATTCACCCGTGGTACCACGAGAACGTAGCGAAACCGTCCGGGCTCCCGTCAACGTCCGCGCAGGCCGTGCAGTGGGGCGCGCTCTCCGCTGAGACAGGCGTAGAGACCGCGGTCGGTGCTCCGAAGCTGGAGCTGTTCGCGCAAGAGGTGGCGAAGGCCGCGAAGCGGCACGGCGTCACGCCAGAGAAGGCTCTGGAGATGATCATCAAGGGTCAAGCACATGCAGGTTGATAAGCCGATCTACAATCCGCCGCCTCCCGGGACGCCGCTGCCGGCACCGGACCTGAGCGACATGGACCACGTGCACCGTCTCATCGCGAGCGGCACGCTCGCTGACGCGCTCGCACGCATCGTCGGCTCGCAGAAGAGGAAGCGCTAATGGCAACGGGCCAGCTGTTCTACGACCCGGTCTCTCGGCCGATCTCTGGCGGGCAGGCACTGCCGCTCGCGTACTACAACTTCTACGTCAGCGGCACGACGATCCCTGCGCCCGTGTATCAGGACGCCGCGCTCACGCTGCCGTTCCCCACGGTCACCGTCGGCTCGATCACCAACGGCTACGTCATCACCGGCGACGGCACGGGCGCGTTCGTTCCGATCTTCCTCAACCCGTCCACCGTCTACCGGATCCAGCTCTACAACTCCGCGGGGCAGCTGCTGGAGGACGTGGACCCGTTCGTGCCCAGCTTCCCGATCACCGGCAACGGCCCGCTGACGTTCAACGCGCAGAACGAGATGACGCTCGCTGCCCCGACACCGGGCGGCACCGGCGTCGCGTTCACGATCGTCCCGGCAGCGAGCGGTAAGTCGCTCGTGCTGGCCGGCAGCAGCGCGGGCAACGCGGCGCTGATCATCAACAACTCGGTGACGGTTGGAACGCAGACCGCGAACTTCACCGCCACCAACAAGCCCGGGATCGCGGCGCAGGCCGTCACCGGCACCGCTGCGCCTACCGGCACGTGGACCGGCGGCAACCTGACCGCGACGTGGACCGGCGTCACCGGCAGCTTCTGGACCATCATCACGAGCCTCGGGCAGGTGATCCCGAACTGCACCTTCACCAACGGCTCGACGGCGTACACAACGCCCAGCACCGTCATCTCTGGATCGCCGACCACTGCGCTCACCGTGCAGCCCGGGCCGGCGAAGTGGCTCCCGTTCGTGTGTGACGGCGGCACGTACTACGCGCCGCTCTGGCAGTAGCTCATGGCGTTCGTTGCGCCGAAAGGGTACCTGATCCGCGGTACACCGATGCGCGAGCCCCGGGTGAATCTTGGGACCGGCTTCGGCGGCTACTCGTGGACGTTTACCCAGCTCGACGGCGTCACCGCGCAGAACGTCTACTCTGACGGCAACCTAACATCCTCGATGGGGAACGTGGTCACGGCCGACGCCACCGGCCTCTTCGTTCCTATCTACCTCGACCCGTCGCTCCCGTACGCTGCCATCCTCAAGGACGGCAACGGTAACGTGGTGCGCACGCACAATCCCTACACCACCAACCTGACCACGTTCGGCAACTCGCAGAACCAAGCGAGCGGCATGAAGATCTCCACGTTCGGAGAGATCGTGCAGACCGGCGGGGCCGGTGGCGCTCTGCTGGCCGTGACGCTGAACGCGACGCCGCCTAGCGGCTCGTGCCTGAAGATCAGCGCCGCCGCTCAGGGTGCGTCCGCGTGGGAGATCGACACGTCCGTCACCACGGGCGCGCAGACCGCGAACTTCGCCTCCAACAGCAAGCCGGGCGCGGGCAGCAGCTCCGTGTTCGTGACGAGCGCTCCCACTGGTGGTGCCTACACCGGCGGCACGCTCACGGTGCCGTGGCCGAACGTCGGCGGCAACTTCTGGACCGTGACGCTGAGCACCGGCCAGACCATCTCCAACTGCACCTTCACCAACAACAGCACCACGTTCACGTGCCCCAGCACTGTGATCACCGGCACCCCGACCACTGCGCTCACGGTCACGCCGCAGGCGTCCGGGCCGGTAGTGTGGCTGCCGGTGTTCTGCGACGGGGTCAACTACTTCATGCCGCTCTGGCGCGGAGACAACTTCGTGCCGCAGGCCCCGCCGCCGACGGTGGTGGGCGAGCAGATCAACGCGACCACGGCCACGTTCGGCGGCAACGGCATCACGTCCGTGACCGGCTCGGGCGCGACCGCGTCGCCACCGAACTGGTTCCTGCCGACCACGGCCGCGATCGGTTCGCAGTACTGGCTCAACATCACGAAGAACGCCGGACTCAGCGGTATCAACTTCACGGCCGCGAACGGTACGTGGGTGAACATCAGCTCGTCCGGGCTAGCGGTTGCGTCCTCGGGCGGCGACGCCGCGATCAGCGGCAGCTACGCGATCAGCTCCAACAGCGCCGGCACGAACGTCGTCGCGTCGGGCTCGATCACACTGAGCGGCGCGACCGGGCCGCACAGTCAGAACATCAACGGGCAGGTGACGTGGAACCTCAACGGTGACGGCACGTCCTCGCTGGGTGGCGGCGCGATCAGCAACTGGTACTCACCGACCACCGGCAGCATCGGCAACAGCTACTGGCTGAACATTACCCGCACCGGCGGCACGGCCGGGTCGAACTTCGACCACGCTCAGGGCGCGTGGACCCAGATCACTGCCGGTGGGCTGGTGATCGGGCTCACGAACGTCACCGGTAACACGACCGTCACGGGCACGTACCAGATCAGCTCCAACTCCGGCGGCACGCTGCTGGTCGCGTCGGGCACGATCCAGCTGACCGCGAGCGTGCAGTCGGTGAACTACTCCGGCACCGCTCCGCTGTTCTTGGCGGGCAACGGCACCGCGACCCTCAACAGCGTCGCGACCACGAACTGGTACACGCCGACCACGACCAACATCGGCGGCGGGATGTACCTCAACATCACCCGCACCGGCGGCAGCACGGGCATCAACTTCTCCGCGGCTCAGGGATCGTGGACCAACATCACGAACTCCGGGCTCACGGTCGCGCTCACGGCGCTGGTCGGTAACTACTCCGTCAACGGCACGTACCAGATCAGCTCCAACAGCTCCGGCACGCAGCTGGTCACCTCCGGCACCATTTCGCTGTCGAAGAACATCACCTCGCTGCTGCGCATCTACACCTCCGGCTCGGGAGCGACCGAGACTATCCCGGTCGGAGCAACCAACGTCATCATCGAGGTCTGGGGCTCGGGCGGTGGCGGCGCGGGCCAGCAGGGCGCGGGCTCGCTGATCCACGACGGTGGCGGCGGTGGCGCGGCCGGGTACTGCCGCACCTCCAAGACCCTGACGTCCGCGAACTGGGGTCAGACGCTGCACTACACCGTCGGCGCGCAGAGCATCGTCACCGGCAACGGTAACGCCAGCTCGGCCAGCTCTGGCACGCTCTCTATCACGACCATGACCGCGAACGGTGGCTCCGGCACGACCACGAACGCGGGCGGCGCGGGTGGCACCGCTAGCGGCGGCACGGCCGCGAACGTCACCGGCAACGCCGGCAACAGCTACGCCAACGGCAGCGCGGGCGGCACCGGCACGACCGGCACCGTCAGCGGCGACGGCTCACCCTACGGCGCGGGCGGCCACGGCACCAGCGGCTCTGGCTCCAAGGGCGGCACCGCGGCGGTGGTGTTCTACTACACGTGATGACCAAGATCCACATCGTGGCGGGCGGCCCCAGTCTGAAGACATTCGACTGGCGATCGCTCGACCGCGAGGTGGTGCTCGCGATCAACAATGCAGCGTTTAAACTCCCCGGGGCGAAGTACGTTTACTTCGCGGACCTAGACTGGTTCAACCGGTGGGAGGTTGACCTCATGCTGCACCACGGCTGCGTCATCCAAGGCGTGGACAACCACAACGACCAGTGGTGCCGCCGGGACTGGGTCCAGCGTTGGAACTTTGTACCGGGCGACGTGTTCGCCACGAAACCTTTCGAGCTGCGCCCGGGAGGGCACAGCGGACACGCGGCCGTGAATCTGGCGGTGACGCTGGGTTACCGGTCGCTGGTGCTCCACGGTTACGACTTCCTCGACGGGGACGACACCGGGAGCTTCCACGGAACGCATCCGCATAACACACATCAGCCAGCGGAGTGGCGTGAATGCTGGCCCAGAGTCGCGGCGAAGCTCGCGGAGCTGGGCGTAGAAGTAGAAAGAGGACACCGATGAACTGGGCCCAGATCTCGATCATGTCGCTGATCATGCAGACGCATCAGATTGCGACGACACACTTCGACTCGATGAACGAGGCCGGGGTGAAGGCACTGGAGTACTCGCACCAGCAGAGTGAGTACTACGAGTACGGCGGCGTGATCGTGCAGGGCCCGGATGGCAAGTTCACGTTCTCGGACCCGGTCACTGACTACGCGGGCGACCACGTCGGCGTCGATCAGGATCCGGAGCACTACCCGAAGGATGTCAAGATCGTCGCCGGGTACCACTCGCACGCGTGCCTCCCTCACACTCACGTGCCGGCCGTGCTGAGCCCGGACGATCTCTCCAACGCGCGCACACTCAACAAGCCGGAGTACATGCTCGACATGTGCACCGGCGACGTGCACTACTGGGCCCCGGGCGACCCGACCGAGATGGTTGAGTACGAGCAGGTCGCGAAGGGGAAGATCGTCGGCCACGTCGCGGTAAGCGGCAAAGAGCTGGAGTCGAAATAAAAAAGGGCCCGGTATTACCCGGGCCCAGACTTCCTCACCCCTCAAAACTCCCAGCCTTCCTTCTCGGCCTGTGCCAGCATCGCAAGTGCCTCTGGAGCTTCCCCCAGTGGCGGCTCGCGGTCGGCCAGATCGCGCCAGTCCAGCTCTCCCCCGATCTTCTTCTCGGCCCGGCGGCCCTTGGTCTTCATCGACTCCCGGCTCTTGAGCCAGAGGTTCACCGCGCGGACCATTCTGCGCTCCAGCACGAGGTGCCTCTTGTAGGCCTTCTCCATCCTCGCGCTCTCGCGCTCCTGCGTCTGGTTCGGAATGTGCGTCTTGGTCATCTCTCGTCTCCTGTTGAATTTCAACCGAGATGAGAGTATAGCACAATCAGGCGTGGTGTTCAACTGCCCGTTCGCCGCTCAGCCGGATGTTCCTAACACGGCACACGCCCGCGAGCTGCACGTCCTCCACTTCTATCCCCCACTTCCACGCGCGAGCGCGACAGAGCTTCATCAGCTCTTCGTTCTTGTCGCCGTGCACGATGTCGAGGTAGTCGGTGTTAGATAACATCGTCCCGATGTTGCCGGTGCACGCGTCCACGATCGCGTCCTTCACCTCCGTCACCTTGATCGTCGCCTTCTCGATGTCCGAGATCTTGTAGGTGACGACGGCGGTGTAGCCGATCTCGATCCCGTCCTTGGTCGTGGTCGCCTGCCCAGTTATCTGGTGCGTGCGCGAGGTGACGTGGTCGTCCAGAATGTGGTCGACCACCGGGAGCTTCAGGTACCAGCCCGGTTCTAACACCCGCTTGACCTTCCCCAGCCGTACGTGGACAGCTCCAGCGTACGGCTGCACGATCACCAGCGGCCACAGCTCGCCCCAGACTTGGAGCAGTACGTCAACCAGCCGGTCCAGCATGTTCCTTCTCCTGAGCTAACTCGGCCTCGCGGTCGAGCTGCAGCTGCGCCTTCAGTCGCCAGATCGTCTGAGCGAGCACAGCCTTGCCCGTGCTGTCACGCGGACAGACCTGCCCTTCCTTCTTCGCTTTGTAGTAGTCGAACAGGTGCCTCTGGGCCGTGTTCAGCTGGTCCGTGGACTTCTCGCGCGCCCAGTGCAGACGCTGGCCGGGGTTGTGCTGCTTGTTGCCGATGACGGCGACGCGCACCTCCTCCAAGAACGCGAGCGGGAAGTACTCCATCATGTAGTCCCACACAGGCCAGTCACCCTTGCGGACCTTGTCGTCCTCGCCGAACCAGCTCACAGGACAACCCTCTTGCCGGGCATGTAGTAGCGCAGCTCGTCCTGCACGAACGCGACCGGCACTTCCTGCACGAACGGGTACACGCGCTGGTCACCCTGCATCTCGTGGTAGGCCGCGAACCGGAACGGGCGCTTCTGGGTCTGGATCAGACCCACGAACGTCTCCAGTCGCGCGCCATTCGATTCGAACCACTTCGGCAGCAGCACGATCCCCTCGATCGCGTCGCCGATGAGCTTCACGTCGCGCGCGAGCACGTCTGCCCATGTCTCGCCGCTCTTCTTCTCCATCTCAGCGAGGTCGCCGTCGGTGGAGGCGTACGCGATCTTCTTCATCTGCTCGCTGTCCATCTCCGCGGGCGAGATCACCTCTTTCACGAGCGTGCGAAGGTAGGCGGCTGCGCGTTCGAACAGCGGGTAGTTGAACTGCGGGTACCCGCTCATCGGGCCCGCGATGTACCATCGAATGTTAGTTAGTGGTGCCATAGATGTCTCCGTTCTCAATGATCTTGGTGTCCTCGTACGGGGCCGGCTTGCGCCGGTACCATTCCAACAGCGCGTTCACCAGCGCACCTGTGCAGTCGTTGTAAGCGTCGTAGCTCTCGCCCTTCAGCTTCACGTACTCGCGCAGGAGCGCGGTGATCGCGTAGTTCAGCTCGCCCGGCTTGCGGGGGACGCCGGTCCCCATCGGGTCGAGCTGCTTCCGGCGTTTGTGGTCGGGGATGTATGGCATCAGAACGCTACGGTCGGGGAGCCGTCCTTCACCCTCCAGCTGATGGCTATCCAGCCGGGGGCGATGTAGTGACCGATCCCGTTCTCGGCCTGTATGCGGTGCGAGTCGCCGTTCTCTTTCCGCTTCACGTTGAGCTTGAGCGGATGGTAGAGACTGTACACGCCACCGTCGGGGTAGTGGTACACGCGGAACTCTTCATCACTGATGTCCAACCACGTCAGGTCGGCTCCTTGAACGAACCCAGTTGTCTCTGTCATATGAATTTCCTCAGTAGATAGTCCATGGTCAGGGGCATGATGTCGTACTTGCCACCTTCCCTAACCTCGTTGAGCACGACCACTCCGCGCCACTCACCGTTCGACTGCAGCCCGCGGTACTTCTCGTCGTGCATGTAGAAGCTGCCGGCCACCAGCCCGCTGCGCGTCACCTTCCCGGGGTACTGCTGCACCCCGTACAGAAATCCCTGCTCGTGGCCTTGCACGAACGTGCGGCCGATCTTGTTTAAACGGTTCGGTATTGTCCCGCCGATCGAGCGTCCGCTCAGCTGGTTCGCAAAGTAGTGCGAGTAGCTGATGCCGTCGCGCTCCACGATCGTCAGGAACTCGTGACGGTTGAACCCGGGCGTGAGCATCTGCTCGCGCGAGAACATGCCCTGCAGCTCGGGGTTGTTGTTTACGTACCGGTCCAGCCGGTCCTCGTGGTTGCCGAAGTGGAAGTCGCAGATGGGATCCCAGCGCTTTCGCTTCCCCTGCACGAGCCGGGCGCACTCGGCGTACATCGGCTTCACCAGCCGGCCGAAGGCCTCGTTGCCGGCGTCGAGGTCAGCACGTATGCGCGCACCCTCGCGCTCCAGCGTACCCTTCTCCATCCAGCGGGAGCAGCTCGGCATGTCCCACCAGTCTCCCGCCACCACCAGCACGTCGGGTTTGTAGTGGACGATCGCGTTCGCGGCGGCGTCGATATGCTCCGTAGGCACTCCGGGTCGGATCTGCGTGTCAGGGATCCACATGTGTCGTCGTGTGTCAGTCATTGAGTACTCTCCTCTGTGCGCGTTTGAATGCTTGCTCGACCGATATCTTTCCGTTGTTGCTGTCGATCACGTCCTGCTCGATCGTGCCGACCGTGCGGATCGTCCAGATCCGCGAGATAACCTGCTTACCCAGCTGGAACTGCCGCACCGGGCCCGTGCGGTCCAACATCTGCTGCCACAGCTCGCCGCTCCACTTGTAGCTGTAGGCGACCACGTCGCGGCAGTTGTCCGCAAGGTTGAGTCCGAAGCTCGACTGCCAGTGCAGCAGCAAACCCTTGATCTTTCCCTTCCGGAACAGCAGCTCGTTCTCTGGCGTGTGCTGCTTGAAGTCAGGGAAGGCCTTGAGGATCCGGGGCACGTCGAACACCCACTGGTACGCGATCAGCAGCGGCTCGTCCCCGGTCTCCTCCACGATCTCTTTCAGCGCCTCGATCTTCTCCTCGTGCACAGCGTGGTCGCGCTTGTCGGCGTCGTACACGCTCCCGCTCGCGAACTGCAGGAGCTTCTGCGACACGACGCCGGCCGTGCCCGCGTCGATCTCAGCATCGGGGAGCGCGAGAAAGGTCTCCTTCTCCAGCTTCTTGTACTGGACCTTCACCCGCTCCGGCATCTGGACGTCCTTGAATAATTCCTGCGGCTTCTTCAAGGGTAACCAGTCGATTGCCCGGACTGCGACGAGTCGGTCCGAGACTAACTTGTTGATCTCCGCTTCCGCTCCATCCTGCAAAGTTATCTTCCGGCTGTACGGATTCTGCAGAAAGAAGGCTTCTAAATATGCGGTGTAGCTCCTCTTCAATCGCTGGCCGAAGTCTACGAACCACATCTGCCCCCACAGATCCTGCAATCCGTTCGGCGTCGGCGTCCCCGTCAGATTCCACCAGCGCCCGGTATAGCGAGCGATCATCGATAACGACTTCGCGCGCACAGTGCCCTTGCTCAATCTGAACCCTTTCAGACGAGATGACTCGTCCGCGATCACGATCTTGAAGGGCCATCGCTCGGGCGTAAACTGTGAAACTAACCACGGCACCAAGTCGTAGTTGATAACGTACACGTCCGCTGGCACCTGCAGAGCCAGTGTGCGCTCCGCTATCTCCCCCGTCAGACGCACCACCCTCAGGTGCTGGAACGCGTCCCACTTCGCTGCCTCTGTCGTCCATACAACCTCCGCTACTCGTTTCGGCGCGATCACCAGCGCCGGGAAGAAACTGCTGCCGCCCAGCATGAGGAGATCGAGCGCAGAGTAGACCTGCGCCGTCTTCCCCATGCCCGGATCCTCGACCAACATCCCGCGGGGATTGTTGATCAGGAACCCGGTCCCTATGCGCCCCCACGGTCGTGGCTGGAAATGAGCCGGGGTGACCAGTGCTGTGCCATTCGTATCACCCACCGATCAACCTCCAGAGGCGTACGGAGGACAAAGACGTCCCAGCCCTGCTCGACCCAGAACTTGTGTCGGCGGATCTGGTGCGGCTCTGGCTCCGCGTCCTCAGCCCATTTAGTCTCGACCCAGCACTTGTAGCCAGTGAGCGGGAACGAGCAGATACTGTCAGGGTCACCCTTGTGCCCCGGTCCCACGTGCTTCACCGCCGACGCCCCCACTGTCTTCAGCTGGTTGATCAGGCGTTTTTGCGTTCGCGTCTCCCGTGCCATCGATCTTCTCCCCGGTCTGTTGTGCTCCCACGCGCCCGCCGAGAATCGGCCGGCCGAAGGTCTTGCTCGCCATCACCCACGCCTGCGCCTCCTGATAGTCGAAGAAGGTCGCGGTCCAGATGTCCAGCTCCGCGTCCTTGTTGGCGCGGCCGTACACGCCGAAGAAGTTCACGGCGATTTTGCCGGCGGGCGAGTCGGCCCAGTACTTCAGCGTGCGGATCTCCAGCGTGCGCGGGTGCACGCTTACTGCTTCGGCGGCCGCTTTCGCGATCACCTCTTTGCTCAGGTCAGATTTCTCCATGGTTCACCTCGTTGATGATTGCATCCACTTCTTTAATCGCCACCTTTTTACATTCGGCTACGTAGCGACGGTGTTCCGCTTCGCTGCCCGGGCCTACTGTAGGGAAGAATGTAAGACGCGGGCAGGTAATCTCTATTCGCCTCTTAAATTCTTCCAAAGTTAACCCAGCGAACCATTCTCGGTTCACTCGAAACTCTGCTAAAGCCGCGTGGGCGTCACGTTCAGCTGTTGGATATCCTTCCGCCACATAGGCGTGCCGTATCTTGAATGGGTTACCGCACTGTAGTGTGTTCACCCTGATAGGCAGGGAGAGCGTGTCCGCTGTTGTACCAACTTTCACCCAACTAACATTTATCTTCCATTCACCCCGATTGAACGCAGGGCACGTTGGGACATCCAAGTCGAAGTGAAGAATATACAACAGATGTGCGGTCTCTCGACTCATCGCTTTCCATACCTCGGGTAGTTCCAAACATCCGCGGCCATCGGCAGGTCGCGGAACCATTCTTCCTTCTCGCAGAGCACGCTCTGCAGACGCTCCTTCGGGTAGGTTCCCGCGGGAACGTCGAGCACGATCTCGTCATGGACGTGCAGCACGATCGCTGTGCGCTCGCCTACCGGCAAGGACGCAAGATAGGCAGCGATCGCCGGCACAGTGAGAGTATCGGCATGGACACGCAGGAGTGCCGCACGCAGAACACGGTTTGCAATCGCCTGCACTATGTTTTCCACAAAAAGGCCCGACCACGCGCGCTCGCGGCGTACCGTCTTGCCCCTCACCGTGATGTAGCTGACTGTCTCGGTCACCCATGGCTTGCCTCCCTCCGGGTCTTCGATCTTCTCCACGAACAGCTTCGGCGACGCGTAGATCAGCCGGTCTCCGTTCGGGAGCTGGATGTTGAGGTAGTGCGGCGTCGCCCAGATCAAACACTTCGCGACCCGGTACGCCGCGCTGCCCGGGTTGCGAATCGAGTCCTTCACGGCCGTATCGACCGCGCGCCGCATGGCGTCGATCTTGTCGTTGGTCGTGCGGTAGATCTGCTTCAGGATGTCGCACGCTTGGTAGACCTTCGGCTCAAGCTCGTAGTCTTCGGCGCGGAGGAACGCGCGACGCCACGCCTTGTAGGCCTTCTCGCGCTGCTCGGCGGTGGCTCGGGGCAGTATGATGTCTGTAAGAGGCTCCAGATCCATCTGATATCCTGCGGCCATCGTAACGAGCGCGCCGACCCCGCCTCCAAAGCCGAAAGCGAGCTTACTGACCTTGCCAGCCTGTCGCTCGGTGTCATTGACCTCAAGTACCGGAGTTCCAAAGAACGCGGAGAACTGTTTCCTATAAACATCCAGCGACTTGTTCTTCGGGTCGGCGAACGCGAGCGCGAACGCTTGCAGCTCGTCTTCCTGCCCGGCGATCCACGCCGTGATGACCGACTCGATGTTCTTGAAGTCGCCGGTGACGAGTTCGTTGCCGGGCGCGGCGACGATCGCGTGCCGGAGCGTGAGCGCACATGCTTCATACGGTCCTCCATACACAAGGTCGTTGTTCAGTGCAGCCTTGGAGTAGATCCCGGGAATGATGACATCATCGATATAGCTTGCCTTAACCGGTTCAAGCTCAATTCGGCCGTTTTCTCGTCGCACAGTGAGCACCGGGCGAGCCATGTTACCCGGCTGGTATCCTCGATGACTGAAACGACCCGTACGCCCCGCACCTGCCCAACGGATCGTGTGGCGGATGCGACTGCCGGGTCCAACCATTCGGAGTCCTCGGTCGAACTTTGCACCAGAACTTTTTCCAGCTTCGAGCCGCTGTTCAAGAAGCACCCTAACAACTGGGTCCAAGTCGTCATGCTCTAGCCACTCCCTGACTTCGCTTGCTCTAAGAGACTCGATATCAACTCCGCACTTTTCTCGGAGGTATCGGAGCAAGCGGTTACGCTGAGATGCAGCGTGAACTTCGTTTCCGCTTGCCTTCGCAACGACCACGTCAGACCCCACTTTTGCGTCGGCAAGAAACGACTTTGCAGCTGCAGCAAGCTGTCGATCAAACCCAAAACCGCGCTCGTTGATAAGTTGGTCGAGATGCCAACCCCGGAGGTTGCTCCCCACATAGTTAACGGTCGGGAGTCGCTTGAAGATTTCTCGGAGGGTGACGGTGTCTCTGACGGCGTAGTTGCAGAATCGTTTCCATTCATCTGGCTTCTCCAGTGGCGTGATGAAGCGGCCCAGCCGTGGCTGCGGCACGCAGAATGTGTCGATCAGACCCTTGTCGTCCACGAGCTTGCGCAGGTCGGTCGGCAGACCAACGGCCTCGCCCAGCTGCTCCAGCGACCCCGGGAGCCCGTGCGAGCACGCGATCGCCATCGTGCACTGCCAGCGCTCGATCGGGATGTCGATGTCGAGCTGTCGCTGGAGGACCAACCGGTCGAAGGCGGCGTTGTGCGCCACGAAGATGACTTCGGGATCGCGAACGGCGGCCGCGAGATCCACTGGGCGCACGGGGTCATCCCATGGCTCCCAGAGCTTCGCCGGCTGGTCCTGCCAGCCACGGTCATACGTCGAGAGAGCGTAGGTCACGATCATGCACACGCACGCTCGCGTGTACAGGTCGTGACCGAGACTGATGTCGATCTCGCTCTTGGTCTCAGTGTCGATGAAGCAGTACTTGGTCACAGGTCAGGCGAGGTCTGAATTTTCCATTTCCACATGTCGTACGCTCGCGTCGGCGTCGTCCCGAACCCCAGAGGTGTCGAGAGTCCCGTCGTCAGCCACGGATTCAGACTGCAGCGCCAGACTCCCGCCCGCAGCCATAGCTTCGGCTTCGGATAAGACCTCTGTCGCCGGTCGCGGCGTAACGAACTTGATGTAGTCATTCAGGATCTCCTGAAACGCCGCGTGCTTCTCCGGGCCCGTGAGCCGCGGGTTCTTCCGCAGAGCGTTTAAACGGTCAGCGAACTCGGTGAACTCGGGCCGGCCCTTGAAGAAGCGGAGCATCTTCTGGCGCGCGGTGCGGAACTGGCGCACGTACGGCTTAGCGTAGACACGCTCGTAGCCGAACCCGCGCCATGGAAACTGTTGGGTCTCGCTCATAGGTAACCTCCGAGAAAGAAGGGGCGGTGTCAGTCCCGCCCCGAACCGTTACATCAGGCTGTCGCCGCCCGTCGCGGGAGCACCGGGAGCCGGAGCATCGATCTCCGACGTGAGCCCGAACTCCGACGCGCTCGACACGAGCCCGCTCTGCAGACGCTTCCCGTGACGGAAGAACTGCACGCCGCGGACACCAGCACTGACCCCCGCGCCCTCGTTCTGGTACGCGAAGAAGTCGATGTGCACGTTCACGCGAGACCCGGCGTATGGGTACTTCTCGTGAGACGGTGTCAGGATCGTGGGCGTCCCCTGCGTGGCGATGTTGACGCCGTTCTCGGTGACGACCAGCGTGGGCTGGATCTTGTTCATCGCGGTCAGGTAGAGAGCACCCTTGTACTCTTCCTGCCCGGCGCGGGTGATGTCACCCTTGTGGAGCACGAGACGATCCTTGGTCTCGGCGATGAGCAGCTGCTGCTGCGCGTCGCTGCCCCACTTCTTGACGGCTGCGGCCCGCTGCTTCTGCTTGATCTCAGCAAGCTGCGGGTGGTCCATCGGGATCACGACCTCGATGCGGTACTTCGCGTCGGGGATCTTCCCGTCTTTTTGAGGCTTCGGCTGGAATGGCTTGGTGAGCCACGCGCGAGCCAGAAGGACATCGTTCAGAAACATGGAAGTGCTTTCGGCATTGGTGTCAGTAGTCATAGAGTCTCCGTTACAGTGTTGGTTTGCGGACACGTGCGCCCCGGCTCCAGCCGGTTTGCTCGTGCCGCCGTTCGCAGAACGCCACCTCAGTGACAGCGTCCCGCTCCAGCCGCTTGTGGCGGCTCGTCGCACTCTCGCGGACCCAGCGGGCGTCATCGAGAGTCCGTTCCTGCGAATACCGGATCGCGCCCTTGCGCCACCGGCTGTTCATTTTCTTGGGCGCAGCTGCCGGTGCGCTCGTCCGGATCCCGTCACTCACTGTACCGCTCCCGGCGCGGCTCCACGCACACGTAGCGCTTGTCCTCGTCGTGAATGGTGATGCGCTCCACCAACACGCCGTCGGCGAACTCGCACTTGTCAGCGGCCATGTACCGCTCGTGGTTGTACTGCTCAGACTTGTGAATGATCCAGCTGCACACTACGACGAGGATCGTGGTGAGCGTGCCGGCCATGAAGGCCCCGACCTTGTCTTCCCAGATCACAGGCCGAACCTGTAGGTGACGCGGAGCATTCCGCCGTGCTGGCCGATGCCCGGGTCATTCATCTGCGCCGCGAGGATCGCGGTCTGCATCCAGTACGCCCCGACTCCCCAGTGCCCGCGCTCGACGTCCACTCCCACGAACGGGAGCGTCGCGTCGTCGCTGCGCTTCGGGTAGTAGTACGACGGGCTGCCCGCGTGGTAGTGCGGGTTGATGCTGTGGATGCGCTCGTACGGGAACGACAGCTCCACCATGGTCGGTGAGTGTATGGACGCGAGCCCCAGAGTCGGCACGATGTCGAACTTGCCGGCGTGGAACTTCACGCCCACGCTCGCGTAGAACTCGCTCGTGGTCTCGCGCGTGTACCAGCGCTCGAAAGGCTTGGAGCAGTTGCCGTGGTAGCGGCAGTTCAGGTACTCGTGGTCGGTGATGATGTCGGTGTCGATTGACTGGTGCCCCATCCAGCGCCAGCCGCCTGTCAGTACGAAACGGTCGCCGTCTATCCGTAACGCCGCGCCCAGCACCGGGCTCGTCATCTGGACGCCGGAGCTGATGCCGTTGCCGTGGTAGAGCACGTACTGGTCATCGATCGGGTTGGCGATGTCGAGCACGCCGCCCTCAAGCTGCAGAGACAGAGCTAACATGGAAAGAGTTGCGAGCATAGGGACCTCCTCAGAAGGTTGGTGGACACTGTTCAAGTTCGTGAGTGACGGGATTGTTGTGGTAGACCATGGTGCGGCACGTGTCGTCGTGGGACTTCAGATTCTCTTGGTCCCAGCTCTCGCTCTTCGGCCGCTCGATACACTGGAAAGCGTTGTGGTTGGCGCAGACCTCGCCCGTGCGCAGGTCCACGAACTCGCAGCCAAACAGCAGGACCAGCATAAGGATGACGATCACGCCGACACTGAACCACTTGAATGCTTGCATCAGTCCCTCCAGTCGATCCAGTTGGGTAGTGAGTGAATCGGTGCGGTGTCGTACGGGTTGTAGCCGTCGCGGAGCTTGTCGCGCACGCGGTGCTTCCGAAGGTTCTCACGCTCGGCGCGCGTCATCTCGACCTGCTGCTGTATGCGCTCCAGCTCGCGTTGGTACTTCTCCAACCAGCGGGTGCGCGGTGCCCCGGGAGCGTAGATGACCTGTGGGTTGTAGCTCATTGCCCCTCCACCGGTTTAAACGTCTCGATCTTCACCTCAGCGCGCTCGTCGCTCGTGTGCACCAGCGACAGCGAACCCTCGCTCTGTACCACGTACGGTACGAGCGCTTGGAACTGTTTCTTCTTGAGCAGCTTCTCGGCGGCCGTCGGCGAGATCAGCTCGCGCGGCTCCCACATCTGCTCTTCCTCCAGCACGAACCGGAGCCCGGTCTCGGCCTTGCTCTTGTCGGTCCAGCGGCGCGGCCCGCGCTTGCCCTGTACGAGCTTGTGGTCCTTGATCGAGTGACCCATGAGCGCGCGGCGCAGGGCCTCGCCCCGGAAGTCGCGGCACGCGCCCTCGATCTCATCGAGACGCATGTAGATCTGCGACAGCGTGTCGTCGTCAATCTTGTGACGGTTGATCAGCGGTTCGAACATCTTCACGATGTGCGCGGCCCGGGCCGGGCAGCTGCCGCGGACGGGGCACCACTGGCACTGCTCCTCGCCTGCGTTGAGGTGCTGCGCCGGGTCGAACTGCTCGTTACCGTAGAACAGGTCGTACGCGAGCTTCGCCACCGGGCGGATCAGCGTCACGAAGTGCTCGATCTCCTCGCGCGTGTAGGTCCACTCGTCGTAGTGGCCTATGCGCGGCTGGTGGATCGCGAACCGCAGCGCGTTGATCTCGGTCATCAGGTCGAACTCAAAGAGCGCGCCCGCCAGATACAACAACCCCTGCAGGTTGTTCTTGGCCTTTACCAGCAGGTAGCCGTCCTTGAAGTCGTGGACGGTCAGCACGCCGGTGCGAGGGATCTCGTTGATCACGCACTGGCCGAGAATATCGAGCTTCACCGCGTCCGCGTGGCCCTTCTGCCCGGGCAGCCCTAGGATTGGAGTTGTGTTTATGAGTTTCTCCACCCAGAGCTGCCCGGGCTCACGGTTCACGCCGTCAACGTAGGCCTGCACTCGTTCCAGACGCTCGGCATCAATCTTGAACTTGAAACCTTGGAACTCCATCTCCTGCCCAAGCCAGACGTCCAACTTTCTGTCTTTGTTGGTCAACGCCCACTGGCCCAGCCAATGCGAGCACGTGCCGCTGGCGTTGTACTCGGCGTCAACGTCCGGCAGCCCCTTCGCGAGGTACAGTGCGCCGACGCACCGGGACCAGCGCTCGGCCGCGGACGGGGCGAGTAGCGAGTGGTCACTCACGCAGGAGCTTCTCGATTAGGTCGTTAGCCCGGCCGCATGAGTTGCAACAGTCGTACCCTTTGCTCACGATGTCGCGCAGCTCCATGATCACGTTGTAACGCGCGCCCATGATCTGCTGGGCGTTCTGCGTCTCCAGCGTGAGCTGCGCGAGCTGCCGGTCCGCGTTGAGTATCCGGGTGTCCTGATCCTTCATGCGACAGTACAGCTCGCCGATCTTCTGGTACTGGTACCGCGCCGTCTCGCGCAGGTCGCGCAGCTCGGAGTCTACGTCGTACGACTCCTCGTCATTATCGAGTACGTGCTGGACGTGTGTCATGTCATCAGCCCCTTGAGTGAGTGCTGCAGCGTGCGCCACTTCATCGCATCCACCGCGTCGTCGCGCGCAGCGCTCTCCAGATTCTTGTAGTCTCTTTCCAGCTCTGCGAAACGACGCGGCCACTCGGCGTCGCAGTTGGCGATCGGCCGGGTACCGGCCACGTAGTAGTCGTAGAGCGGAAGGTACCGCTCGCGGAGCGCTTCGTATTCATGCTTCAGCTCGTCGTACTTTCGCTTCCACTTGTTCCAGTTGGACAGCTTCATTGCACTCGTTGCCTCAGGTCGCGCATCGCCAGTTGCAGCGAGCGCGGCGGTTGGTAGTTGTAGAGTGGCGCGATCAGCCGGTGCGCGGTAGCCATCAGCAGCTTCGCGCGCTGGTTGCGATCGATCCCGGCCAGCTGGGCGTTGTACTCGCCGACGTGCGCTTCCAGTTCCTCACGGTACCGGAACTCGGCGTCAGCCAAGTACTTCGCCCACCAGCTCTCCGCTGTCTCACCGTCACGCTGGCGCAGGAGGTGGACGCCTTCGTGAGCTAACAGCGCAGGCGGGATGAAGATCCCGCTCGGGTTGTAGATCGCATCGCCGTACGCGAAGATCACGCCGTGCTTCCCGGCATCGGGAAACACGGCGGCGATGGCTTCGAAGTTCGGCGGCCGCGCCGTGATAACAGCCATCAGACCAGCGACTGCGACGCAGCGGCGGCCTGACGCTTGGCGATGGCCTCTTCGGCCTCATCGAGCACTGCCTGCCACTGGTCGGCCGGCAGCTGCGAACAGCGTGCGACCTTCCGACGGTCGAGGATCGCGACAGCGTCCTCGCGGCTGTACTCGTTCGCGAGCTTGATGACGGCCTCCGTGGCCTTCACCAGCACGGCGGGGTCCGGCTTGGCCGGAGCTTCGGGCGACGCAGCCGGCGGCGTAGCGGGGGCCACGGCGGGAGCCGTCGGCGTGGCAGCGGCGGTTGCGACGGCCGGCTGCGTC
>AP72_2010_repI_A10DRAFT_1000045_pt1 | contig 18245 bp, 15 predicted proteins | sample AmaPasreplicIA10_FD_9194 | JGI IMG/M metagenome (IMG submission 9194) | reverse complement strand
CCCCGATACCACAATAAGAAGCCATGAAAGTCGCACGAAAGGATACCGGAATACCCAACCCATAGAACCGCCGTCGAACTCTCACGATTTTATGTGGGCCTCATCGGAGTGTCCACCCCCTCCACGCAGCGCGGCACGACGGTCGTCCATAACCGCTACAATGTCCTCGCATGATCGCTCACCTGCGTGGAAAGCTTCTGGCCAAGCACCCTAACCAGGCCATTGTCGAGACTGGTGGTGTGGGTTATGACGTAACCATCAGCGTGCCCACGTTCTCCGATTTACCGGCAGTCGGCGCCGATGTTGCCCTTCACGTCCACACACACGTGCGGGAAGACGTAATCGCTCTTTACGGATTCCTGCGATCTTCCGAAAAACTATTGTTCGAGAAGCTGATCACAGTCAGCGGAATCGGCCCCAAGCTCGCGATCACGATTCTGAGCGGCATGCCAGCCGACGAGATGGTGGGAGCAATTCGGGGCAACGACGTTGCACGCCTTACTCGAATTCCTGGGATCGGGAAAAAGACGGCAGAGCGCATGGTGCTGGAGTTACGAGACAAACTGCCCGAAACTGTTCCCGCGGTCACGACGGCGGCACCGGCGATGAGCGCAACCGAAGAAGACGTCCTCTCGGCTTTGGTCAATCTAGGCTATCAACGCGCGGCTGCCGAAAAGGCACTCGAGGCTACAATGAAGAATGAAAAAGGCGGATCGTTCGACGCGTTGTTCCGCGGGGCCATGGCAGCACTTTCCAAATAGCGCAACTCTCACTTCTTTGGCTGAGCGCCCTCTTCCGGAGTCAGCTGTAGATTCCCCAACACCAGCTGTGAAATCGGATGCGGCCACGACTCGAGCCCGCTCTTTCCCGCCTTTACCGGCAGGATGCTGGTTTTGAATACATCCTTCTTTCCGGGAATACTCATCAGCGCTTCCATACTCACACCACGCTTCATCTTGTTATCGATCGTGAGCGCCATGCTGAGCCCATTCTGCAATTCCTTGGGCTGCTCGAATCCGAACACCACGTCGGCTCTTTTAACGTCCGGCTGATACCGGATCTCGGCGACGCGCCCATCTTTTAGGACAAGATTCACTCCGAATTTGTCGCCGGAGAACAGGTACACCTCGTTGTCCGAAACATAGGGCTGACGGTCGAAGTGAATATCGGAAAAATTGTCCTTGTCGATCTTCAGACGCAGCATGAACGGCTCACGCATCACTGTCTTCGGTTTTGTCGCCGACCCCCGCGGCTTGACCGTCGGGGTAGGGGCCTTGGCTGCAGGGGTCTGCCCTGATCCTGGAATGATGCACAGGACGATGAATCCTATCGCTGCGACGAGTAGACGAAGGCTTCTCATATCCCAGAAAGCTTACTACTACTTGCCACAATCCAAGGTGCGGAAGATCAACCGCGGGGATACCATTCGTAATCCTTGCTCGATCAACGCCGACGGAAAATTCGCTGGACATAAAAGGCCCGCTGGGGTGTAATCGTCCGCCATGCAAACCCTCGGCCTGTCAGAATCAACTCCACGCACGGAGAAACGCCTCAAGAGCCTTTTCTGGCCGTCCATCAAGACTGGCGCCGATGTGGACTATCTTGCCGTTCAGGGATTTTGGGTTTGCACGATCGTGGGCGTCTTTTCCTTTGCTGTTCTGACGTTCATGGCGCACCAACCGATCACAGGTTTGTTGACATTCCTCTTATTTCATTTCGGTGGTATCGGAGTTCGCGAACACAACCCGTTCGCTGCCGTAGTCGTGTTGATTTGCTATGCCCTCGATATACTCGTTTCCGGAATCGGAGTCGTGCGAATTATAGTCACGGCGCTACTGTTATCAAACCTTCGCGCCACCTGGATTGCCGACAACTGGAAGCCGGAATCGGAAGAGGCCGCTCTTCCGCCGCGGCTTGGAGAAACTTTCTCGGACAAGGTGTCAGACAAATGGCCCGCTTTCATCTGGCCAAAGGTCAAGGTGATTTATTACATATTCGCGTTCGGATATCTGGCCCTTGCAGTCGCTAGCTTGATTCTCATAAAGCTGCGCGGTGGGTCCTTCTGAGTCATTCTCTATTTTCCAATACAGAATGTGCTGAAAATCAGATTGAGAATGTCGTCCGTGGTCGTGGCACCGGTAATCGCGTCGAGCGGCCGCAAAGCACTGTAGAGATCGAGAAGCAGCATCTCGTGCGGAACTCTGTTCGCGATCGCCGTTCCCGCTGCTCCCAAAGCGACCAGCGAGTCCTCGATCAATCTCGCATGACGGACATTCGTGAGAAAGCCTGCCTCGCCTGCGTTGCCACCGCCACTGATGTAACGAAGAATTTCACCGCGTAACTCGACAACACCCTCACCACTGAGTGCAGAAGTGGCAATACTGGGGGTGCCCCGTTTCTCGCCGATTTTGCGAGAAGCGGGGTTCCCATTTGCGTGTCTCAAATCACTCTTGTTCTCAACGACTATCGCAGCCCGATGCTCCGCCTGTATAAGCAGTTCTTCGTCTTCTTTCGTCCACGGCTCAGAAGCATCCAACACCACCAGCACCAGGTCTGCGTCAGCCAGGGCCTCCATCGATTTGCGAATCCCGATCGACTCCGCCTCGTCGAGCGCGTGTCGCATCCCGGCAGTGTCGACAAGCTGAACTGGGACGCCCCCGATGGCGACGGTCTCGGTCACCAAATCGCGCGTAGTTCCGGGAGTCGCCGTCACGATCGCCCGCTCACGCTCCACCAGTCGATTGAATAAAGACGACTTCCCCACATTCGGGCGGCCGACAATTGCCAGCGTCAATCCTTCATGAACGATCTTTCCGTACGCAAAGCTGGCGCTGAGGTCATTGAGTGGCTTACGGATCGACGCGATGTGCTCGAGAATTCTCGCATCCGGCAGCACCGACACATCATCTTCTGCGAAATCGATGCCGGCCTCGAGCAGTGCAATCAGTTCAACCAGCTTCTCCTTGATCGGCTGAAGGCGCCGCGAAAGAGCTCCGTCGAGTTGCTGGGCAGCCACCTTAGCTTGATACAAAGTTTGCGAATCGATCAGATCCCGAACGGCCTCGGCCTGGGTCAGATCAATGCGCCCGTTGAGAAACGCTCGCATCGTGAACTCCCCAGGTTCGGCAAGTCGCGCACCAGAGGCGACACACATTTCGACAAAATGCCGCAGCACCACCGGCGATCCATGCGCCGAAATCTCAAGAATGTCATCCGTGGTGTAAGAGTGAGGCTTCGCAAAATAAGTGACTACGACCTCATCAATCCGTTCAGATAGCGCAGCACCGGAATCAGGAGGGTGCCCCATCCTAGCCGCGCCTTTTGCGGCAAGGATGGGGGTGTTGATTTTCTGTAACGTGACCTGTGAACCGTCCGACTCAACCAACTCTCCCAACACGGCCCTCCCCGGCTCCAACTCATGTTTCAGCCGCAGCATGGGCGCTGCAATCCTGCGGGCGTCGGGGCCCGCCAACCGCACCACGCCAATCCCCCCGCGACCGGGCGGAGTCGCTATCGCGACAATCGTGTCATCCAAGTTCACGCGCCGATTGTAAACTGGTTATGAAAACCTTCGTTGGTCGTTCGTCGTTAGTCGTTGGCAATTCGCCTTCGCTAGCGACCAAGGACCAACGATTAACGACGGAGAGTGACCTTGTCCGTAGCCGACGAACTCTTAGCCGCCAACGAAATCTTTGCGCGCAGTTTCAACCTGGGCGATCTATCCGTGCGCCCGCGACGCCACGCCGCCGTGCTCGCCTGCATGGACTCCCGCATCCTCTTCGAACACTGCCTCGGACTCCGTCCCGGAGACGCGCACATGATCCGCAACGCCGGCGGCATCGCTACCGACGATGCCATCCGCTCTCTGATCGTGTCGCATCACTTGCTCGACACGCAGGAGTTCATCATCATCAATCACACCGATTGCGGTCTGCTGAAGATAAATGAATACGAGTTGCGTGCGAAGCTCGCGGACAAGATGGGGACGGTTGCCAGCGAGCCCGCCCACTTCTATGCCTTCGATGACCTGGAAGAGAATGTGCGCCAACAGGTGCGCAAAGTGAAGGCGCATCCCTGGATTCCAAAACACATTCCGGTGCGCGGCTTTGTCTACGACGTCAAAACTGGAAGGCTTCGGGAAGTGGCGGAAGAACGAAGAGTCAAAGCAGGCTAGTCGTATTCAACTCGTCGCAAGCGCTGGAGTGGCAAGTTCGTCATCCTGTTGCGAAGCGAGCCGCCTGTAAACGGCGAAGTAATAGATCGGCATCGTGAAGATAAAAAGATCGAGGAACAGAATCCACAGCAATTTCCTGCCACAAGAGCCCCCAACAGCGAGCCAGCAGTAGGTCATTCCAACGGCAAGCACAGCCGTCCCTACGATTTCAGGCAAGAGTAAGAATCCGACCACCGTCCGAGCTGCAGGAGGCAAGGTGTAAACTCCCGCCAGATTCATCGCTGTTGCTATTCCAACTTGGGTTCCAAGGAAGGCCAAATCGAGGATGGCACAGAGCAGATATACCCGCTGCGATGTGCGCGAGAACAACCACGCCCGGCTGACAGAGAAGTACATCATGGGCGAACAGCCTAGCACGACTGCTGGGGAAGCGCTCCAAAATGATGAGCTTGACTCTATCTCGCGACTACCTTCTCGATCTCTCCCCGTAGCTCGCCATAGGGCACGGCCCCGGGATGATACCAGGCGACCTTCCCTGATTTGTCCAGCAAGACCAAGGTCGGTGTGGTCGACGCGCCGTAAACGTCAAAGTTCGATTTGTTGATGGGTACTGGCATATCGAGCAGTCCGCTGTAGAACCGGTGGCGAACGGCGTCAATGTAATGAAGCTCTTCTTCATGGGAAGCGTGTTCGCTTTGCGCGGTGTAGCCGTAGAACCGCGTTGGTCCAATCACCTTCAGACCCTTACCAGCATATTCAGACCGCAGCTGAGTGATGATCGGGGCCTCGGCTTTGCAGTCGCCGCACCAGTGCGCCCAGAAAAAAAGAAGCACAGGCGACCCCTTCAGCGAAGCCGCGGCGGGCAACTGCGTTCCCAGGAACTGATCTTCCTTCAGACTCGGTGCAATCTTTCCCTGAAACGACAGGAGGTTGAGATTCTTCTGAATCCTGTCGTGAATCGAAGTATTACCATATGTCCGCAACGCAGACTGAAGCACGGCAATTGCCTGCGTCTTCTCTCCACGCGCGGCCAAGGCCTGTGACTGAACTTCCAAAGCCGCACCGAGGGCGAGCGGCAAATGCGGTTCGGCATCAAGTGAACGCTGTTTCAAAAGATCAAGCGCCAGCGTCTTTGTTTGCTTTGCGTACGCTGCCGCCTGGTCGTACTGCCGCTGATCGAGCGCAGCCCGTCCCATCCAGGAATAGGCCTCCAGATATTCAGCGTCGGCGCCGCGTTGGTTGCGATAGAAATCAAGTTGCGCCTGAGCCGCCGAAAAATTGTTCTGCGCCAGAGCTAAGCGAACGCTCTCCACTATGCCCGCCCACGAAGCGGTCGTAGTCAGAAGCACAAGAACGAGAAAGATTCTGGGACGCATGTTTCTCTATGATGCGGGTTTCGCCTAAATGTGGCAAATCCCCAACTCCCGAAGGTCGACTTTCCTCACATAACAGGTTAAATATCAATTATTTACAGCTCTAGGCTTCCGATTTATGTAGCTATTTCGGTGCCCCTCACGTACAATGGAATTGCGTTTGACTTTAGAGTTCCTTCGTACAAGCATCTCCGCTTAACCCAGCGTGTGACCTGCCTGCAGAAGAATCCCGAAAGTTTCAGCGCTACATCAAGAACAAAGGAATAAGCAACAACATGGAAACAGGAACAGTGAAGTGGTTTAACGACGCCAAGGGCTACGGTTTCATCAGCCGCCAGAACGGCGAGGATGTATTCGTACATTTCTCCGCCATTCAGGCCAGCGGCTTCCGCAGCCTGCAGGAAGGTCAGCAAGTACAGTTTGACGTGGTCAAAGGCCCCAAGGGCTGGCAGGCAGAGAACGTCAAGGGCGTCTAAAACCGCTTTACAAGTACAATCCGCATGAGGGCGGCCAGCAATGGCCGCCCTTAGTGTTTTCGCCGGGAGTTTCGCGCCCGCTACTCTTCGCGCAACAGCCTCAGTGGATTCACCGCCAACGCCCGCCGAGCTGGAATCCACGTCGCAAACAAGCCGAGCAACGCCATCGCCAGAACCGCGCCGCCCAATACCACCGGATCGCCCGGCGTTGCCTGATAAACGATGAAGGCCAGCACCCGGCTGGCCAGGACTCCGAGCATGAGTCCTGCAAGCGAGCCAAGGACGAGGAGTCTGACGGCCCTTCCAAGAGCGACCTGCAACACTTCGTTACGCCGCCCGCCGAGCGCAATGCGGATTCCCAATTCGCGCAGTCTACGGCTGACCGAATACGCGGCCATGCCGAAAATGCCTGTGATCGATAGAATGCCACCCATCAACCCAAGCGCACCGAGCGCCATCGTCGCCATGCGTGCGGGAAACAGTACGACGTCGAGTTCGGTGGTCCAGGTGGCCGTGTCAATGGGCAGTCCAGAATCGAGTCGTCGAATCTGAGTTCGAATGTCCGCGGCCAGCTGCTGAGGATCACGGCTCGATCGCACCACAATATCTGTTGCGCTCGTTGGAGATTGCAGAAACGATGGGAAGACGGCAGGCTCCTGATTTTCCGTCAAACTCATATACTTGCCGTCCTCGACCACAGCGACCACCTGAACGCGCGTCCCATCCTGCATCTTGTAATAGCGGCCGACGGCATCATGGACTGAGCCAAACATGGTGACCGCGAACTGCCGATTCACCACCGCCACTGCAGGCGCATTCTTGTCGTCATGCCAGCTGATATCCCGTCCCGCTAGCATGGCCGTACCCGCCGCATGAAAATACTCCGCGGAAACGTCGTATCGATATGGCCGGGCGGTGACACTCGATGGTCGCAAATCTGAAGTCTCTTCCTTGAAGACATTGGTTCGACTTCCCGCCGCGTACACCAACGGAGCATAGTTGTTCACTAGTCCAACGCTCTCGACGCCAGGAATAGTTTCGAGCGCATGGATCATGCGCTTCTGCATTTCAGGCAACTGCTCGCTCGTGTACCCGGCCATGGCCAGATTTGTGCCCACAAGCATCGCCTTCTGCGGTTCAAAGCCGAGGTTGCTGTGCAGCGATCGCATCAGTCCGCGGAGGGCAACCATCGATGAAGTGACGAGCACGGCACAGAGGGCAATTTGTCCGACCAGCAGCACGTCGCGTAGATTGATGCGGCGCCCGAACCGGTTGTTCGATCCGGCCTTCACCACTTCGTAGGGATTGGCGCGGAGGACTTGCCGTACCGGAACAATCCCGAACAGCAATCCGCTGACCAGAGCCAGGACCAAAGCGACGATATAGATCTTCGCGTCGGGATTTACAGGCAAATGCAGCGGCGCAGTCGGGAATGGCTGCCACAGGCTCAGGCGGCGCAGGATCACGATGCTGACAACAAGTCCAATCGCGCCTCCCAGGAGGGAAATCATCATCGCCTCGGTCAATAATTGCCGCAGAATGCGCCTCCGACTCGATCCCAATGCCAGCCGCATGGCAACTTCTCGCGAGCGATCGGACGCTCGTGCCGCAAACAGCCCTCCCAGGTTTGCGCACGCCGCGAGTAGAATCAGCCCCGCGAGTAACGTGAGCCCGGCCATGAACTGCCGAACCGCGCCACCAAATGCCGTCAGGCCTGCGCGCGCCAGTGTGGCATTTTTCTGCGCGAATTCCTTGGGATAGGCTTTCTCAAGATAGGCTCCCACGGAGTTGATGTCTGCTTCAGCTTGTGCTTTGGTCACGCCAGGCTTCACGTGCCCTATCACTTCAAAAATGCCGTGCGTGGTGGCACGATTGTTCAAGAGATCCTGCCCCTCGACCTGTTCCTGATTCACGATGGGCATGAGGAAGTCGGGAGAGATGAACATCAGGGTTCCGTGGAACTCCGGCTGCGTGACTCCAATAATCGTGAAAGGATGCTTGTTCAGTTGGATCGTCCGCCCGATCACACTGGGGTCATCTTGAAAGCGGCTGTGCCAGTATGCGTACGTGAGAACGAGATAGGGCGCGCTGTTCGGTCCGCGCTCATCAGCAGGACTGTAGAAGCGTCCGAGGTAGGGATGAGCTTTCAGCACGTCAAAGTAATTCCCGGTTGTCGCAAAACCGCTGGCAACGCTTGGGTCTTTCCCCGTGTCCAGACCAACAAACGCGAAGTTGAATGCCGCTAGATCTTCAAAGGTGTGATTGCGATCGCGCAGATCGCGGTAGTTCAGATAGGACTGGTAGCCCGGATCCTCCCCGTACACCGTGGCCCACAGACTCTCTGGTTGCGGCACGTTCAGCGGGCGCAGGATCAGGCCATTCATCACGCCAAAGACGACGGCATTGGCGCCGATAGCGAGGGTCAAGGTAAGAACTGCCAGCGCGGTAAAGCTGGGAGATTTCCGCAAGATTCGCACCGCGAACCGTACATCCTGCATCAGGATGTCGATGAAATTTCCGCCCATGGCTTGGTGACATTCCTCTTTCATGCGTTCCTGGCCACCGAACTCGATGCGGGCCCTGCGCTCCGCCTCAGCTCGCGTCAGTCCCGTGCGTTCGAGATCGTCGGCGCGAAGCTGGATGTGTGACGTTATCTCATCATCCATCTCGCGGGATACGCGCTCTCGATGAAGGAATTTCGCGGCTAAAGATCGAAAGTAGCCGGAGACACTCATATTTCCTCCGGCCGGGTCTTCAGTGCGGAATGGATTGCGGTCGCAAGGCGATTCCACCCCTCGGTCTCTTCTTGAAGGCGCTTGCGGCCTGCAGTTGTGAGTTCGTAGAACTTGGCGCGGCGGTTGTTCTCCGACGTGCCCCAACTCGCTTTCAGCAGGCCCTGTCGCACAAGGCGGAACAGTGCGGGATACAGCGCTCCTTGTTCGATCAGAAGAGCTTGCTTCGAGATTTGACCGATGCGTAGCAGCACCCCATATCCATGAAGTGGGCCGAGGGAGACGGCTTTCAGGATGAGGAGATCAAGAGTTCCAGGAAGAATTTGGGCCTGATCGGTCACGCAAGCACTCCCCTAAGACAATTAGGAATGTACTCCTGCTCTCCTAAGCTGTCAAGGAGAACGTGTCGAAGGAAGAACTCCCTTCTGCGCCAGTGACACTGCTGGCACTCTTGGGATGCTTCGCTGCGCTCAGGATGACAAATCTAGCGGTGCGCACACAGACAGGATGGCTGACGCCGGAAGCCCGAAGCCGGAAGCCGGTCTTACTGTTGCTGGCTGCGGATCAGCACCACGTCGGAGTCTGTGTGGCCTCGGACCAGAGCGAGTTGCTTGCCATCGAATGACCAGTGAAAGTCGTAGATATGTTCGGAAGCAAAATCTGTGATCTGTTTGCCCTTGGAGCCATCGAGCGGCTGCAGCCACAGATTGTCTACGCCATTATTGCGTGTCGGATAGACCACCGCTTTACTGTCGGGACTGAAGCGCACGAGGCCGAATTCTTCGCGCTCAAAATCCAGTTGCCGCGCCTGGCCGGAATCAGTCGAGACAAGCACGAGCATGATTTTATGTTCGCCGTGATGCTCGAGGGTAGCGAATGCCGCCAGTTTCCCATCACGAGAGACGTCGAACTGGGTCTCAATAATCGGAATTTTGGAAAGAGTTTCAACTGCGCCTCCATCGATCGGAACCCGGGCAAGCATCGCTTCATCGCCTTGCTGCATGAAATAGACCCATCGGCCATCCCAGGAGCAAACCGGGTGATTGCTATTCTTGCCATTGTCCAACTGCTTCAAGTTGCCGCCGGAAGCATCCATGCGCCAGACATTGATATCGGTGAAGCCGTTGCGCAGTCCCATATCAAATGCGATGTAGCGCCCGTTTCCGCAAGCCGATGGATTTCCGCTGGGGCTTCCTTCCTGGGTGACCATTACGCTCTTGCTTCCTGTTGCCGGATCAACTCGATTGAGCGTCGATCTCTGATCGCTGATCAGGGAACCGTCCGCAGTCCAAGAGAAGTTAGTGGAAGACTCCGTCGGGGCGATCTGACGGGGCGCCGACGTGGGAGCGGAGACAGGAATCACTTCCAGCTTAAATCGGCTCTCTGTCAGGACGGTCGCCATAATCTGGCCGTTTGCAGCGACGCTTACGTAGGAATAGGCGTTCGTATCATGAGTAACCGGAGTCAACTTTCCGTCCGGATAGGAAACGAATGCAATCTGGTTTTGGTTAAAATTCGAAACCGATCCATGCAGCAGCCCCAGCACGCCGCTGCCATCGGGCATCCAGAACGGGTTTTCGAACAGCATTGAACCACTGGAGAAGAATGTCTTCTTAGCGCCCGTGGCCACATCCACTGCCGTTAGGCTGGTCAGGCCAGTGCCGCCTTTGAGCTCACTGCAGACGATGGTCTTTCCATCTGGAGACCACGTGGGGCTATACATGACTTGGCTGTTCGGGCCACTGGCAAGCACTCGTTCATTTCCCGGGTCACCCTCGACTGGGCGGACGATCAGCTGGTATTTCCCCGCCTCAGGGTTATTGAATCGCAGGAAGGCCACGTTCTTGCCATCAGGAGAAAACGTGACGTTCGAGTCGACATCGGCCGCCAGCTTTTGCGGCGCGCCTCCGAGCAGAGGTGCGCGATATAGAAACTTCAGGACGTCATTGCCGTGATCGCTGCGAACGAAGAAGAAGTAATTTCCGTCCGCAGAGAAGCGTAGGCCGTTGTAGTAAACCTCCTCTGGCGGCTGCACCTGAATATTGCTGTTGGTGGGAACATTGCGAAGCCACAGGCTGGCCAGCCCATTACTTCGCATCATGCTGAGGATGTAATGTCCATCGGGAGAAATCGCGGAGTACACTGCATCGCCGCTGTCGGTCACCTTGGTCACGGAAATATTTTGGAATGGCAGCGGCTTGCTGCGCGTAAGGAAGGCGTAAATGCCATAGCTGGCGGCCGCGAGGACGAGCAGCAAAACAGCGATGGTCAACCCGGAGCCCAGCTTGTTTCGCTGTACCGCGGCCACCACAGCGGAACTCGACTGGCGCACAGCCTGGATTCCTGAAGAGGCCGGCGGCGGTTCCGCAACCACCACGCCCTGAGTTGCGGATGCAGGCTGTCTGCGGCCCGACTCCACATCGCGCTTCAATCGTTTCAAATCGCCGCGCAGATCCGCGGCCGATTGATAACGCAAATCGCGATCCTTCTCCAGCAACTTTTCGATAATCTCCTGCAGCTTGGACGGCAGCGACGGATTCAGCTGCGATACCAGCGGCGGATCCAGTTGCAGGATCGCGTGGAACACCACGGCCGACGTCCCACCGCTGAACGGCAGGTTGCCTGTCGCCATCTGATACAGAACCGTTCCCAGCGAGAACAGATCCGTGCGCGTATCGAGTTCCTCGCCCCGTGCCTGCTCGGGCGACATGTAGGAAATGGTGCCCACTGTTGCGCCGGGGCTGGTGAGTTGCGCAGGCAACGGTGATTCCGCGGTCGCACCGATCGTCTCCATCTGCATCTCGGGACGAGTCAGCTTCGCCAGGCCAAAATCGAGCACCTTCAGCTGGCCGCGCTGCGTCACGAAGATATTGGCGGGTTTGATGTCGCGATGAACAATTCCCTTCGCGTGAGCGGAGTCGAGCGCGTCGGCCAATTGAATAGCAGTATCGAGCAAACGATCCAGCGGCATAGGGCCGGTAAGTTTCTGCGCCAGGTTTTGGCCCTCGAGCAGCTCCATCGAAATGAATGACTGTGTCTGCCCCTGCTCCCCCGGCGCGGTTTCGACTGCATAAATGGTGCAAATGTTCGGATGATTCAGGGCAGAGGCTGCCCTCGCTTCGAGCAGGAAACGGTCGAGAGCATTCTGATCGCGCGAGAGTTGCGGCGGAAGAAACTTGAGCGCGACCTTGCGTCCAAGAGTGAGGTCTTCGGCTTCATAGACCACGCCCATCCCACCGCTGCCCAACTGGCCAGTGATGCGGTAATGCGAGATGGTTTGGTTAATCATGGGCGCGCAACGCCGGTTGGTCAGCGGAATTGGTTCATCTTAGGGGGATAGCGCCTGAGCGTCAATCTGCTTGTCCGGGTAGTTTTGAGTCCAAACGCCTGCCATCAACAATCACCCCTGAACGACTCGGGGCCAAGAATTGAGAGCATCATTTCAACGTATTGAAAACAATTTTCCCGCCCACCGTCGTCGACACGGATTCCGTCTTTGGCAGGTCGTCAGTCGAGACTTTGAAGATATCTTGAGACAAGACCGCAAGATCGGCGAGTTTGCCAGGTTCAAGCGTTCCGAGTCGATCATCAGAGAACTCCGAAAAGGCGGCAGTTCGCGTATAGGCAATGACGGCCTGCTCGCGCGTGATTGCCTGCTTTGGGATTCGCAGGGTCGGTGGTCGCGAGTCGAATGTTGAGAAACGGGTTGTCTTCAGAATCGCCGGGTCCCCCATCGCTGGCAATCACAATACGGATCCCCGCATCGGCCAGCGACTTGAATGGCTGCCACATCGCGGCACGCTCCTTGCCTAAACGCCGCATAGAGAGATCTCCAACAAAATGGGTTGGATTCTCAGCCACAATGACGCCGAGTTTCTTTGCGCGCGGGATCAGATCGGACATCACGCCGTCGCTGTGCTCGATGCGAAGACGTCGCCGTGCCCATGCGTTTTCGCCGCCAGTAGCCTCCATTTGGTTGAGCAGCACCTCAACCGTGCGGTCGCCGACGGCATGCAGCATCAGAGGTAGATCGTGTTGCTGCGCCTCTGAGAGGATCGCACGCACTTCCTCACCGGAGTAGTTAACGTACCCTGACGTGGAGGGATCATCTTCTTAAGGCGCACGCATCGCGACTTGACTCTCGATTGGTGACCCGTCAAGGCACCACTTTTCGCCCCTGGCAATGACTCGATCGGCGATCTTTGCCGGGACCGCCACCTGCTGCAACCTGCGTCGGGTCCGTGTTGTTTCATATTGCGCGAACGGCACGACCCGTACCCGGTGGGGCGCGTCAATCCGGGCGAGTTGTTTGACGCGGGCTGCGGGATCGTATTCCAGGAAGGTGTTCGAGGTGATACCCCACTTCGCCTGCTCGAGAAAGTACTTGCGCAATCCGCCATCATCCCCAGTGCCATCTGTGCCGGTTCTGTTCACCAAGGGAATCGCGGCCCCCATGATGTACGACTCCGTCCCATGTCTTGGACCTCATGTCCTTACCATAGAAGGCGTCCAGTGGTGGAGGTGTCTTGGTATTAATTCCGAACCACTTCACCGCAGCCTCATTCAGCATTCCTCCATGGGGCGTTCCGCTGATCAGGAAGACCTTCGTCTCCGGCGCAACGCGGTCAAGTGCGGCAGGCGTGCACTGTGCGTCGAAGAACGCGTCCGGTCCCATTGCTCCGAAGAGAAGGTTTCCTTTGGGGACGCTCTTCGCCTTCTGGGAGACTTCTTCGAGTACGCGCTTACAGGTTGGCGCCCCATTCTCCTAAGTCAAACTTACTGACATTAGGGAGCGTAGCTCCGAAATAGTGGTTGTGGGTATCCATGATGCCGGGAATCACCACTCGGCCTGCGAGATCGATACGCTGTGTCTGGGGGCCGGCGAGAGCGCGGATCTTTTGGCTGCTATCCGTGGCGATGATCTTGTCCCCTCGAATCGCAATGGCCTCTGGGTATGGCTTGCTTTCGGCAGCGGTAAACACACACGTCCGTTGACGAGAACGATGTCAGGTACTTGACTTTGAGCGCGTAAGAACCAACCAGAACATGCGAAGACAACCAGGCCCGTCTTCAACAACGAACCTCGAAGAGTCATAGCTCCCGCAAAGTTATGGAGTACCGAGAACTCGCTCCAAAATCGTGCGAGATCATACAGCGATCAGGGGTCCCGGTCGATAAATCCTGACAACACTCCCTCGGAAGTCACGGATAACCCGTTTGGAATCAGTAGGCGCTAGAACGGAACTTTCATACCCATGGGTGGGCCCCAGGCCCATGGGAACTCAAAACCCGCGCAAGTCAAACCCCACAGATCTTTATGAACTTAACAGACTAAAACTGAGACAGCCGCCTCCGTTCAACCTGATGCCAGCTTTCAGAGTCGATGACTCTGCGAGGTCATTTTGCAGATGTCGCAAGTGGCTGATTCTGTTCCTGTTCCAGTCGTTCGACCATTCCCTTGGGCAGATTGTGAAGCAGTTCGAGAAAAGCGGCGTTCGTCCATCCGAAACCAACGACGTTCATGTGATAGCCGAGCTCGGCATGCGCTTCGGAAGATTTGGTTACGACGTTGTACTTCTCGCGGATTTCGCCGTCGCGACGAAAGTTCTCGGCGACTGTTGAAAGGAATTCGTACGAGACTCTGTCGGCATCTGAGTTGAATCCGTATCGGCGAAGTCCGCTGATCACAACCATCTCAATGTTCCCCCAGCCGTAAGGAAGGTCCCATTGCGCGCCGGTGTCGTCGGTGCTCATCGGAATGCCGCCGGGGCGATCAAATACCTTTACGTTATTCGCGACAGCCTTGGCTTGCTCCGGAGTGGCAAGCCCTGCCCAAAGCGGATAGAACGTGCTGGCGTATTTGTAGTCGGACATGCGGTTAGTCGTGAAGTCGAAGTCGAAGAAGAGTCCCTGTTCCTGGTTCCAAAGATACTTCGTGATAAGACTTTTGCGTTCCTCAGCGCGCTTGCTCCACTTTTCCGCATCTTCGGTGTGACTGAGCCATCGACTGATCTGCTCCAGGTCTTTCTCGGTCTTGTAGAGCAGGCTGTTCAGACAGACAGGAGCATAGTGGTGTGTCGCGGAACCGAACGCTCCGAAGCGGAAGCTGACGTCGAATCCCGACTCGCGCATGGAACGGTCGCCCTTGTAGTAGTCCTTGTTCAGCTTGAATGTGTGCGTCGGTTCGCATTCGGGCCGCGCCATGGTTGTGGCGGCATCGCAGACCTGCAGGGAATACTCTGCACCAGCCGCCAATTGCTCGGTCCCGGGTTGGCTTTCGACCAGGTAGTGATCAGCTTGTTCGGGATGGAAGAAGAAGTACTGCGCCACTTTGCGGTAGAACCCCGTTTCATCTTTCACCGCTTCAGGCGGAGGGCCATCGCCGAAATCGTAGTAGCGGGAGAGACCTGTCTGACCGGCCAGGTGGGGATCGCGCGTCCACATCTCGTAGTCTTTGTTCAGGTCAGCATAGGCCCGCTCCAGCCCGGCTTTGTCGTCTTTTTGGGCCGCGTGCGGATGTGAAGCCTGGTACACATCGATGAACATCGAACTCAGGAATGGTGGCTGGGAGCGCGTCAGATAATAAGTACGGTTCGCGTTGAGCATCGCGCCGTAGTGTTCGATTTCGAAGAAGAAGTTGTCGACCATCCCACGCGCTAGGTCGACTCTTCCGGCCTGCAGCAGGCCGCGAACAATGAAATAGCTGTCCCAGCCGTACATCTCGTTGAAGCGTCCGCCAGGCACGACATATTTGTTCGGAAGATACAGGAGTCCCGGAGGGTCGATGTTGCTGGTATCGACCTCTCCCAGTTTGTGAATCTCAACCGGCAACCGTTCGGCTCGAACTTTGCAGTTGCTGGTAAGCATCTTCACCGATTCCGGTTCAGCCAGGTCTTTCGGCAGATATAAAACAGGGGCTGCAGCGATCTTTGGATCGACAATGCTCTGGCACTCAGTCATGGAGCGAGTCAGCGTGTCCCACGCGGTGGAGATGTAATCGAGGATCGGCTTTAGGCCTTGCCCGCTTGAATCCACCGGAGCAGCAAAAGCCGCGGGCTCGATAAACAACGAAACGAGAATAAGAAGTGCAATACGAGTCAGGGAATTGCGCAGGTTCGCCAAGAGTTGCATGCTCATTGTTCTGTATAAAAACCTCGACATCATAAACGCGTGGCGAGTTCCGGTACTACTTTAATCTGATTCGTTCAGTTCGGAATGCCTTCGACCAGTGTGGCGAGTTTTGATTTATCCTAGGGAGTTTTCGTCAGGTAGTTGAGGGGGACAAACGGTGAAATCATTGAATGGAGTCCTTCGTCTCTTAGTCATTTCGAGCTTATCTCTGGCTGCAATTGCGAGTTGCGCACAAATTCCAGAGAACCTCTATAGCGACCTCCACTGGCGCTCCATAGGCCCGCTGCGCGGAGGACGCACGCGTGCCGCTGCGGGCGTTCCCAGCCAGCCAAATGTCTTCTATATGGCGCAAGTCAACGGGGGCGTGTGGAAGTCGAATGACTACGGACGGACGTGGAATCCGATTTTTGATCAGCAACCGACGCAGTCCATTGGCGCGATCGCAGTGGCCGCATCCGATCCGAACATTATTTACGTCGGAAGCGGGGAAGGGCTGCACCGGCCTGACCTGTCCGTCGGCAACGGCATCTACAAATCGACGGACGCTGGAAAGACGTGGACCCATCTTGGGCTGCGTGATGGCCAGCAGATTCCGGCTGTGGCGATAGATCCGCGCGATCCGAATAAGGTCTTCGCGGCGGTGCTGGGACATCCGTATGGACCTAGCGAGGAGCGCGGAATCTACCGCTCAACGGATGGCGGTCAGAACTGGCAGCGAGTCATTTCGAAAGACGAAAACACAGGTGGATCGGATGTGGAAATCGACCCGTCGAATCCCGACGTTGTCTACGCTGCGATGTGGGAGGCGCGCGAGGGGCCGTGGGAAGATGGGAACGAAAAAAACGGGACGGGTGGCGGACTCTTCAAATCCACCGACGGCGGCGCCACATGGCATCAACTGACCAAGGGATTGCCCCCAGATCTGTCGCAGATTTACGTTGCGGTTGCACCCAGTGATTCGAAGCGGCTCTACGCGACACTAGCCACGGCCGGAGGCAAGCTGAATGTAGATCGCTCGGATGATGCGGGCGAGTCATGGGCACAAATCACGGATGACCCGCGTCCCTCCGGACGAATCGGGGGCGGCGATCTGCCGATTCCGCGAGTAGATCCGAAGAATCCCGACCTTCTCTACGTTGCCAGCACAGTGACGATGCGTTCAGCGGATGGCGGCAAGACATGGTCAGGCTTTCGTGGGGCTCCCGGCGGGGATGACTATCAGAATCTGTGGATCAACCCCAACAATGGCGACATCATCCTGCTGGTCAGCGACCAAGGCGCGATCATCACGGTGAATCGCGGCGAGACGTGGAGTTCCTGGTACAACCAGCCGACGGCACAGCTTTACCACGCGATCGCGGACAATTCTTTTCCTTATCGCGTGTGTGCAGGGCAGCAGGAGAGTGGCTCGGTGTGTATTGCGAGTCGCGGCAATGATGGCGCGGTTGGCTATCGCGAGTGGCATCCTGTGGGAGTGATCGAATATGGGTATGTCGCACCCGACCCGCTCGATCCAGATGTGATTTACGGTGGTGGCAGAACCGAAGTCTCGAAATATCACTACTCCACGGGACAGGTCCAGAACGTAACGCCGATTCCGTTGCGTAGCAAGGAATACCGCGCGAACCGAACGGAGCCGTTGATGTTCTCGCCGGTCGATCCGCATACCCTTTATTACGCGAGCAACATGTTGTTCAAAACGACCGACGGTGGCAACAACTGGCAGGCGATCAGCAAGGACTTAAGCCGCGAAAGGCCGGTCGCGCCTGCGAGCGTTGGCACGCTGATGAACAAAGGTATGGAAAATACGCGCGGAGTAATCTACGCGCTAGCGCCCTCATTCAAGGACATCAACACGCTTTGGGCCGGAACCGACGACGGGCTGATCTGGATCACGCACGATGGCGGAAAGGACTGGACCGACATCACACCCAAGGAACTCATTCCCTGGAACAAGGTCACCCAAATTTCCGCCTCGCACTTCGATGAGAGGACCGCTTTTGCGTCGGTCAGTGGGTTTCGCATCAATGACATGCATCCGTACATCTATCGCACCCGGGACGGTGGTAAGTCGTGGAGGCTGATCACTGCTGGCCTGCCCGATTTCGGGCCGGTGGATACGATGCGGGAAGATCCTGTGCGAAAGGGACTTCTATTCGCGGGAACAGAGAATGCCGTGTGGGTTTCTTTCGACGATGGGGACCACTGGCAATCGCTGCAAATGAATTTGCCCCATACGTCGATGCGCGACCTGTGGATTCATGAAAACGACCTGATCGTCGGCACTCACGGACGTGGCTTCTGGATTTTGGACGACATAGCTCCCCTACGCGAAGCAGCGGCTTCCTTGGCAGGTGGT
>AP72_2010_repI_A10DRAFT_1000044_pt1 | contig 18248 bp, 15 predicted proteins | sample AmaPasreplicIA10_FD_9194 | JGI IMG/M metagenome (IMG submission 9194) | reverse complement strand
CGCGGCCAGCCGCAAGCTCAGATTCCTGACCGAATATCCCCTGATCTGCGGACTCTTCTTTGGCGCCGCGGTGGAAGACGTCATGAACCTCATCGTCCTCCCGCTCTCTGCACTCCACGCTAAAGGCCCGTACGAGCTCCGCGACCTAATCCTCGGCCTCGCGGTACACATGGTGGTAGTCGGCCTCCCGATCGCATACAGCGTCCGCCGCTTCGCCAGATAGCTTTTCGGTAAGAACTGGGCATAGAAAAACGATTCCGGAAGGGGATGGCCGAGATCCGAAAGCCAAAAAGGGGCAGGCCGAGAGCAGAGAGTCACGAGCGAAAGCCGACCGAACGCAAAGAAGGCAAGCCGCGAAAGCGGCGAAAGAGAAAGAGTGCAGCCCATGCCGTAAGGCGTGGAGACCAACCTGCAAAATAAACCAGCCCCGAAGGGGGGAAAGAAATCACCGCCGGTCTTTGTCGAAGAGTGCCGTTCAAAGCGCCCGACGCTCATTTCCTGAACCGATACCCCCACCCATCGGCCCTTCTCGCTCACCCCGAGTTCATCCCCTCCAAAACCCGCTAAAAATGCGTCGAAAACGAAAGTACTAGAACTTCGAAATGTGCAAATCTCAAAACTGGAACCAACTCGCGGCCGTCCGCTTGCCGAAAATGTTAATACCAGGTAAATTGCATAACTGGTTACTATTCAGGACTTTAAGGCCTCAATTTTGCCTACCGCAGAACCGACCGCTCGGTCATTGCTCTCAGGCAATCTCCGGCGGGTTTTCGCTTCCACAAGCTTTTCCACAGGACGAGGTGCTTTCCCTCCGGCCCCGCAAATACAACTTCCCACAGTACTTACTGATCGGATTCTAGGGGAAACCCTGTAGGCGGCAGCTACTCGTCCGAGCTGATTCCGCCCTCGGCGAGTGACTCAAATCTGGTGCAGTGTTTCAGGAAGGCCATCTTTACCCGGCCGATCGGACCATTGCGTTGTTTGGCAATAATGATCTCGGCTCGGCCCTGCAGTTCCGGATCGTCCTGCTTATAGACCTCTTCGCGAAAGATAAACATAACGAGATCAGCGTCCTGCTCAATGGATCCCGACTCGCGTAGATCCGCCAGCTGCGGACGATGGTCCCCGCCCCGGCTCTCGGGCGCGCGGCTTAACTGGGACAACGCAATCACCGGCACGCTCAATTCCTTTGCGATCGCCTTCAGTCCGCGCGAAATCGCAGAGACTTCTTGCGTGCGATTCTCGAAACGCTTGCCTCCACCCGACATGAGCTGCAAGTAATCCACGATGATCAGGTCGAGCCGGCCCTGCGAGTGTTTCAGGCGACGTGCTTTCGCCCGCATCTCGCTCAATGAAATTCCCGGGGTGTCATCGATGAAGATTGGTGCGTGCGCCAGCTGCTCCATCGCGCGCACAACTTTCTTCGTGTCTTCCTGCCACAACGATCCTGTCCGCATCTTGTGCGCATCTACCCGCGCCTGCGAACACAACAAGCGCATCAGCAGCGCTTCACGCGACATTTCCAGCGAGAACACCCCCACAACCTGCTGGTCCTCAATCGCCGCATTCTCCGCGATATTCATCACGAACGCCGTCTTGCCCATCGAGGGCCGCGCCGCAATGATGACCAGATCCGAACGCTGCAACCCCGAGGTCATCTCGTCCAGATCGGTGTAGTGCGTCGCCATTCCCGTAATCCGCTGCCCGCGCTGCAGCAGCGCATCGACCGATCCGATACTTTCCCGGACGATCTCCTGGATCCCCATGAACCCGCGCCCGATGCGCTTTTCCGAAAGCTGAAAAATGGCCGCTTCAGTGTCGCTCAGAACATCCTCGGCGGAGTCCGATTGATCGCTCGCTCTCGCAATGGCGGTAGTCGCCGCCGAGATCACTCCCCGCAGCAGCGCCTTATCGCGCACGATCTTGACGTAGTGTTCGATCGAAGGACGCTCGGGCACGCCCTCAACCAGGCTCGACACGTAAGCCACATCTCCGATCGCCTGCAGGTCTTTGTGCCGCTCCAGTTCCTCGATGAGCGTGACCATGTCGATCGGCCGCGATGACTCCGCCAAATCGACCATTCGCGTATAGATTCGGCGGTGCGAATCAAGCGAGAAATCCTCCATTCGCAAATGTTCCGCAGCCTGGTTGTACGCAAAGTTGTCGAGAAGAATCGCGCCCAGAATGGACTTTTCCGCTTCTACATTCGCCGGAAGAGTGCTGATCGAGTATTCCGAAGTAGCCAAAGTTCGTCCCTACCCAACATCAATTTCGCAACCAAAACACTAACCCCACGAGCCTTGTGAATGCGATGTGTGCGCTTTGGAAATCTCTGTCGAAATTAAAAAAAGTCACAATTCAAATGCATCCACTAGTATAGGCGAAGAAAAAACGAATATCAAGTCCGTGGAATGATCCGCGTTGATTCGCGAAATCCGTGGCAAGAAGTTTGAGCGTGGCCCCTGTCAGCCCCGGTGCAGGCGAAAAGGGAGGAACAGCATCAGAAACACCAGAACGAGCGTCAATACCTCGATCAGCAAAGCGCAATTTGTGATTCGCTTGGCCTTTGGAAAGCGTGCCAACACTCGGCTCATCCCGAGTCCAAGCAGCACCGCTGGCGAGGCAAACAAACGAAAGAGACAACCATAACCCAGCACAGAACTTCCCTCGCTCACCGCCGGAATCGCAATTAAGCCAATCGACACCGGAGCTGTAATGCTGAGCGCCAACATGACTTTTGCGTAGTTGGTGTATGCCGCTTCGGACTTGTAGATCACGAGCACGAGGAAGAAAGTTACGACCAGCAGCATTCCGCAGATGAAGAATTCCAGGATCAGATCACCCCCCGCCCACATCCCGCCTGACGCAGCCACATCGGCTGGATGTTCCGCGTATTGCATGTACCGCCAAATAATCAGAATCGCGGCGATCCCCGCCACCACCACGTAGGCGAGTGCAACCAGGCAGAGTTGGATTTTGAAAGGAATCCGCATCTGCCTGCAATCTTAGTGGCCAAGAAGCTGTAATTCCCCTAACGGAAGTAACCCGAAAGCCGGAAGCCGAAAGCCGGAAATAGAATGCGGTCCGCAGGCCAGCCACCCGCGGACCGCATCGTTCGTGGTGTTCCCGACCCGCCTTTGTCACCGCGGAGGCGGTGCAATGACCACTTCAGCCCGACAGCCCCCGCAAGCGGGTTCCGTGTTTTGCTGAAGCTGGTTCAGGACTCGCAATCTCTCGATCGCTTATCCCAACCCTGCGACATCCAGCTGCCCGTCCTGCTCCGAAGAGCAGAAAGTGGAGGAGGCCGCAAGCCCGGGCAACCAGTCGCGCTATGCGCGTTTCTGGAAGTTTCCCCCGGCAATTCGCTCTCGAGAATCGCCGGCTGCCGCTGGCTCTGCCGCAATCATCCGGCCGAGTCAGGAACTCTCACGTTTCGCTGAACCCACTCTCCGTTACTTTGTTCTTCCCCGCAACACAAAAANCGCCTGCCGTTGTGAAGAAGCTGTGGACGATGAGACTTCCCTGTGGACGTCAGAGGAAATCTAAGAATGAACTCTGCCCTCAGATCGCGTCGAACCATCAAATTCAATGATTTGCACGCCGTCAAAGAATTTCGGAACCACTCACAGGCCTTCTGGCATCCACTTGCATTCGATCCCCTAAATCGAACCGTACATCGGTCAAAACAACGACCGCGCCCAACCAGGAAATCGCAATCAGCGCACAGACTGCGTACGAAATATTAGTTGTCACCGTTTCCCCACATTCCCAAACACAAAAGGCGCGACCCAGAGGCCGCGCCTTCTAGATTCCTTCTCTCTAATTCCAGAATACCAAGTTGAGCAGGGTAAACCGGCCAAGTTTTCAGATTTGTGTTCGGATCATTTTCAGAGACTTACGCTCGATCATGCAGATTCTGCCTATTGACAAGATTTTTGCTTGAGTATCGACGGAGGCATTCTTGCGTCCCGCGAAGCCTGCCAATCTTCATTTCTCGTTTCAATGTGCTCCAAGCAGTTGCCACGCAGTCCGAAGTGAGTCAGGAAGGCCATAAAGGTCCATCGCAGTGATCAGGATGGCGCTCGTCCACCCTGCTATTAACAAAAACAGCCCGTTTTCCCACTTGCCCATTCGCCAGCGCGAGCTGGTGAACTGCAACAAAGGAAACATCGCAAAGGGAAGTTGCAGCGCCAGCACGACCTGGCTCAGCGTCAGCAGCTCGGTAACGCTGTTGTCACCTCGCAGCCCGATAATCACCACTGCGGGAAGGATCGCGAGCGTCCTCGTGATCAGCCTGCGCACCCACGGCTTAATGCGCCAGTGCATGAAGCCTTCCATCACGACTTGTCCCGCAAGCGTTCCCGTGATGGTGCTGCTTTGTCCAGCAGCCAGCAGTGCCACAGCGAACAGCGTGCTCGCCAGAGCTGTGCCCAGCAGCGGCGCGAGAGTCAGATAGGCAACGCGAATCCAGTCGCTGTCGGGACCGAACGCAACGAACTTTCCTCCCGGCACTGCAACTCCGCTCTTGCCGAAGAAGACGGTCGCTGCCAGCACCATGATCGCTGCATTGACGAAGAACGCGACGGTGAGCGCCACGGTCGAATCGATGGTGTTGAACTTCAACGCCCTCCGGATCGACGAATCATCTTTTTGCAGGCGCCGGCTTTGCACCAGGGCAGAGTGCAAATAGAGATTGTGAGGCATTACCGTCGCACCGATGATCCCGATCGCCACGTAAATCATTCCAGCGTGCCGGATAGTCGGCACGAGTAACGAGTGACCAAGCTCCAGAAAACTTGGCTGCGTCTGGGGAAGCACGAAGATTTCAATGAAGTAGCAGACCGCGATCGTCGTCACCAGCAGCAATACGATCGCTTCAATCGTGCGCATTCCAAAGCGCTGCAGGCCGAGCAGCAATAGGACGTCGAGTCCGGTGATGATGACTGCCCAGAGTAGCGGAATGTGAAACAACAGGTTGAGCGCGACGGCGCTGCCCAATACTTCCGCTAGATCGCACGCCCCGATCGCCACTTCGCTCATCAGCCAATTTGGCCAACGTGTCCATGCCGGATACCAGTCGCGGCAGCATTGCGCGAGATCTTTCCCGGTGACTACACCCAGCCGTGCCGAAATGACCTGCATGAAGATCGCCATCAGGCTGGCCAGGCCGACTACCCACAACAATCCGTATTTGAATTGTGCTCCGCCTTGAAGGTCCGTCCCCCAGTTGCCCGGATCCATGTAGCCGACGCTCACCAGAATTGCGGGCCCCACGAAGGCCCTCCACTGCTCCCAGAAACTCGCTTCGTGATGCGGTACATCAACCGAGCCATGAACGTTTTCCAGGGAAAGTTGGTGCGGAAAAGCCCTGGCGGCGCCGAGGGAACCCGGAACAGTGCTTTTGGCGGGTTGGTGTTCGCTCTCCATGAATAAACTCCGGCGGTAAATCCCCCACACTTTAGATGTTAACGAATATACACCCGCATGGGTTAACTGTAGTTAACTAAAGTCATACACCAATAGTGGCCTTTTGGCTGGACGGCTTTGGATGAAGGCTGGGCTCACCTTGCAAACATTACATGGGTTGGGGCACCCTCTGTGTGGCGCCAGAAATCGAAAAAGCCCGAAACATGCCTGTATCGGTTGCACAAGCCGAGGAAGCGCGCCAGAACATCGCGGGAGTCGCAATGCGCACTCCACTGGTCCGCTGCAATACGAACGATCCTGCGGATCTGTACCTGAAGCTGGAATGCTTGCAGCCGATCGGATCGTTCAAGATCCGCGGGGCGGCGAATGTTATGGCGCTGACTCCTCGCGAGTTGCTGCGACGAGGCGTGCTGACAGCCTCCGCGGGAAATATGGCGCAGGGAGTTGCATTCTGTGCCAGACGGCTCGGAATTCCAGCGACGATCGTTGCTCCCGACACCGCTCCTGCGACCAAAGTTCAAGCAGTCGAGCGGATGGGAGGCCGCGTCATCAAGGCCCCGTTCGAGCAGTGGTGGCAAACGTTCGAGACCCGTTCTTACCCAGGTGTGCAGGCGACGTTCATTCATGCCTTCGATGACCCGCACGTGATGGCGGGCAACGCAACAATCGCCCTGGAGCTTCTTGAAGATCTGCCCGACTTGGACGCCGTCGTGGTTCCATGGGGAGGCGGCGGGTTGTCTTGCGGCATTGCATCCGTACTGAGGGCACGTGCGCCGAAGGTGCGTATCTATACTGCCGAAATTGAGACGGGTGCTCCTTTGGCTGCGTCGCTGGAAGCAGGTGAGCCTCGGGTGGTGGAATACCGTCCGTCATTCGTGGATGGGATCGGGAGCAAAAGCGTATTTCAAAGTATGTTCGAACTCGCGCGCGAGCTGTTAGACGGCTCTTTGGTGGTGACGCTTGCCGAGGCCGCCAATGCGCTGAAACTTGTGGCTGAACGGAATCGAGTGATTATCGAAGGTGCCGCAGCCTGCGCAGTGGCTGCCGCTCTGTCGGGCCGGGCGGGACGCGGAAAGGTTGTCGCGATCGTCTCGGGCGGAAACATTGATCTGCATAAGTTCGCGGAACTCACTACTCCGCACTGAAACGCTGACGGTTGAACTGCTTCTACTTTGAGCCACCGTACCAGCGCAGAACTCGCAGTGCTCGCAGCGTGTTCCACCGGCTCGCACTCCCAACCTCGGTCTCCATCTTTACTGGAATGTATTCAGGATGAAGCAGGTTGAGCGGCCAGCGTCCATTTTGGTGGCGCCGTTGGATCACAACTTCGATGGCCTCTTTGAGGCGTCGGTCCGGTTTGCTTCCCACATTCCGAAAATAGTCGAGCCCGCGCAATACGTCGTAGTGCCAGAACGGCGGAAAGCTGAAGCGCAGCCAGTGTTTATCGATGATCTCGCCAGTGCGAAATGACCGAAACAGTCGCCGCTTGAGCAGNTACTCTTCGGCCCGTTGACGGGCCGTCGTCAGAGCCGCTGTTTTGCGGCCCGCGCGCTGGTATGCCAGCAATCCTTCAAGCACGCAAATGGTGGTATGGAACGACGAACGCCGGCTCTTGGGAGCTTCGCAATTCCAGCCTCCATCTTGAAGTTGCTCACCAAGGAGCTGATTGGCGAGTTCGTCATCCGGTTCTTTGAAGTACGCGCCGAGCGCCAGAATCCTGCCATTAATGCAAGGCTCAGTCTCGCCGTGAAAGAAGGGACGATTGCTGTGCCACTTGAACCTGAGCTGTTCGACCCGGCTGACCATTCTCCGCGCTTGCTTGCTGTCCGGATAGAGCCCGAGGTCCATCAAAACAACCAAAGTGTAAAAGGTAATCAGCAGGCCAGCGTTTTCCCGCGGCCCTCCCCACCTGCCCGAACGAGACTGCCGCGCAAGAAGCTTGGCTCCGCATCCTTCCGTGGCGATCCGTGCCCTCTCGGCCGCAACCACCTCGGGCGCTTCGTCCATGAGATCTTGCATCACCTGCCACCGAATGGCGGGATCGGAGTCGAGCAGCCAATTGAGGTGTGCCGGGCGGGGAGCGTAATCGTCAAATCGCATTGGTCTCTTATAGCAAATTCCTGCGCACTCCGAGATCAATGCCACGCGTGGGCAACCTACCGCGCTCGAAGCACGTGCCAGAGAAAAAGTCCCAGGTAACTCGCGGCAAGAAAGGTAAACAGCAGTGTCAGAAGAGTATGTCCGATGACGAACATTCGCCCTTTGGGCCAATCGGTATGTGAAAAGTAAATCGCGTCTACCCCGATTCTTGCGCTCCAGTAAATTCCGATGAAGCACACCAGTCCAAGTGCGGGGCGATCTCCTCGAAGCATCTCCCTGTGAAGTGCCAGCGTAAGCGTGCCAAAGGCAATGATCGTCAGAACCGTGAATCCGCCTTGTACCCAAAGCAGCTTACGGTTAAAAGGCATCAACTGTGCCAGATCCTTCTTCCAGCCGAGCCGGTAAGGAACTTGAAAGCTGGCAAACAGAATGATGAAATGACCCGCTCCCGCGAACCAAAGATCAAGGTCGAAGAATCGTTGCACCTCTGCGCTGGTCATCATGCGTGGATGACTCGCATGAATGGCAGTATGACCCGCGATACAAACCATGGATGAAACAACCAAAACACGGGTGCCAGAAGAAAAATGCCCATGAAACACCATCCGCGGACACCCGCTGTCAGGCCCAGCGACTTTCCCAACGGCGAACGCTCGATGCTCACACCAACTCCCTGAATTGCAAAATACAGCGTCGGAAGCCCATAACCGCCGCGAGCCGGAACTGAGATCACCAGATCGTGGATCAGGCCTGAAGCCAAAAAAACAAGAAAACCGGCGGTGCTAACGCCTATGCTGCGATACGCCGGACGAAAAATCAGTTCATGCGCGAGCTGACGGAAGCCCAGATTCCAGCGCTTTCCCCAGAACTCTGCGAGAGATGTAGAGCCAAGTGGATTTCGCATGATCGGTTCCGCCTTGACTCCTATGCGTTGCCAGAACAAAGCGATCATCTCGAACGAACCGAAGTGCAAGATCAGAATGATTCCCACCATTCCAGTCCAGCCTCGCAGAAGTGCATCACGCTCTGGAATTTCCCGGGCCACAACCCAAAGCAGCATAATCCCAAGGGATGTTTTGAACACTGGAGCCAGCCATCGCGAAGCAGCCGGTGGCGACACCCGCTCAGCTGAGTCCAGGAAGGCCTCGGCATCCATCCCGGGCCAGGCAAACAAGTACGCTACGGATCGCCACGCTGTACGTGCGGTGTGCGTGCGCGCCTGCCACCACGTAAGCCACTTCAGGCTGAAAAAGATAGCGACCGACAGAACCCACATGAACGCCCACGGTGGGAGCAATCTTCCAAACGCGACTGCTATTGCAGGCAATACGATCAGCGGAATCCACCCACACACCTGCTGAACAATTCTGTTATGGTCGCTTTCCATCCACGTCGAGTTGTAGCAAATGCGGTACGGGCAAAACAGTGGCGCCTGGGGTGATGCCCCAACGGGCTCTGGCGAGCATGCGGTTACAGTGGTAATTAGCTTCGGGTAACGTTTGCACCTAGCATTACGGCAGCACGCGGAGGCCTCCGACGAAATGGCCGCCGCAATTTCGGAGATGATTTATGGCTACCGCAACCACGGCATATGGCGAACATCGTTTTGGCGCTGCATACACCATAAGACTGGTCCTGGCGATAGTCGTGCTCGCCTTTATTGGCGGCCTTTGGGGATCGCAGAACGATCCGCGCATTGAAGCCCATCCAACTCTACTGTGGATTTCACTCGCGCTCATCGGCGCAACTGCCGGTTTGTGGATCATCATAGGCAAGAGCACCCTGATCATCAACGACTCCGGCGTGCGCCGTGAATCACCATTCAGTCAGCAAGAGATGACCTGGAGCCTCATTGCAGAAACCCGTTACCAGGTGGTTCCCGTGAACGTGTACGCGCATTTCGGCCTGATTGGTGCCTTGATCGCCATGTCGAGCAAGAAGTCATCGCGAGCGCAACTGACCCTGGAGTTGATTGGCCGCGATCGCAAAAAGTTGAAAGTGACCTCGTTCTACCGAAATGCCGATGAAGCCATCGGAATCATCCTAGGCCGGCTGATGCCTCCCATCGTGCAGAGCGCCAAGAATAGAATCCAGCGGGGTGAAACTGTCCAGTTCGGTCCACTTGGGCTTTCTGCAACTGCGGTCATGTGGAAAGAAGCTTCCATTCCTGTGGTGGAAATCACCAAGGCCGAGCTGGCAGGCAGCAATCTGCAAATCAAACGAACCGGAAAATGGCTCAGCGCAGTTAGCGTTCGCTCGAACAAAGTGCCTGACGTTTTGGCATTCCTCGAGGTTCTGGAATCGCTGGCTCCCCAGATCAAGTCGATGGGAGTCGATCCCTTGGCGCGCGTCAGAATGTAAGAGGGGTGCCCCCCGTCTCGCAGAATTTGCGAGATATGGGAATCGCTAAACTCGACCGCTTATAGATCCAAAGACCCTCCTGCCCAGCTTTTGGCTTTTCTTTGGCGTTGCTTCGTTACTTCCCTTCCTAATCCCGACTATTTTGCCCATCAGCAGTAGTCAAGATCCGCGTCAAGGAGGGGTTATGCGCAACCTGATACTCGTGACAATGATTGCTCTGCTTGGAATCTCAGCGGGGCATACGGCTTCCCCGGATTGGGCGATCAACGCCACAGCGATTGAGGCCTGTAGTTGCCCCCATTTCTGCATGTGCTATTTCAATTCGCATCCGGCAGCCCATCATGAAAACGGCAAGATGGAGCACTACTGCCGGTTCAACATCGCATACAAGGTCAACAAAGGAAATTACGGCGGTACGGATCTCGCCGGAGCGAAATTCTGGTTAAGCGGCGATCTGGGCGCCGACTTCTCCCATGGGCAGATGGACTGGGTTGTACTCACCTTCGACAAATCTGTCAGTCCGGAACAACGCCAGGGTTTGGGAGAAATCGCCCAGCACGTGTTTCCGGTGAAGTGGAAATCCTTCCACGTGGCGGAGGGCAGCATCGATACGTGGACCTTCGACAAGGATGAGGCGCACGCGACATTGAACGGCGGCAGCACCGCGGAAGTCAAACTCAAGCGCTTTCACGGAATGACGGATGAACCTGTGGTCCTGAAGAACGTGAAGTACTGGGCCACTCCAAGGAACGACGGCTTCGTCATGATGCCGAACGAAGTAGAAGCCTACCGCGAGGGCCCGAACGCTTTCGAGTACAAGGGCACAAACGGATTCATGCTCACGTTCGACATGACGTCGAAAGACATCGCGAATAGTAATGCTTCGGGAAGCCACTGAGTGGGGCGATCGATTCGAGGGTGGTGAACTTGGGGCCCGCCGCCCTTAGCCGCTTTCGTGGCCGCTCGGAGCGCAACATGTTGAGGAACGCGACTCGTTGTTGAATACCACCCGAGCGGCGTCATCCCGAAGCCCCGCGCTTTTACCGGCGGGGCGAGGGATCTCTGCGTGAAAGGGCCAGCGCAGGGAGATCCTTCGCTCCGCCTGAAAAACGGCTCCGTTCAGGATGACGCCTCGTCGGGCCTAGAGCCTCTCGAGTCAACCGCTTGGTCAACTTTGGACAACTTTTTGACAAGTTGGAGACCTTTGGAATTTCAGCGGCCAATACGATCAACAAATGCATCAAAACTCACCCTGTAATCAGAAGTGCAAGTCATGGTGACTGTTGCGAGCTCACCGTCACCGTCCACTGTGCGTAGCGGCCTCCGAGTTGTTTCCGCACCGGTTCCTCGCTTGGTCTCCATCGACGTGTTGCGCGGACTGGTGATGGTCATAATGGCGCTGGATCATACGCGCGATTTTCTGTCGTACGCCCGATCCTCTCCTGAGGATGTGGCGCACACAACGGCAGCGCTTTTCTTCACCCGGTTTGTCACGCACTTTTGCGCGCCAGTGTTCGCCTTCCTTGCCGGAACCGGCGCATTCCTCTCCACCAGGCGCGGGAAATCGCTGAAGCAGGTCTCGTGGTTTTTTCTGACACGCGGTCTGTGGCTGCTGGTCCTCGAGTTCACCATCGTGGACTTCGCGTGGGGCTTTGTTCCATGGGCGCATGCCGGGGTGATCTGGGTATTAGGTTGGAGCATGATCTGCATGGCGGCCATTGTGTGGCTGCCAACTCGCTGGATCGCCGTCTTCGGATTGAGCATGATCGCAATGCACAACCTGCTCGATCCTATCCACCCCGCGTCTTTCGGAAAGCTTGATTGGTTGTGGGTATTCTTGCACTCGCCCGGACGAGTTTTCATCACAGCCGATTCCGCACTTTCTGTGCGTTATGTCCTGATTCCGTGGGTGGGAGTCATGGCTGCCGGCTTTGCATTTGGCGCTCTGCTTCTACGGCCTGACCGCCGCACGTGGATTCTGAGAATCGGAATTTGCGCCACGATTCTGTTCTTTGTACTTCGAGGCATCAATCTTTATGGAAACGGCATTGCCGGGTGGCCGGAGCGATACGCACATTCTGCGGGCCCTTGGGCCGTGCAGTCGTCGCTAACGTTGAGTGTGATCTCGTTTTTCAACACGCTGAAATATCCACCTTCGCTCGACTATTTGCTTATGACGCTAGGCCCCGCCCTCATCCTGCTTGGATTGCAGGACGGGATCAAGACTCCAGGCGGCGTCAATCGAATTCTGCAAGTGTTTGGCCGGGTGCCGATGTTTTACTACCTCTTGCACATCTACCTCATTCACCTTCTGGCCATCTTCATCTCGTTGGCTTTCCATCAGCCGATCTGGCACGGTTCGGTGATCGCCGAGTTTGCGCAGCGTCCGGCCGGGTATGGGCACGGCCTGCCATTCATTTATGCAATTTGGATTTTGGCTGTCGCGATTCTTTATCTGCCCTGCCGGTGGTTTATGGAACTGCGCAGCCGGCATCGCGACTGGGCTTGGCTGAGCTATTTCTAGGCCGAATACTATTGCTAGGCGGAAGCCGCCGCAGCCTTGGGCTGTGAGGAGATCAGCCATTCGAGCTTCGCGAAGGGCAAATAAACGCCGGGTGCGTCCATATTAGCCATCGCGCTTCCGGTGACCTCGCGTAACGCTGCAGTCATCTCATCGCTGACGAGGCAGAATCCGGTTTCATCGGCGGCGATGATGGTTCCCGAGAAGGCGCGCGTGAACAGCGATACCTTAACGATCACCTTCCTATTCACCAATTTGTCTTTGAACGAAGGAACACCGGGCTGCGCCATAACTTCTCCACGAGAGACTCGAAACTAAATTGCTTCCTGTGGATAGTGTGACAACCAGCGATCAAGACTCAAAGTGACTGGAGTAATGCCACTTCATGCCTATCCGCCGTGAGCTGTGGGATGGCATTGATAGCAGTTGATGCTGTTGTAGACGTAGCCGGAAACGCGCTCGTGGCGGAAGTTATTGGGATTGTTTCCCCCGTGGCAGGCCGTGCACTGGAAAATCGAATAGTCGTTCGAGTTGGTATGGCAGGTGGCGCAAACGCCGTTCGCATTGCCATGGTTGATCGAGAACTGCGTGTATTGCGAGTGGTTAAAGTTTGCATTCGACCAGGATGAGGTGTTGTGGCAAGTCTGGCAGGTTGTAGGGAAGAACTGCGGCTGCGCGGCGTGGCCCGGATTGCTCGTCTGGTTGTAGTCCGTCTGATGGCATCCGAAGCAGGCGGTGGGCAATGTTGTGTAGTTGCCATTCACATGGCATTCACTGCATTGCCGCGGAGGCGCGGTGTGCGAGCCGGTCAGCGGAAACGCCGTGTTGGCGTGATTGAACGTGGAATCGGTCCACACGGTCGTATCGTGACAGACCTCGCACGTGGTCGGGAATCCGGCCGCTGCGTGCGCGGGATTATTCGTCGCCGCGTATTCCTTCTGATGGCAGGAGTAGCAGAGCGTGCTGTTCAGCGAGTAGTTCCCGTTTACGTGACAGTCGCTGCAAACGCGCGGCGGCACCATGTGTGCACCCGTCAGCTGAAATCCGGTGCTGGCATGGTTGAATGTGCCATCGGACCACCGGACGGTGTCATGACAGCTTTCGCACGCGGTCGGGAAGGCCGCCGTCACGTGGTTCACCGGCGACACTGCATTTGTGTAGTCGGTCTGATGGCACGACACGCAGGCCGTGCTCGAAATATTGTAGTTGTTATTGACATGGCAATCGGTGCACTGCCGCGGTGGAACCACGTGCGATCCGGTCAAGGGAAATCCTGTGCTGTTGTGATTGAACGTCGCATTCGCCCAAGAAGTCGTGTTGTGGCACTGCTCGCAGCCTTGCGGGAAGTTTGACACCGCGTGGTTCGGATTCGTCGTTCCCTGATAGTCCTTCAGGTGGCAGCTCACACAGGACGTGGCACTCAGGTTGTAGTTGTTGTTCACATGGCAATCCACGCACTGGCGGGGCGGAACCGTGTGCATTCCGGTGAGTGGAAAGCTAGTCAAATTGTGGTTGAATGACGCGTTGGACCACGAAGCCGTGTTGTGGCACTGCTCGCAGGTTTGTGCGAATCCCGCCGACACGTGATTGGGATTGCCGGCGCCCTGGTAGTCCTTCAAATGACAAACCACGCACGCGGTGCTAGTCAGGTTGTAGTTGTTGTTGATGTGGCAGTCGGTGCACTGTCGTGGCGGGACCTGGTGTCCGCCAGTCAGCGGGAAGCCGGATGCGCTGTGATCGAACTTCGCGTCGAGCCACGTGTCGGTGCTATGGCATGCCGTACAAGTGGTGGAGAATCCGCCGGTAACGTGATTCGGATTCCTCGCCGACCTGAAATCCGCGTTATGGCACGAGTAGCACTCGGTGGATAACGTCTGAAACTGGCTGGTCGCGCCTTGCTTGTGACACAGGTCGCAATCGACCACCGCGTGGGCACCCGTCAGCGGAAAGCGGTTATTGTGCTGCTTTACATCTCGAACCGAAACCTGCCAGCCGCGGACTGTGTGGCACAGCTCGCAATCTGCTCCCAGTTGGCGCTTGTGAATGTCGGCATGGCAATCCTGGCAGTGTTTTCCAACATTGGTGAAAACCGGCCTGGTGTGACATTCGGTACACGCAACAGACTCGTGCAGGCCGCGCAACGGATACTTCGTCTGATTGTGATCGAATTCAGGAACTGCGCGAATCGGTCGCCACGCATCGGCTGTGTGGCAATTCTGGCAAGGGATGTTGAGATTGCCATGAGGACTGTGCGTCCCTCGAACAGCCTGCGCGCGGACTAGACACGATCCTCCGGCAGGCCCCAGAAGAACGATCAGAATCGCACGACAAATGACCCGAGAAACCATGGACCCGCCCATGCGGTCGTCCCTAAAACATCGAAATTAAGAAGCCAGTAAGAAGAACTAACTCGCCAGTGACGATTCTCAATCCAGCCGGAATCGGCGCCCAGCGCCCAGTCCGCTGTTTTGAGGTGTACCAGCGTACAGATTGCCTGCGGCGAGTCTTTGCGCTAGATCAAATTGCTCGCTTTGCGCCTCGCCCACACCAGATGTGCAGAAAACTGAACCGCAGCACAGAAGAATGCCGGGACTACGATAACCACGCCTCTCAACGGTTGTCTGTGATCCTGTCAACATCGATGGGGCAGAGGAATGTAGGGTTGTACGAGTTGGCGTTTCAAGCGGCAAGGATTTCGCGGAGTGTTTCAGAATTCAACAATCAGTAAGGATCTCGGGAGTAGGACACGCTCGATGGAGTCCTAGTACCGGTCTGTGACAGTCATTCTCTGCTGTCATCCGGCGATCGGGTCGTCGAGTAGTACCCCTTGCGCGCGTTTACCTTCAGCTTGCGGCCCGACTTTTCCGCGATGATCGCGATGGGACGATAGTGTCCGTCGTGATTGAACTCTGCGGGACGATACGAGATGAGGTAGCGGCTGCGGATCATCTGCTGCAACTGGGCGAGACTTCGGTTGAGGTGACTTGCGGATCCCGGGAAGAATGCCACTCCGCCCGTTAGCTGCGCTAGTACTTTCATGGCGCGATTGCCCGTCAGGTCGCTGTGCTGGGAATCATCGGCATAACGCGTACTTACTGTGTACACGATGATCTCGTTGCGCTCCGCACGCTCAATGGTCTGCTTGAGAGTGGCGCTGCTCGCGTTGTCAACTCCATCGCTGATCACCACGAGAATTCGGGCGACAGGATGTTCTTCCTTCTTCTCCCCTAGCTTGTCGGCGGCGAAGGCAATGGCATCCCAGATGGCGGTTCCACCTACCGGCACCAGTTGGTGGATGCCATGCTCGAGTTCCTTCAGATCAGAGGTGAAGTCATTGGCCAAGACAACCGAGTTCGAGAATCCCGCCACAAAGGCCATATCATCCTTGCCGGTCGCGACCTGGTTCATGAAGTTGACGGCTGCATTCTGCTCGAAAGAGAACCGCTCGCGGACAGACGCGCTGGTATCGATGAGCAGGCCGAGTCGCAGCGGAAGGTCGGACTCGCTGTGAAAGGAAAGGACCGCCGCCGGCGGCTTGCGATCATCCAGGACCTTCACGTCTTTCTGACTGAGATCCGTAACCGATCTGCCATCGTCCGTCGCAGAGAACAATACCGCGACCTCATTCACGGTGCTGCGCAATGACCAAGGACTGGGATTCGAATTGCGAGCACCGGAAGTCGGTGCGGATAAGTTCGTATTAGCCGGCCCGCGTGCGCTCGGTTGATTCACCACATCGCACGAGGAACAGGCAGAGCCCTCGGCTTCGGCCTCGGCGATCTGTTGCTTCTCGGGGAGATCCTGCAGGACCTCCTGCCCGCGGGTGGGCGAGAGCGCGACGGTGGGAGTGGACGTCGGAACGTTCATTGCCAACGAAAGCGGCCGCTCGTCAGCGGCCCGGATCTGGTCCACGGCTCGTTGTGCTGCCGCGGCGAAAGAGGATTTGGGATCTTCCGCGAGAAAAGTCTGCAACTCGTTGCGCGTTTCCTCAAGATTACTTAGCGCCTGCCACGACGCCGCTGCGAAATAGTGAACGATCGCCGTTTCTGGATGGGCGGAGCTATGCGCCCGTTTTGCGGTCTTGATGGTTGCAGGATAGTCGTGATTCACGTACTGCGCGTAGGCCAACGCTAGCAACAGGTGGTGATCCAGCGGCGCGATCGAGGAAGCTTTCTCCATCGACGCTTGCGCGTCCGAGGCCTGGCCTAAAGCCAGTTGCGCGCGGCCCTGGTTTAAATACGAACTCGATAAATGATCATCCAGCTGAATCGCCTGCGCGAATTCGTTTCGCGCCTGCTCGTACTCCTTCAATTGGAAGTAAGTGCACCCTAGTGCATTGTGGGCCGCCACATAGTTCGGATATAGAGCGATCGCTTTTTGGAGTGCTTCCACGGCACTTTTCAAGTCATTCTTGGCCATGGCCTGCAGGGCGTGGGTGTAAGCATCTTTGGCGCGGCCGGGAGCCTTCAGGTCAAATTTCGAAACGGTCGCTTCCGAGTTGGAATTGACCTGATCGCGGCTCCTGTGATCGAGCGTGCCCATCGCAAACAGGTTCATGTATTCGCCGCCGCTGAAAAGGACGTTGAAGTCTCTCTCGAATCGCTCGGGCTGCACCGCTTGAGCCGCCGCATTGCAGGCAAGGAGGAGCAAGACAAAAGCTTCGCGTAGTATGGAGCGAGTCGTCACAGTATTTTTCAGCGGCTGAGCGAGAACACGTCCCAAAATCGTGGTCTCAATTGTAGGCCGAAACTAACAAAGCCGCCCGGTGAAATTCAGGAACCGATGCTCGAATAGATTGCGAGTTTCAACGCCGTCTTCGTTACTTCACCGGCCGATTCCGGCTAAGATTCTTAACGCGTGATCCACGAATGGCGGACTTAACTCCATATCCTGCGATCAACTCCGTGTTGATCGAATGGGCCCAAGGGTTGCGGCGCTTGCTCGGGAAGAAGGTCGTAGGGTTGTATTTGACTGGCTCGCTGGCTTATGGCGATTTTGTGCTGGAAAGAAGTGACATAGATTTACAGGCCATCGTGCGGAGTCCACTTACAGTAAACGAACTCAAATCCGTTGAACAGTTGCACCGACAGATTGAGGGACATTCTAGTCCCTGGGCAGAACGGCTCGAGTGCTCCTATGTCCCTCTCGACCTCATGCGCGAATTGTCACCGCCCGCAACACCGCGTCCGTGGTGGGGATTTGGCACATGGTATACCGAGGCCCCAGCTGGGAACGAATGGATCATCAATCATTACCTTCTCTCAAAACATGGGATTGCAATTGAGGGGCCGGACTTCAGCGAACTAATCCCGCCAATCGATATCCTCCTTGTGCGAAAAGCCAGTTGCAGAGATTTGTTTCAAGAATGGCTGCCCAAAATTGATGATGAGGAGTGGCTCGCAAATAGTCATCATCAGTCGTATCTGGTTTTGAATCTGTGCCGCATCCTGCACACCGTCGTTCAGGGTGACACGGGTTCTAAACAGGTCGCCAGTCGGTGGGTCAAAGCAACGTATCCACAGTGGAAGAACTTGATCCATGAAGCCGAACAATGGAAGTATGGCGCCGTGATGAAGCGGCAATCCGATGTGGCCGCCTTCTTGCGATTTGCCGTGGTTAAGGTGGATGAAGTGAAATTGCTGTGAGTTTAGTGGCAGTAGGATTTCAAGGAGCAGATCCTTTGAAAACACCCAGTGAGATTTTCACCCGACGAGATTTTCTCCATGCGTCCGCTGCAGTGGTTGCGGCTACTGCGGCCGTGCCGCCAACTGGAGCGGTGAGTTCAGTGGCGGCTGACGAGCCTTTTACTTCAATGCAGCAAAGGCGTCGCAAGGGATTG
>AP72_2010_repI_A10DRAFT_1000043_pt1 | contig 18389 bp, 44 predicted proteins | sample AmaPasreplicIA10_FD_9194 | JGI IMG/M metagenome (IMG submission 9194) | reverse complement strand
CGTATCGGCTTCTTTGCTGGCGGGGCCTGTCGAGCCTTAATCTCATCCGCCTGCTGTTCCGCTATTAACTTCTTTATCTCATTCCACTTTTCATCCCACCATCTGTTTGGCCTCGTTTTCGTCTTCATTCCCTGTCCCTCCTTATTTTTTCCCTCCCCCCTGTCCAGCCGAACTCCAATCTTACCCCCAGCTTCACTAGGTTAGGAAACGGCAGAGCACGCCCATCCGCTGGGATCGTGCTTCTGCCGTTACCTCTTCACTGAGGATGAGGTTTCCGTACTGAGGATGGCTTAGCCCGCCTCTGGTTAGAAGGCCGCGCAGGTTATGTTGTCTCGCGTTACTGGGCCGCACGCCTGGGCTCACGCCCACACAACGGTTTCGCAGCGCAGGCCGTCAGCCATCCAAAGCCTGCGCAGCCCGTAGGCCGTTACCCCACGGTCACTTGCTCTGCCTGCCGCGCGTTACGCTCCCCCAGCCGTGCCCCACGACACGGTCATCTGAGCACGCCAGAGCGGCTATGGTATCCAAAAGCCATATACCCCGCCCGCAGCGACCGCTGCAACAATCGCCTGCGCTGGGGTATAATCGATCGGGAGGGGATGATGCCTGCGGTGAGCGAGAGCAACGACCAGATGCGGCTGGCCTTCGAGGCCTCGCTGCGCGGCGACACCGCCGCCCGCGACCACCATGTCGATCTGGCGCGGCGGGCGATCGAGCGCGAGCGCGACGAAGGCTTGGCGCGGCTCCTCTCGATCGATTTTTTTGTGACGCCGCACGGGACGGTGATCCCGGCGGTCAAGATGATGGCGAGAGCATGATCGCGTTTGATCCCGGCCAAGGCAAATCGGCCCTTACCGGCGACCACCACACACTGAGCGATGGTTGGGAAGCGCTGTGGTGCGATCTGCAATACCGCAGCACTGACCGCGCGGCGCTGCGCCAAGCCTTTAAGAATGGGGCGGCGGGTGTCGGGGCACTCTTGCAAACACGCGGGCGCGCGTTTTTGCAAGGCGTGCTCGCAGAAGGCCACGAGCATGTGCTGCAAGCCTTTTGGCCATGGATAGCCCGGAACTTGGAAGCCCATCCCGACTGGGGCGAAGCCCACCGCGACGCCGTTATTGCGGGCATCTTTACCGGTCTTCTCCGCGTCCGGAACAACGCCCCGCTTCTCAAGGAGATTGAGAGATTTATCCCATGAGCGACGATTGGTACGCGACGGCGATCGAGTTCGTCTGCCCTGGCTGCGGGCGCGCGATCATCGTCTTTGCCAGTCTGCGACTGGCGCATCCGATTTGCGGCGCGTGCCTGACGATCCCCAACTGGCTCGACATGCCGCCGCTCGTCCGATCGCTCGATCCCGATGACGATCGCGACCGGTCGGCCATCACCATGACGGCGACCGAAATCGAATGCCGCGCCGCCTGGATCACCGCGATCATCACGTGGCTGCATGCCAAGCACCGGATCATCGAGGATCAAAATACTCCGATGATGATCGAACAAAAGTGGCTGCATTAAATGGCAAAGCAGCGCTGGATCGTGGCCGAAGTCTCAAAGAATTGGCCGGAGGAAGGGCTCGCCGGTCAGACCATCGGCCAGCTATTCGAACAGGTGCTCCTGCGCAACCACCAGCGCGGCTACCGCCTCCATTCATGGAAACTCGATCGCTGGTCGCCGGAACCGGGGAAGCTCAACGAATGCATCGTCGCGGTCTTTGAGCACCGGGACGACTAAACTCATCGAGTTGGTGGCGGGCTCACTCGCCAACGGGATATTCCAACGGCAGCAATAGGATGCCCGAAAAAAAATGCGATCGGAGTAAAATTTCCGCTTGCATTATGGCGTGCTATCCCCTATATGTAACGTGCGGACGGGAAATGGTTTCCGCCGCCTCTCAAGGGGGAGCCCCATGGCTCTAAATTGGAACCGGTGGATCAAGCGGGAATTCGCGCGGGTGGCGCAAGCTGCCTCGGGCGCGTCGCTCGCGATGCCGCCGTCCGCATTGCGGATGCCGCCCTACGCGGATGTCGCCGCCGTGTGGAATTATTACCACGGTCTGGCTGGCCGGTACGTCGAAATCGAACTGAACGCTGCCGATAGCCTCGCCTACAACATGGCGCGGGCCGTCTGGCTGGCGGGCGCGGTGGCGGAAGAGAGCCCGGTCCTCTCGGGCTGGCGGCTCGCCGCCGCGCGGCGGCAGGCGCGGGACCGGTTCAGCTATACGCTGGTGCCGCTGGCGCGGTCTGCCGGTGTGCAGGCGGTGGTGTCGCGGTCGGACCACGGCGACGCCGCGTGGTGGCTTGTCCGGACCAAATGGCTGGAAGCCCAGGTTGGGCATCTAGTGCTCTCCGGGGCGGCAAGCGCGGCGGAAGCGCCTCGGACGGTCGCGGAGCGGGCGGTCGCGGCAGCGGTCGGGCCTGCCGAAATCCTCAACTGGCAGGCGCTGACCTACGGGATCGAAATCGAGTGCATTCGGCCAGCCAATGTGAGCATGGCCGAGTATGCGCGGCGGATCACCGAAGCGGGCGTCCCGTGCAACGCCGAGCACTACAACCACAATGTGCGGGCAAGCTGGAAGATCGTGACGGACGGTTCCTTGTCTGACCGGCATGGCGTGGGCATGGAAGTGGTGAGCCCGATCCTGCGGTCGGAAGCCGATTTCGCGGCGATCCGGACGGTGTCGGCGGTGCTCCTGGCAGGCGGCTGCAAGATCAATAAGACCTGCGGGCTGCACGTCCACGTTGGTCTGCCTCGGCGGGAACACCGGCTGCCGATCAATGTGCTGCGGATTTACAACGCGTTTGAGCCGGTGATCGACAGTCTGATGCCGCCGTCACGGCGGGGGAGCGCCAATGGCTACGCGCGGCCCACCGCCTTCAGTGCGCGGATGTCGGGGGCCAGCGATCTGAACGCGCTGCGGCTGGCCTATGGCAGCGATCGGTATCGGAAAGTCAATCTCGAAAGCATCTGGCGGCATGGCACGATCGAATACCGGCAGCACGCCGGGACGATCGAGGCGGAAAAGATCATCGCCTGGGCGACACTGGTCTTAAAGCTGACGGCGATGGCCAACAGCGCGCCGGAACTGCCGAGCAACATCAGCCTCGACAGCCTCCTGGCGCTGGTGGACGCGGATGCGGAGGCCAAGGCCTTCTGGACGCAGCGGCAGGCGCATTTCAATCCGGCGATGGCCGCTGCGGCCTAGCCGATAATCTCGGGCGGCGGGATGGTCCCGTCGCCCTTTTTCTAAGCGGAAAGGACTAGAGATGATCCACACCAATGACGGCCAGACACTGCGCTCGACCGAGCCCGACGACATCGTCGCGGAATTGAACGACGGCAGCTTCTCGCCGGAACCGACGCCCGCCAAGTTTATGACGGCGAGCGCCGATCGCATCCTGCAATTCTCCGGGGCCAAAATCCGCACCGACAGCGCCGCCAACTATGTCGCTGATCTGTTCAGTTTTGGCTTTCTCTCGACCGAGGAGGAACCGGAGAAGGGACGCCCGCGCGGTCATCTAAGGCCGCGTCCCAAGGCCCAGCAGTGAGCCTAAAGCTTTCCCCGGTGGGAGACACCGTCCCCCGCCTTTCCCCCCTCCAGCGGCCTCCCCGCGAGGCCGCAGGCCATGCCGATGAGGCACCCATGTCGTTTGACATAAGAGGCGTTACGCTCCGTGGGCAACAGCGCGAAATTCTCGATTACATGCGGGACGTTTATCGCATAGAAGATATTCGCGTCCGCCCCGGTGGGAAACATCTGCATATCGAGTATGTTTATGAAGGGAAGCGGCACAAGGATACCATGCCGCGCGGCAGCGGCAGCAGTGATCACGGCAACTGGATCGATACACGAAAGCACGATCTGCGGCGGGTCTTGGGCGATCCGCCGCCCCCTCTCACCGAAAAGCCCAAGAGGACACTCGATGATATGACCAATGAACTACAAACCAAGAGCGATCTGTTGACCGGGACGGCGCTGGGCGCGGTGCTCGATCCGCCCCGCCCGGTCATCACCGGGACCGGCAAGACCACCACCGCCCCGCCGCCGATCAAGCAAAAGCAATTCGCCATCAATATCGGGACGACGCACGGGGCCAACCGCACCGGGGGCGATATCGTCTTCTACATGACGAAGGAACTGGTCGAGGCGATGGAGCGCCAGTTTGGCAAGGACCGCCACTGGATCACCACGTATCACTACCCGGTGACGTGGACGATCCGGCCTTCGCGCGAAGCGGGGCGGGCGATCGAGCCGGGGCGGTTCCGGCTGCGCGCCAGCGGCGGCGACGCCTTAAAGAAATTGGGGCATTTCCCCTCGATGGGGGCCAAGGCGCTGATCCGCCACAACCGCGTCGAACTCTCGCTCGATATGATCCCCGAGAAAATCCTCTTTGGCATCGAGGCAGCGCACACCCCCGCCGAGCCGATCCCGGCGGAACCGGTGGAGAGCCTCGAAGATTTGGGGCTGGCCCCGCCGCAGCAGGCGATGGTGGTCCATGAGGAACCGGTGGTCCAGCCGATCGTCCCGGTGATCCCGCCGATCCCGCAACCGGCGGAACCACCGCCCCCGGCCCCGCCCGCCGATCCGCGCGAGCGGCTGCGCCATGTCCTCCGATTGATCAAACAGGTCGAGGACGAGGGGACGTATCGGCTGATCCCCGACAATAATGGATGGCGCTGGCGGGCCAATGACATCGTCTTGGAGGATTGCTAAATGGTCGCGAAGGCTTACGCGCGGATCGATCTGGCCGCGTTCAAGAAACTGGTCGCGGGCGAGGCGGTCGATATCCCCGGCTACAGCAAGGACAAGGACTGTATCGTAAGCCTCATCCTTGAGGATATCGGCTGGGGCGAGATGCTGGCGATCGTCCGCGCCGCGATGGAGCGGGCCGTCAACCAACCCGAACTCGTTGATGATCCGGAAGTGCGGGCGATGGCCTACCGGATCAAGGCCACACAAACCGAACCGATCGAGGACGAGCCCTGTATCATCCCGCCCGGTGATCCGCTGCGCGTCTAACCCACCACGCCTACCAGCCGCTGCCCCACCGGGCAGCGGCATTCTCTTTGCCTGGAGCCCTCGATGTGGTGGTGGATATGGCGCATGATCGCCGTCTGGATTGGTTTCTCGGTTCTCATTGTGACGGTTGTCATCATCCTCGCTCTCATTCACGCGGGGCGGAAGATCACCCAAGCCATACCGCCGATCACACCACCGGTCATCCCGCCGATCATTCCACCGGCCACACCCCCAGACACACCATCGGTCGATCTAGCCGCCGAGGATTAGGGAGATTTCAATGATCAAAGGCAAGGGCACGATCAAGGGCCGCGAGACACTCATCATCGGCCTCTCCTATAAGAACTTGGAAAATCTCAAACGCGACGACGACTTCATCATGATCTTGAAGGAGGAAATAAACATCCCCTTTGACATCCTGATCTTTGCCAAGGAGGACGAGAAAGCGTTGGTCGCCACGGTCACCGGCCCCAACACAGTGGTCACCGGCTCCTTTGATCCGCCGCGCAAAAACTAGCGCGGCGGAGGTTATTTTTTTGGCCGAGGGACTTGTCATATAGTGCAGAACATACTATATGTAAAGCGAAGGGAGGGGCCGGAAGGATCGGGATCGGGAGCGTGGTTGCGGTGGTCGCTGGACGCCCCGGTTTCGAAGAGGCCCCAGGAGCTTTCGTGATGCGGAAACGGGAAAAAATGGTCGCCTATGGCGGCAGGAACTATCGGTTCTTGCTCGATCACGAAGGCGAAAAGGTGGTCGCCGCCTGGATCGAAGTTCGGAAGGGCTGGCGAGAGGTAAAATTGTTGACCAAGGCGACGGTCGCCGCCGCCAACGGCAACGGTCTGATCGTGAAGGAGTAATGACGATGGCAAAGGTCAAATTGGACGCCTGGGAATTGGCGATGCTCGAAAAGCTAGTCGAGAAGGAAATCCTCGCTCAGCCCAACGCGGGCAGGATCGCGGGGCGGGTGTGCGCGCCGGGGCAGTATGGCGCGAGCCTCGACGCCTTGCTGAAAAAACTCGGGGAGGCCGCGAAATGACGGTGCTGATGCTGATGCTGCTGGCGGCGGCGCTCTACTGGATGTCGATGCAGGAGGCCAAGGAGCCCCAGCAATACATGTCCTACCAGCCCTTGGAGGCCTGAGATGAAAGTGTTTGTCTATGGAACTTTGCAGCGTGGCCAGCGCAACAACTGGCTCCTAAAGGGCCAGCGCTGTCTCGGTCGCGCGGTGACCGTGGAGAAGTTCACGCTGACCGATATGGGCTTTCCCTTTATGCGCCGCGAACCGGCGCTCGCCCCGGTGGTGGGCGAATTATTCGATATCGGTGACGACACCGCCTGTCTCGCAGGGCTCGACCGGCTGGAAAGCGAAGGCCGGATGTATGACCGGGTCACCGGGATGGTCGAATGCAATGGCGAGCAGCACGTCGCCAGCTATTACGTGCAATGCGCGTCCCAGCCGGTATGGGGCGGGGAAGTGCCGGTGAATGCCGATGGCCTCTTGGAATGGCGGAAGCAGCCACGCATTGACATATAGCGCATAATGTGCTATTTATAAAGTGGGCGTGGGAGATGGTTTCCAGCCCGAAAAGGAGGGCAAAATGCCTCAACCGACAAAGCTCTATTGGGCCTATGGCTCGAATTTGAATAAGCGCCAGATGCTGCGCCGCTGCCCCGCAGCGGTCCCGCTGGAGGCCTTGACCGTGGAAAATCTGATCCTGCGGTTCCGGGGCGTCGCGGATGTCGCCTACCGCACCGGAGCGCGCTGCGAGGGGGCGCTCTGGGCGATCACTCCGGACTGCGAAAAGGCGCTCGACAGCTACGAGGGCGCGGGGCCAAGCGGGCTCTACCGGAAATGCTATTTCGACTATGTCGATCCGGAGAGCGGCGAGGCGCATCAAGTCTTGTATTACAAGATGAACCGGCAGGGGATCATGCCACCCGGTGAGCGCTATCTCGACTGCATTATCGAGGGCTACGCCGATTTTGGCATCGATCCCCAGCGGCTCAAAAACGCGGTCGAGCACGCGTGGCGGCGCAAGGATTTGACCAATAGCTTTATGCGCTACCGCTGGGAAAAGGCCGGGAAGCCCAAGATGGCGCGGCCCGAGCGGATCGCCGTCATCGCGGAGGAGAGCGAAGCGAGCGAAGCCCAGGAGCCCTGCCCCCAGATCAGTCTTGGTGATCTGGATGCGGGCGAGGCCCCGGTGAAACTGCCGATCGGCAAGAAGGCCTTAAAAAAGCGGCCCGTCTCGAAGGAGCCCTTGCCCGATGTCTGTCTGCGCAGCGATCCGCAAAACGGCAATTACTGCCGCGCCGTCACCGTGACCGAAAAGGGCGAAGCCTATTTCGCCGCCAATATCAAGGCGGTAAAGGAGGCGACCGAATGGTGCTTTAAATTCTCGACGCACGTCGTCGCAGGGCTCTTGCAGAAGAAGGGCCTAACGGTCGCGATCCTCGAAAAGCTGGGAGGCCGGTCGTGATCTGCCAAGCCTGTATGGGAGACGGCAGACGACTGAACCCCGGTCTGCAAATCACCGTCGTGGATGACCGCGTCGTCATCCACAATCCGTGCTTTCTCCCGGTCTTGGTCGAATGCCCCGAATGCCGGGGCAGCGGCACGGCGAACGGCAAGGAGCCGCCAAAGCGGATGCGCGAAACGATCGAGGATATCGATGGGCTGATCAGCGAAGTATGGCAGGCGCAGCCGATGCTGCGCGCCAAGCGTCAAGCGCTCTTGAACCGGCTCTACCGCGTCCGCCACAATCTGGAAATCATGCGAGGCGCGACATGAGCGGGATCACCATCCAGAGCGATGCCGAATTATTGGCGGAATGCCGTCTGGCGCTGGGGTATAATAGCTTAAACCAGTTTGCTCGCTTCCTCGGCTACCGCGACGACAATGTGCGGGTGCTGCGACGCTACGAAAAGGGCAAGCAGGAAATCCCGACGCTCTTGTGGATCACGCTCTTCTACATGCTGCGCGACCACGGCAAGCGCCAACTGATGAACGACGTACACGCCATCATCCAACAGAGGCGGGAGCAAAATGCCGCCAAGGAGCAGCCAGACTAGAGGCACCGTTGGCCAGCGTGTGCTGGTCATCTTCTCTCTCGGGCTGATGGCCTGGATGGCGGTCGGCGCGATCGGCTTGCTCATCTACCACGCGATCGACTGCTGAATGATCCTCTGGCGGCAACTCCTTGACGCCATCGGTGTGCGCTGGATCGATCGCGGCCACAACTGGTCGCGGGGCCATGTCAATATCCCCTGCCCCTGGTGCGGCCCCAGCGATCCCTCTTACCATCTGGGGATCAAGGAGGCGGACGGGGCCTATTTCTGCCTGCGCTCCCATGGTCGGCACGCGGGACGCTCGCCATACTGGCTGTTGCAGGCGCTGGGCGTCCCCTCCTTCCAGATCGATGGGCTCCTCCGCGATTTCTCCGATGACGCCCCGCCGCCGCGCGAGCCGCGCTGGCGCGACCCGACAAAATGGGAGGGCTTTCAAAGCGCGACCGCCTTCCCCGAAGCCCTAACTTATCTGCGCCAGCGCGGGCTCGATCCGCCCGCCGTCATCGCCCGCCGCTACGATATGCGGTTTGCGATTACTGGACCGCACGCGTGGAGAATACTGCTGCCGCTCAAACTCAATTTCGAAATAGTTGGTTGGACCGGGCGGGCGATCACCGATCGGCAGGAGCCGCGCTATTTCAACAATGACCCCTCGGGCAATCGCTCGCTCTACATTCCCGCCTATCCCGGCCCCGCCACCAAGATTATCGTTCTGGTTGAAGGGCCATTCGACGCCATCGCCATCACCGACGCCTATCCGGAGCATCGCATTGTCGGAATAGGGCTTTTGGGCCTTAACATAAGCAGCGAAAGGAGGCAGCACCTCGCTGAAGTAATTGCATTAGCCGAGAACCCGCGTGTCTTGCTCGTGCTTGATCAAGATCAAGAACGTAATAAGCGACAGAACTCCAAGGACGTGCTTGCGCGGGGCACCGGCATTCCTCATCCTGAGAGTTTCCCGCTCCCGGTCGGTGTCAAGGACGCGGGAGAAATGAGCCGACAACAAATTACAGCTTGGTTGGATAAATTACCGTCACAGCAGCGAGGGGGCGATCTATGGCGGGCTTCGAACCCGAATGGACGGGAGCATTCGAGAACTGGACAAAAGCATATATGCGGGTCCACCACTGGCGGATCAGACACGAATTAGACTTCAAGGATGCCGTGCAAGAAGGGGGACGGATTTTCTCTTGGTGCCTGCGCAAGACCACGTCACAGGGAGGCCGGATCGATAACGAGAAGTGGTTTATGCGCTATTACCAGCGGGCGGTCGCCACGTGGCTGATCGACAAGGCGGCAAAATCGACCGCCCGCCGCGAGGGCCAGATCGTCCTCGCGCAGCAGCGACCAGCGACGGCGGTCGAACAGGACGGGCCGCTCCTCGCCACGCTCTCCAAGGATGCCTCGCGCGATTTGCAGATCGTCCTGCGGGTGATCGCCTCATCGCCAAGCGAGTTCTTCACGCGGTTGCTGCTTCATCGCAGCCCCGATATCGATTGGTCGCGACGCTTATCTCGCCTCTGCAATATCCCGATCAATGAAACGATAATCGGGGAATTGCGACGGCTTCTAAAAGAGTGATATCGGCCTCTTGCCGATCTTAACTCTCGGAATTATATTAATCTCCAACATAGGAGCGTAGTATGGCAAAGACTAGTAGTGCCACGACCGCCGAGGATGACGGTGTGGAGAACTCAGGCGTCAGCGCGGAATTGCTGAAGGCCTGTCAGGAGCACAAGCCGAACTTCAAGGCGCAGCGCGAGAACGAGGCGGACGCCTCGTATATCGAGCGCGTGCTGACGGCCATCGCGGATGTGCCGGATGAGATTTACAACGCCTTGTCGCCTGCCGCGAAGGACTGGTTTGCGGCGGCGGCGGAAACCGCCAATGCGGGCGGCGAACCGGCAGCGCCGGAAGGCTTTCGGTCGGCCTACCGTCCAAAGCAGCCGAAGCAGGCAAAAAAGAAGCTGATCACGCGCGAGAAGCCGCAAAAGCCGCTGAAGGTCACCGGGCCGACAATGGGCGCGCTGATCCGCCGCGCGATCATCAACGATCGCAATGTCTCCGTGCAAGACTTGGAGAGCATGCTGGCGCAGAACGGCTTTACCGATATCAAGCGCACCACGGTCTTTTCCTTCCAGCGGGGCTCGCTCGATACGCTGAAAGTGGCCGAGGAGATGGGCCGCTTTCACTGGCCCCCGGAGCAGCAAGCCGCTGCGCAATAAGGCTATCCAGACGGATAACAACCAAAGGCGGGCTCGGCCCGCCTCTTTTTTTGGGGTATAGCTAAAATGCCCGGTAGTGCGGGGAGAGGAAAGATGAACGACATCACCACCGAACCTAGAATGCTTACAGACGAGAAGGCAGGGCCGATCGATAAATCGGTGCTCCTCTTTTCCGGCGGGATGGACAGCCTCGCCTACGCCCATCTCCTAGAGCCCGACCTCTTGCTCTATATCCCGACAGGCGCACGCTACGAGATGACCGAAAGCTGGTGGATGTCGCAACTGGTCTTTCAGCACAAGCTGCCGCGCAAGAGCGAGTTTCTAACATTGGGCGGGGCGCTCGATCTGGGGCGCTATGAGCGCGACGACATGATCGTCCCCAATCGCAACGCCCATCTCTTGATGCTGGCGAGCCACTATGGCGACACGCTCTATCTCGCCTCGGTCGAGGGCGACCGCTCGACCGACAAGGATGAGCAATTCTATGCGCTGATGACCGTCCTCCTCGACCACATGTGGTCAAAGCAACACTGGTGCGATGCCCGCCGGTTTAAGATCGAGGCCCCCTATAAGCACCTGACCAAGCGGCAACTGGTCCGGACGTATCTCGATCACGGCGGCGATCCCGACGCCTTCCGCGTTTCCTATAGCTGCTACCGGGGGGAGCGCAAACACTGCGGTGTCTGCAAACCGTGCTTCAGAAAGCGCGTCGCTCTCGAACTCAACCATATCAATCTGGGCCGCGACTATTGGGAAGCCGATTTCTGGCGGACGCAGTGGTTTGCGGACATCGCCCCGCTGATCAAAGCGGGCTCCTACCGGGGCGCGGAGGATGCCGATGTCGTCGCCTTTATGAACCGTCGATGAGGGGCACCATCATCTTTGCGATAGCGCTAAGCGGGGCCGTGGTCCTTGGGGTCTTTCTTGCCGCGATCCCGCTCGACGCTAAGCACGCCTGCGACCGGGCGGCAGAGCGGCTCTTTCACAGCCCGGATTTGCTCGAAGTTATCCGCAGTGGTTTTCTTGTCGTGCAACTCGACTGCGGGCTCCGCAGCCGGATACCGGAGGATTGGCGATGACCAAGGACAAATTTCGTACCGCTGTGCTGCAAGCGATGGAAAGCCTCTTGGCGCTCCCCGATGACCTCTTTCGCGACACCTATCCCTCGCTGCGGATCGTGTTTGGCCCGCCCGATAACTGCGAACTGCGGCTCGGCCTCTTTGAAAGCGCTTACGAGGAGGAGGACACATGATCTGGATCATGAAGCACCCGCAGGCAACGCCCGAGATGCTGGGCTTTATCCCCCAGATGCTAAGCGAACACGATCCGCGTCCCGCGCGCGAGCAATTCGATAGCGCCTATGGCCATTGCGGCGGCTGGCAGGCCTTCCACGGCTTTACCATGACCGCGACCGGTCTGCGCTATCCCGGTGATCCGGAAATGCCGCTCCTCGCGGAAACCAAGCTGCGCGACGAGACCATCCGCTTTTACGATTGCGCCTGGGTGGCGATCGTCCAGCCGGATGGAAGCTATGAAATCTGCCGGATGGATTAGGTTGCTGCCAAGGCGAAATGATCCGCCGCCACCAAGCCTGCGTGAGTTACTGCTATTTTTCGGCGTGCTGGTGTTGATCGTCACCGTGGTCGGTATCGCTGTCTGGTTGATGCGGATACCGATCACGCAGCGCGACACCAGCGATGTCTTCAAACACTACCGCGAGATAACCGGCCAATGACCAACCGACAGGCGGCACAGATACTGGCCAATCAGCTTGTGATCATGGAAGTGCTCCGTGATCAGATAGTGCAGCGCCAGTATCCCACCGCTACCAACACATGGCTGGCGCTCAAGCTGTCCGGGGCGCTTGGTGCGACCGAGGCGATCATCGAGGAACTCAAAAGGGACAGCGGTTGAATAACACCCGCGACGATGCGATCCGCTTTGCCCCCTACGTCATCACCGTGGCGCTGATCGTGGGCGGGTTTACCCATGTCCTCAATCCGGCCTACGGCGGGATCGCGCTGCTGGTCTGGGTGGCGGCGTGGATGATGGCTCCGCTCACCGCCAGCGCCTTAGCCTTTATCATCGGGATCGCCGTCATCGTCTTGAGCGTCCTCGCCTAAGACAAAGGCGAGATAGGCCTTGGCGCGCTTCATCACCGCCTCGGTCGCGGGCGGGATCGCGACATTGAGCGTCGGCGCGAACCCGGCGCTCGTCCGCTCGTGTCGGCCTGCCAGTGTGAGGCATTTGAGCCGGATGTACTGTTCGTCCTCGTCAGGTTTTGCCATTGCCTCTACCGCGAACTGTGAGCTAGATATGAGCGCGCCCCGTGCTGTCAGTCACGGCACCAGTTCCACGATGGTGCTCCACCGTAGCGCGCCCCGATGATCATAACCGGCAGATATTTTTTTGTCTCGTCGCTTGACATATGGCGCAGTATGCGCTATATGTATAGCGACGAAGGGAGATTGGTTATGGCTGTGAAATCGCTTTCCAAACGGTCTGAGCGGGCACTTGAGATGCTCGCACTGGGTGCCCGGTTTGTCTGCCGGTTAGAGCGGAACTACATGGGCGTCGAGAAATGGTGCTACCGGCTCCTGTCCGGTGGCAGCGTGGTCCCCGGCTACGGTTTCGCGACGTTTAACGAATTGCGGAATGCCGGATCGCTCGCGCCTGCGGGCGGCAATACGTCCGTGTCGAGCTACTACAAGCTGGCTGACTGAGGGGGCAACATGAAGCCCAAGGCGCTCAAGGCGAAGGCGCTCCTCAAGGAAATCTGGTTTGCCCAGATCGACGGTTGGCACGTCATCCCGCTGGGGATCACGATTGCGCTGGGTATGTTGGTAATAGCCCTGTCGGTGGCGCGACTGGTTGAAGTTATTTGGCCGACACCATCCCTAAAATAGCTTGACATATAGTGCGAAATGCCCTATATATAAAGGAGAAAGGAGAGGAGGGCGAAATGCCCAGACTGTTCATCGATCTTGACGGCGTGCTCGCGAATTTTGACGCGGGCTACGCTGCGGTCAACGGGGCTCCCCCGAATAAGGAACTGGATAACGTGGACTGGCGGAAGATCGTGGCCGAGCCCGGTTTCTACGCCAATCTGCCGCCGATGGCGGGGCTTGAGGCCTTCTGGGCCTATGTCTCGGCCAACTGGGAGGACGTGACGATCCTGACGGGTGTCCCCAAGAGCGTCCCCGAGGCCGCAGCCGATAAGCGGCTCTGGGTCACCAAGCATCTCGGCGCGCACGTCAAGATGATCGCCTGCTTCAGTAAGGAGAAATGCCTCCACGCGAGCGCGGGCGATATCTTGGTGGACGACTGGGAGAAATACCGGAGCAAATGGCTGGGGATCGGCGGCGTCTGGATCACCCACACCAGTTTTGCCGAAAGCATCGCGGCGCTGGAAGCCTTGAAGGCGTGATGCCGGTCGAATGGTTTCATTCCCTCGCGCGCGGCCCGTGGTCGGGCTATGGCGATATCCTGCGCCAGATCACGCGCAGCGGGCATCTTGAAACCTACGATCTGACCAAGAGCGATTTTGATAATTTCGGCCACGAGTTTGACGCCGAAGGCAAGATCGCCTCCGATATCCGCCGCCAGGAACGCCTGCGGCTCAAGCACAAGCGCAAGCCCAAAAAGCATCCCGCGAGGCCCCGCTGATGGGCATGATCGACTACGCCGAGCCCCCGCCGCTCCGCTGCTCTGCCTGCGGCGGCTCCGACTATCTGCGGCCCTATTCGCCGTGGCACCGCATCCCGATCTGCCGCCCCTGTTTTATCGTCTGGTACGATCCGGAGGAGGAAATCTGCGTGACCGATCCCCGCGCCGTGGGCCGCTTGAGCCTCAAATTGAAGGCGGCAGGCAAACACCCATGGAACGCCGAAACCCTCAAACGCTGGAAGCGCTGATGACGCTCCCGGTCCAGCGCAAGGCCTGCCGCACCTGCATCTTTACCGATCCGGTGTGGCCCCCAGGCTTTCTCGAAGCCAAACTCGACGACATCCGCGATCCCCAGATGCCCGGTTTCTTTACCGGCTGGCGGCAGTGCCACCATTCCAAGCGCGCGGTCTGCGCGGGCTTTTGGGCACGCTACAAGGATCATTTCACCATGGGCCAACTGGCCCAGCGATTGGACATGGTCGAATTTGTCGAGGACGACCGTGCCCAGCGCCAGCAGTGATGACGGGATCGAATGCCCCTACTGCGGCTATCTCCACGAAGCCGAGAGCGATGACGCGGGGCAGGATCAACCTACCGATTTCACATGCGATAGCTGCGAAAGAACGTTTGAGTTCTGGGCTGTGATTTACGTCACGTATGTGAGCCGAGGAGCGCCTTGATGCAGATATCCGCCGACAGCGCCGGTCAGATCGCCATGGTGATGACTGCTGAAGAAGCTTCGGTCCTGGGGGCCTGCACGCTCTGGCTCAAACATATCCCGCTGCGCGACCAGCACATCATCAGCCGGATCACGCTGCAAGGGTTGGGTGGCGACAAGCTGGTCCAAACGATGTCGCGGGAGGAGGCGCACGCCGTTATCCGCTGGCTCGAATACGGCGTCCATCGCATCCCCGCCGGTCCCGCGCGGCAGCATGTGCAAGACGTGATCGACGGGATCGGCAACAAGCTGATCCTGCGCCACTGAAATAATCGTTATTCGAGTTCTTTTCTCCCTTGACATATGGTGCAGTATGCCCCATATGTATAGCGACGAAGGGAGAAAGACGATGTTCTTGGAAGCCTCTGAAATGAATGTGGAAGCCGCGCTGGCGTGGGCTTCCGGTCTGGGCGGGAAGCTCTACGCGAGCAAGGCCGCTGCGAAATTCGCGGAGAAATTCGAGGAATACTGCTTCAAGGCCGAGGCCGCGAAGGCAGGCTGGAAATTCGCCGCTGAGCCCAAAGCTGCGGCTTGGGCGCTGGCCTAGAGGAGGATGAAATGAAGAAGTTCGTTGCTACGGCTTTGTTCCACAGTCTGATGGCGGTGGGATACGCGATCACCGCGACGGTGCTGTCGCCGTTCCTGGCGCTCTGGTGGATCGACAAGAACGTGAAAAAGGAGGGCTGAATGACTGAAATGTTCTCGAAACTCTGGGCGCGGGCCGAAACCACCGAGGACGCGGACGGTATCCACGTCATGACATGGTGGTCGGGCCTGCCGCTCGATCGGCCCTGCACGGGCGGTTGGGCCTTGGGCGTGGCCAACGCCAAAAACCGGAAGCTGGCCGAGCGGCTGGCGCGGGCGATCAACGCCCAGAAGGCGCACGCCGATCCGGTGGTCGCAACCGATGTCAACGGCAAGCGGTACGTCAACGCACGGGCGCTGGTCTGGGGACGGCGGATGAATGCCGATCTGAAACGGCTGGGATATTAGGAGGCTGAGATGCCCGACTACAGCAAATGCCACTACTGCACCGCGAAGCCCACGCATATCGCGGTCGATCTAGCTGGCAATCACGTGGTGCTCGTCTGCGACGCGCACGTCCCCACCGATGGCGAGGGACCGGTCTATCCGCTGAGCGCGGCGAACGAGCGCGCGCCCAACTACAACTACAAGGCCAAACTCGCGCTGCGGGCCTTTGCCTACCAGAACTACGCGGATTATCTCGAAGAGTGCAAGCGCCGCTATCCCGGCGGGAGCCTTTCAAAATGAGCGGTTCGACCGCTCATTTTTTTTGCCTGCGGAGTTATTTTTTGCTTGCCATATAGCGCGATATGCCCTATATGTAACGTGAAGCACGGGAAATGGTTTCCGGCTTCCTCTGAGGAAAATCCCCATGTTTTCGAATGCTAAAACCATGGCGCTCGCGCCCGCTCCCGCTGCCAAGGGCAAGCCCACCAAGGCGGTCGATCCGATCGTAGGCTGGGAGGAATTATGCGCGCTCGAAGCGGTATCGAAGGCGCTGGAGGGCTTGGTCGCGATCAAAAAGGAGGCGATCAAAGCGGGACCGGTCACCGATCTATTGGTGACGCGGGGGCTCGCGCTGGGGCGCAAGCCCGAGAGCCTCTCGCCGGTCGAGGGCGACGGCAAGGGCTCGGCCTATCTCGCCAAGCGGTCCACGCGGTCGCCGTTGAGCGAGGAGGAACTCGAATTCCTCTCCGAGACGGTCGGTGCGGCGGCGCTGCCCGCTTATGTCGAGACAGTCGAAGAGGCCCCGGCGCTCCTCGCGGTCAATCCGGCCTATGCGGGCGATGAGGCGCTCCTGCGGAAGATCGATAAGGCGCTCAGCGGGGTCAAAGGCATCCCCGAAGACTTTATCGTCCAGACCGAGGCCAAGGCCAAAACCGTGGTCGCGGAGGCGGCGGTGAACGAGATGTTCAAGCTGACGCCCGAGAAATTGGACGCGGTCTTTGCCATCCTCGCCGGGATCAGCCTGCGGCCCGTCTATGGCGCGGGGCTGGAAAAGGCCTGGGAGGCGATCAAGCCCTTGATCCCCGAGGCCGAGGCCGCGCCGCAAAAGACGCGGAATGTGCCGCCGCCGACACCAGTCGCACGGAACCGGTCGCAATTGCGGGACGCCTTCCGGAAATCGGCAGAAGAATAGGAGGCGATAATGAAAAAGCTGCTGCTGATCACCGCCGCTGCCGTCGCGCTTTGCGCGGCGGCGCTCCCGGCGCTCGCGCATGAGAATGTATGCAGGGGGGCGCACGATACCGGCTGCTGGACACCGCAAGGGGCATCAGTCTCCGCGTCGAAGACCGCAACCGTGGACGAACCGCACGGCTCTGTGACCACCAGATATATCGGGCCGGATCAGCCAAAACAGCCAAAACTGGCCGACATAAACCCAATGGCAAGGCCCGGTGAAGGCTGGACGTTCCTCAACGATCCGGAAAGGCAATGCATCTTCAAGAAGGTCGTCCACGATCCCAATGTGATCGCCTCATGTAATATTTCGCGCGAACGCACATGGGCCGCGATGGATGGGATCATGGGCATTTACATCGCTCAGCACGGCTACATGACCCCTCCATGGATCAACGATCACTGCCACGCGGTCGCGGCGATCCCGCGCAACAAATGGGTGTGCAACGACAACCAGATCGAACGGACATACAACTAAGCCATCGTGCGGCCCCGCTGTTGCATCCGGCGGGGCCGTATAGGATTAGGAAACTCGCTGACAGGGGGCGGGCGTGGATGCGGCGATCGAATTGATGGGGTGGACGGCGTCCGGTCTGGTGTTCTGCGCCTTCTGGGCACAGGAAATGGTGACGCTGCGCAGCCTCGCCATATCGAGCAATGTCGCCTTTATCACCTATGGGGCCTTTGCCCATCTCTGGCCAATCGTCGCGCTGCGCTGCGCGATGCTGCCGGTCAATATCCACCGCTTGCGGCAGACGGCAGCAAGAAAGCTCGGCTAAATGCCGAGTTTTTTTATGCCTGGAGACTTGACATATAGCGCAGTATGCGCCATATGTATGGGGACCAAAGGAGACATATGATGACTGTCGCAACCGTTCTGCCCAATACGCACGTATCTGCCGAAACCGCCTACGTGGTCGCGGATTATCCCTACGGCTTCAAGCTGCGGTGCCAGATGCGCTACTGGATCGAGTATAAGAAAGGCACCGGCTTTCGGCTGGTCATGCAGTCGAGCAACCCCAAGAAGGCAGGGCTCGTCTGGAACAAGCCAAAGGCGGGCACCTATTCGAAGTTCGGCGCGGCGCTTTATCTCGACGCCGAGGGCCACGTAAAATGCGCGGGCCTCTCCGAATACACCAACGGGGCCGAGGCGCGCGCCTTTGTCGATCAGTTTCTCGCGGGCGTGCCTGCCGAGGGCCAGTCAATCACCAAGGGCTGGTGCGCCGCCAAGGAGGCTTACGACGCCGGGGCCGGTCTGGCGGCGGTGCGGGCGGCATTCGTCGGCGCGCTGAAAGCGGAGGCCGCGTCATGAAATACGAGGCTTACCGGTATCTCTGGCCTCCCCGGCCCGAAACCAAGATCGCGCCCACCGATCTGGGCGTCATCGAGACGATGGGCTGGTGGGGCCAAGCCAAGATGAACGGCACCTGTACGACGATCTACGTCCCCGCCTGGAAGGAACGCGAGAGCGCCAACGGCGGCTCG
>AP72_2010_repI_A10DRAFT_1000042_pt1 | contig 18722 bp, 13 predicted proteins | sample AmaPasreplicIA10_FD_9194 | JGI IMG/M metagenome (IMG submission 9194) | reverse complement strand
CTCATCCCAGTCGATTCGTCTCTGCGAATGGATATTGGAGAACTCGAGCGTCAAATCGCAAAAGACAGATCCGCCGGAAAAATTGTTCTTGCAGTTGTGGCATCGGCAGGGACTGTTAACACCGGAGCGATCGACCCTCTGGCTAAGATTGCCGAAATCGCCCGTGAGCACGATGCATGGTTCCATATTGACGGTGCCTATGGGGCGCTGGCCGCTATCGCGGAGCGGAACAAATTCCATGGCCTGGAACTCGCCGGTTCAATTTCGTTGGATCCACACAAATGGCTCTATCAGCCACTGGATTGTGGCTGCCTTCTGTACCGTTCCTCCGAGGCCGCACAAAAAGCGTTCTCGCACAGCGGAGACTACACCCGCGCATTGAGCGCCGATCCGATCGAGAAATTTGCCTTCTTCGAAGAATCTCTGGAATTGTCGCGCCGATTCCGGGCACTCAAGATCTGGCTCTCGCTCCGTTATCACGGCCTGGCAGCTTTCCGTGAATCCATCCGCAAGGACCTGACCCATGCTCGACGTCTTGCCGGAGCAATCGAACGCGAGCCCGAGATGGAGTTGATGGGCCGGGGAGAACTCAGCGCAGTGTGTTTCCGCCATCGCGGGGTAAATGGAATGCCAGAAGATGATCTAAACCAATTCAACGCGGCAGTTTTGCAACGGACACAAAGACGAGGTCGCGTCTATATTTCAAACGCTACGCTGGCAGGGAAGTTCTGCCTGAGGGCATGCATCGTGAATCACCGCACCAAGGATGCCGATGTCGACGCTGTCATCCCCGAAGTGCTGGCCGCAGCAAAAGAAGTGGCCGCTGACGGGAACGTCCGTTAGCGGCCGTTTTCCTGACTCGAGATCTTTCAGGCTTCAGTTCAAGGTCACCGACTGCTTCAGCGGCAGATTTTGTGACGATCCACCGACCATGAAGCTGTACTCTCCGGGAAGCAGCTGCCATCCATTTTGCTCGACGTTGAAGATCGAGATGAATTTCGGATCGACGTCGATCGTGACTTCCTTGCTCTCGCCTGGCTTGAGCCAGAATTTGCTAAAGCCAACTAACCGCTTTGGAGGCTCGGCCGCGGCGGCGGGTAGGGAAGCGTAGACTTGGGCGACCTCGGCTCCATCGCGGCTGCCCGTGTTCTTGACGGTGAAAGATACTTTCGGGTTCTGGCCCGGTGTAACCTTCAGTCCGGAGTACGAGTAGGTGGTATAGGAAAGTCCGAAACCGAAGGGAAAGAGAACCGGCTTCTTTTCGGCGTCATACCACTTGTAGCCGACCTTCACGCCCTCATCGTAAGTCACCTGAAAGGGCGCCAATCCCGCGGCAATCTGTTTCCAGGGTTCGGGCTTGCTGAAGTCCGCTTGCGACTCCTTCGGAGGTTTCACGACAGTCGGATGAGGCAGGTCCGCCTCGGTGCGCGGGAAGGTTAATGGAAGTTTTCCGCTGGGATTCACGTCTCCGAAGAGCACGTTTGCGACGGCATCCGATCCGCCGCTTCCGGCGTACCACACTTCCAGAATTCCGCTGACTTTGTCGGCCCAGGGCATAGTGACGGGGCCACCGCTTTCCACAACGACAACCGTATGCGGGTTCGCCGCCGCGACTGCCGCAATCAAGTCATCCTGATGCTCGGGGAGCCCAAGACTCGGCAAATCCATGTCTTCGCTTTCCCACTGGTATACGAAAACAATCGCGACGTCGGACTTCTTCGCCAGAGCCGCTGCAGACGCGGGATCGGAGCCGGAATCGAACTGCACATTAGCCCTCGCGGCTTTCGCACGGATCGACTTCAGCGGTGATGTCGGGAACCATACCGGTTCCAGCCATCGCGTTTGTCCCTTGCCCGGCGGCAGGATGGCGTTTCCCACCGGAGGATCGACCTGCGCCGAGCCGCCACCGGAAATCATTCCTACGTCGGAGTGCGGGCCAATCACAGCGATGCTGCGGACTTTCGAGCCATCGAGTGGAAGCTGCCCCTTTTCGTTTTTCAGCAGAACGATGCTTTGCTCTTCCAGCTTTCGGGCTACTTCCAGGCCACCGAGAACGTCGGGAACACTTCTTTCTGGAGGATTGTCGATCAAACCCACGGCAAACATTGCGCGCAAAATGCGTTGAACGTGATCATCCAGTTCCGCCTGCGGGACCCGCCCGGACTCAACAGCTTTCTTCATATCATCGCCGTAGAATATCCATCCCGGCTGCTCGTGGTCCAAACCGGCGGCTGAAGCTTTTTCGACGCTGTGCACTCCACCCCAGTCGGAAAGAACGAACCCCTTGAAATTCCAGTCCTTTTTCAAAACTTCGTCGAGCAAATACTTGTTCTCACACGCGTAATCGCCGTAGAGCCGGTTGTAAGAGCACATTACCCCGGCCACATCGGACTCTTTGATGCCAATTTCAAAAGCGAGCAGGTCGCTTTCACGGGCGGCGCGTTTGTCGATGGTGATGTTTACCGCATTGCGGCCACTCTCCTGATCGTTGAAGGCGTAGTGCTTGATATCGCCCAGAACGTGTTGCGCCTGGATGCCCTTGATCACCGAGGCGACCATTTTGCCGGCCAGCACCGGATCCTCTCCCATGTACTCAAACGTTCGGCCGTTGCGTGGCTCTCGGCTCAGGTTCACTCCACCTCCTAATCCCATGTTGTAGCCTTGCGCCCGCAGTTCGCGTCCTATAAGTCCGCCATACTCAAATCCGCCTTGCGGATCCCAACTGGCGGCGCCGGCAACGCAGGAGGGCAGCGCGGTCGAGTAACGTCCGTTCTCGGCACTCATACGCACGCCGTACGCAGCATCGGACATTTGAATGGCTGGAATGCTGAGCCTCGGGATCTCGACTACATACCCGGCACCGCCGTTCGAATGAACTGCCAGGGGGCTCATTGGGCTGAGCCCGACCATACCAGTGCCGTGGAGCAACTGGATCTTTTCGTCGAGGGTCATGGCCTTGACGACCATCGACGCGCGTTCGTCGGGCGACAGATTGGTATTCATCCAGGCATGAGTTTTGCCGCCGCTTTGAGCGGCCGAAGAGGAATTAAGTGAAAGAATGAAGCCCAAAAGCAGAGAAAGCGCACAGCAGCATTTCGCGGACTGTTTACCCTGGGACATCGCACCCTCCATGTCTACAAAATCGATATTGTAGCAGGTTAGGCAAGTTTTTTCGTTGAAATGCAGTAGCTTGTTCCAAAATCGGAATTCGCCCCCTCCCGGCGGCAAGCTTTACACTGAATGGGTGAAGATTGCGCTTGGGCAGATCAATCCCACGGTCGGCGATTTCTCCGGTAACGCTGCCAAAATTATCGATTACGCGCAGCGCGCCAAGGCGGCTGGAGCAGGCCTGATCCTGTTTCCGGAGCTTTCAGTCTGTGGGTATCCGCCCCGCGATCTGGTAGAGCGCCCCACGTTCGTTGCCCGCAACCGGCAGTCGGCTGAGCAGATCGCCGCTGCTACTAATGGGATCGCGGTCATCTGTGGCATGGTCACGCCGGCGCATTCTGATGCGGGCAAGAGCGTGATGAATTCAGCCGCCTTGCTCATGGACGGCAAGATCGCCTTCATTCAGTCCAAGATGCTGCTGCCCACGTACGACGTTTTCGATGAAATGCGCAATTTCGCACCAGCGAAGGGTCAGGAACTCTTTCCGTTTTGCGGAAACCGCATGGCGTTGACCATTTGTGAGGATGCCTGGAACGACAAGCAGTTCTGGGCAAAACGTCTTTACACGGTGGATCCGGTGGAATCGCTCATTCACGCAGGCGGAAATTTCGTTCTCAATATTTCGGCATCGCCATTCTGGATCGGCAAGCGCGAGTTCCGAAGTGAGATGCTAGCCAGTATCGCCCGCCAGCACAAAGTTCCAGTTGCTCTTGTGAATCAGGTCGGCGGCAACGACAGCCTGGTATTCGACGGCTCCAGCCTGGTGCTCAATCGCGAAGGGAGAGTCATTGCGCAAGGGAAGTCGTTCGAAGAAGACTTGATCTATTTCGATTCGCAGAGCCTCACCGGCGAAATGCACGACCAAATCCCCGGTGATGAAGGCAGCGCATACGCCGCCCTGGTGCTGGGAACGCGCGACTACATCCGCAAGTGTGGATTCGGGAAAGCGATCGTCGGACTGAGCGGTGGCATCGACTCCGCGCTGACGGCCGTAATTGCAGCCGATGCGGTGGGCGCCGACAATGTGATCGGCGTGGGGATGCCGGGACCCTACTCTTCACCGGGGTCTATTGAAGATGCCCGCACTCTCGCCGGCAATCTCGGCATTCGCTTCGAACTGATCTCCATCAATCCGGCTTACGAAGCATATCGTGAGATGCTCAAACGGGTATTTGCCGGATTGAAGGAAGATGTTACCGAAGAGAACCTGCAATCCCGCGCTCGCGGAATGCTGCTGATGGCGCTCTCGAACAAGTTCGGAGCGATTGTGCTGTCGACGGGCAACAAAAGCGAACTCGGGGTCGGATACTGCACGCTTTACGGGGACATGGTTGGTGGGCTTGCGGTCATTTCCGATGTTCCGAAAACGCTGGTTTACCGCCTCAGCGAATACATCAACTCCCAGCGTCCTTTGATCCCCCGAGCGTCCATCGAGAAGCCGCCCTCCGCGGAGCTGCGTGCTGATCAGAAGGATAGCGATTCTCTGCCGCCGTATGACATTCTCGATGCGATCCTCGAAGACTACGTGGAAGACTCGCATCCAACCGAGCAAATTGCGGCTGATCGGAAGATCGACATTGCGACCGTAAAGCGGGTCGTCCAGATGGTGGACCGGGCAGAATACAAACGCCAGCAGGCAGCTCCTGGTCTGAAGATTTCACCGAAGGCGTTTGGCTACGGACGCCGATTCCCCATTGCTGCAAAGCCGGAACTATGACCCGCGAATCTGACGTATTCTAGTGATGCCGAATTAGAATCATCGACGTAAAACTGTGTCCATGCGAAAGGAATCCATGCTCTCTGTTTTCCGCTCAATTGCGATTGTTGCGCTGTTAGCCGGAGCCGTTGCGGCCCAGACAACGAAGCCAGCCAAGCCCGCCGAGAAACTCGGAACCCATGCCACGGCCGACTTGCCCTCCGAGGCTACGGTCGATGCTTTCCTGCATGAACAGTTCGGCTACCAGAGCGACATGACCTGGAAGATCGCGAGTATCAAGCCATCCGCGATAGCAGGGCTAGCCGAGGTCACGGTGATCCTGGCGAACGGGCAGGGACAGCAATCCACTAAGTTCTATGTGGGATCCGACGGACAACATGCGCTGGTTGGCGACATTATTCCGTTCGGGGCGAAGCCGTTTGACCCAGCAAAAAAGGCATTGGAAGCAGGACTCACAGGTCCTTCCAGAGGACCGAAGGATGCGGCGGTCACGATCGTGGAATTCGGCGATCTGCAGTGTCCTGCCTGCAAGGCCGCTCAGCCCACCATCGAAGGCTTGGTGGCGGCTGAACCGCAAGCTCGTTTTGTGTTTCAGAATTTTCCCCTCGAGATGCATAACTGGGCTGCCAAGGGAGCGTATTACGCCGACTGCGTGGGACGGGCCTCCAACGACGCTTTTTGGAAATTCGTCTCGAAAACGTATGAAACGCAGTCGGATATCACCGCTGAAAACGCCGACGAGAAACTAACTGCTCTTGCAGATGGTGCCGGGGTGAAGGGCTCCGAAATTGCCGTTTGTGCAGCCAAGCCGGAGACAAAGGCTCATGTCGATGCTTCGATCGCGCTGGGAAAGAAAGTCGATGTCAGCGGCACCCCGACGCTCTATATCAATGGGCGCAAGGTCGGCAGCTTCGATGCTCGCCTGACCGATGTCTACAAGAGCTTGGTGGAGTTTGCGGCAAAAGAGGGGAAATAGTCTGGGCTATCGGCTTTCCTACTTTTCGCTGAGCCAGATTTCATTCGTGGTGCGGTCGAAGTTCGAGATTATGTGAGGAGTGATGGCGATCATAAGCTCGTCGTAGTCTACTTGTTTGGTGTTGCTCACCATCACCATATTGAGGCCGGGAATAAGCCCGAAGCCGGGCAGTCCACTCATCGATTTGATGTCGTTGTCAGAAACCATGCCGGCGAGGAAGGTCGGTTCCCCATCCTTAACCCGGATACTGCCTTTGTATTCGCGATTGGAAATTACCGGCACGCCGTTCTCCGATTGACCCGTAAGGGATCGCACCTGTAACTCCAGTTGCATACTGACCGTACCGTCACCGTGGACCGTCGGTTTCGTCTTCAGATTCACTCCCAGATCCTCATAGCTGACCGACGGAATCGGGGGAATGTAGCTTTGATTGCCGAGAACCTGTGAAATCTGCGGCGAGTTGTAGATGGGAGCATAACTGGCATTGAGAATCGGATAGCGCTGGCCGAGATGAAATGTTGAATCGGTTCCTTGTCCAGCTCGCAGCGAGACATCGTCAAGGGTGCGCACCCAGGATTCATTCAAGGAAAGCTGCGCAGTAAAATGATCCAGACTGAGTCCCATCAACGTGAGGCCGCCACCAAAGGTGGCGAGCGGTTGACTGAAGATGGAGTTTTGCTGCCCAGTCAACTGCGATAGCAGTCCCGCCAGGGAAGTGCTTCCCGCCTGATTGATTCCGCCGGACGCGATGAGCTGGTTAATCAGATCCTGGAGGTTCTGCCCTCCCAGTGCGGCAAGCGCGCCTGCTGGGATGTTGTACAGGTTGAAGGTATTCGGGATGTGTACGCCGATGTTGCGGGTCAACATCTGACTGATCTGGTATATGCGCACATCCAGGATGATCTGTGGCTTGGGATTGTCAAACTGAGCCAGAAGCCGCGCACAGCCCTCCACGGCGCGTTGCGGTCCGCGGACCTCGAGCATATCGGCGGTTTGACCGGCGCTGATAGTCTTCACATCAAAGATCTGACGAAGCGTATTGAGATAGTCGGTAACTTCCTGGGGAGACGTGTGCGGCGGAATTCTGAACCGCTGCAGCGACATGCGGTCGTATTGCTTGTGATTCTCGTTGCTGTCGGCGGCGATCAGCATCTGGTGTGCATCGAGCGCCGCCCACATTGTTTTGCTCACCCTGCACGCCAACTTCAGCGCCGTGAAGAAGTCGACATTGTCGACCTGGAATCGAACCTGCCGCGACGGAGCCGAGTCATCGAACTGTACATTGATCTTGTAAGCAGCGCCCAGTTGTGCAAACAGCGACCTCACGTCACCACTGAAATGAAAGGTTGCGGTGTCGTCGGTCGGGGCCAGNTGAATCTCTTCTGAGTTCGCCCATGCAGGCTCGACAGGGTGGAGCGATGGTGCGGCCACCAACGGCTGCGTGGATTCCTGCAGACGTGACAACGCGAATCCATTTTCCGGGTCGAGGTCGAGCGCGGCACGGAATTCAGCAGCCGCCTGACTGTTCGCATTTTGCAGGAGGAACGCATTTCCCCGCTGCATGTGACCGAAGGCCATCTGCGATTTGAGCATTTCGCGGGCGGTCAGATACTCGCCGTTCTGCGGGGCGAGGTGGACCGCTTCATCGAACCGCGCCAGAGCGTCTTCAAATCGCTGATGATCGTGAAGTTTTACGCCGCGCTTGAACGCTTCCTGTGCGTCTTTGAGATCTTTTTTGCTGGTAATACAGCTGACGCCTCCCGGAACACCGTTCCGGCAGGTCGCCGGAGGTGCGGACGAGATCTCGCCGGCGAACGCCGACGATACTCCCATCGCCACCGCCAGAGCAGCGGCAGCCCAATTGGACCGCTTGGAATGCATTTTCCTGATTTTACCGTGCATCTGTCCTGGGCATCGGTGACCGTAGTTACCTTCCATCCTTAGTCGAGAACGTATAGGAAAGGCAACCTTGCACAAAACCGAGAGCAGGGTTCGACGCGGACGCTAGCAAATCATCAACCGCTCAATACTGCGAGCCCGGCCGGTCTCGTCATCGCAATCAATTACAACCGCGCACAGGCGGACATCTCCAGTAGCAGGTTCAAATCGCACAGGCATTCCGTTCAGGAACTTGCCGACGACGAGCTCCTTCTTCACGCCAATCACTCCATCATAAGGACCACTCATTCCCACGTCAGTGATATAGGCCGTGCCATTCGGGAGCACCCGTTCGTCCGCCGTGGGCACATGCGTATGCGTGCCAACGACAGCCGTGACCCGTCCGTCGAGATACCATCCCAGAGATATCTTCTCGGAGGTGGCTTCCGCGTGCATGTCAACGAAAATCACTTTTGCTTTGATTTTCTGCAGGAGCTGATCGGCCACACGGAAAGGATCGTCGTTTGAGGCCATGAATACCCGCCCCTGCAGATTGATGACTGCGTAAGGTACTTTGCCTTTCATCCCCTCGTAAAGGCCCGAACCCGGCATGTCGGCCGGATAGTTGGCTGGCCGCAGTACACGCCGCGCGGGGCCATGACCATTGCCTTCCACCATTTGGAAGTAGTCCACGATCTCACGCTTGTCCCAGACATGATTTCCCGTGGTGATGACGTCAATATTCAGTTCGAACAGTTCTTCGGCCAGAGACGGTGTGATTCCGAACCCGGCCGCGGAATTCTCACCGTTGGCGATGATGAGATCGATATTGCGGTTGCGGACGATCTCCGGAAGCCTGTCTTTTACGATCGTGCGTCCCGGTCTTCCGAAGATGTCGCCGATAAAAAGAATGCGCATAGATACCTGAAATTCGATGGTATCACGCGTAAAGAATGACTCAGCCAGCAACAGGCCGTGGCAGTGAACTGCGAACAAGTTCAGAAGGGAGAACAGCGATTATTAGCGCGGCAGTTTCGGCAGGTCCGCGCGGGCCAGCACCCAGCCCCACGCGTCGATCACGTAAACATCAGTCCATTTCGTATCGCGCTTGTGACCGGTTTCCGAGTCGGCTACGCTGAAAACGACGGTCGTCGTGGGCGATGTACATCCCGTAACCTGGCGCACTTGTTGGTGATCATCTGACTCCGACAAGTGGCCGACATTGACGGACTTCTTGTGCTCGGGATCGGACCGAAGGACTACCTCGACGGCGCCCACCAGGTTCTGACAGCGCATCGGAACCTGAATCTGCCATCCTTTTTCCGCGGTCTTCCTTACCGTCGGAGAGTCGGCGAACACCACAACCGGGCGATTTCCTCCGGGCGACGCGTACCACTCGCGCCACAAATGCTCAAACTCGATGCTTGCTTCGGAATACGCTTTGGCCAGCTCGCGGTCGCGCTCTTCCCAACAGGGGTGCATCGCGTACAAGGAAGAACTTTTCGGGCTCTTAGCGTGCGCGTGCAGCAGATGATGTAGAGAAGGAACGAAATCAGGATGATACCCGGCGCGCGCCATCAACTTCAGGGCCTGGCTATCTGCCTGGATCTCCATCTGGCGACAGAATTTCGCCAAATCCGCAGATGCCTTGTCGGCATCAGTCCACGAACCCGACGATCGGCCGGGATCACCCAGAACGATCGCCGCGGTTCCGCTCTCCAATTGCTTCTGGTAGAGGTATCTACGAGCCCAATCGCGCCGGATGATATGCGCGATCTCATGCGACAGGATCGCGGCCCAGAGCCCGGCGCTCGACCCGGCAAGCGACGCCAGACCACCTTCGACGTAAATGGACCCATCGGGCGAAGCGTAAGCATTCATTCCTTCGTTTTCGACAATGCGCACCTGCCAGGCGGGCTTGGAGGTCTCGGAATGCACCTGCGCCACGAGCCTCTCCAGTACAAAGCGGACTGTGGTGTAGCGTGCAGCGGAGGGCATGCTGGCTGAGATAAGTTCTGGCCGCAACCTCGCTGCGGTTTCCATGTCCAGTTTGAATTGGGATGGAACTTCAGAAATGCCGGAAGACTGGGCGACTACGACGCCTATCCACAGCCAGCAAACAGAAAATGAAAGATAGAACCTGCTTTTCCAGGTTCTCGTGTCCTTCACTGCCTTACCTCGAGGAGCACGACTCCCAAATCGAATTATGCTCCTTTTGCGCGGAGAGTAACAGAAACTTCCTACTGTGTTTCCGGTCTTTTGAATCGTGTGAGGAACGACTCGCTGACTAGTTCGACGAAGCAAGCTCAGCGGTGCGCAGAAAATCGTAGTTGCCAGCAGGATTCAGACGCAGATTGCGGACCCGATTGGTATGAACCAGGACGTTGTCGAGATACCACAGATTGATATAAGGCAGCTCCTGCGCCAGGATGCTTTGAACTTCGTCATAGAGCGGCTTTCGCGCCTTCGGATCGATCTCACGCCGGGCCCTGTCAATCAGTGAGTCGACCTTCGGGTTGGAGTAGTAATCGCGATTCGCGCCGTTCGGCGGGAACTTGGACGAGTGAAATGCGTATTCAAAAATATCGGGATCCTCGTTCCCGCCAATCCATCGCAGGCCATACATCTGAAACGCGCCATGCTGGACGTCAGAAAAGAACGTAGCAAACTCGAAGCTGCGGATGTCGAGCGCAATCCCGACCGCGCGAAGTTGCTGCTGCATCACTGCGACCATCAATCGGGTGTTTGCGTCGGTGGACGTTTTCATCGTGATGTGAAAACGAACGCCGTTGATCTCTGGATAACCGGCCGCGTCGAGAATCCGGTTGGCTTTTTCCGGATCGTGATCGTATGGGGGGACATCTCCGTTGTAGGCCCAACTCTGAGCAGGTAGCACGCTGCGGGCGGGCTGTGCGAGTCCGCGCCATAGATACTCGATCATGGGCCGTCGGTCGAGGGCATAGGCGATTGCCTGCCTTACGCGAACATCCTTCAAAACGGGGTCGCGAAGGTTGAATCCTAGATAGGCGAGGCGCGTCCCACCGCCGTTTTCAACTCGGAGGTTCGCGTCCTTTTCGAGGGTGACCACCGTATCGGGTGTGAGGGAATTGATGGCGATGTCGCCGCTGCCTTTGCGCAACTCGAGAGCCTGTGTAGTTTCGTCGGGCACAACCGCGAAGCGTAGTCGGGCTAACTTGGGCGGGCTGGCCCAGTAGCCGTCGTTGCGTTCAAGGACGACCTCACGATCCGTCTCAGCGCTGACGAATTTGAATGGACCGGAACCGATGGGATGCAAGGTCATCTCATCTCCACTTCCATAAGGCACAACTCCCATCGCTCCGTCAGAAAGATTCCAGAGCAGGGTGGCGTCGGGTTCCTTCATGTGGAAGGTGACCGTGTATTCATCGGGAACGTCAATGTGATCCACGTATTTGTAAACCGCGGCTTTGGTGCTGCGAATCTTGCCCTGCAGAAGGGAATCGAAGGTCCATTTCACATCTCGCGACGTAAGCGGACGGCCATCGTGAAACTTCGCGCCTGAGTGAAGGTGAAACACATAGGTCAGCGGATCGGGAACGTCCCATTTCTCCGCCAGACCCGGAGCGACGTTGAGATCGTCGCCGCGGGATAGCAGATCATCAAAGATGAGATTGTCGATGCGCTCCGATTGGGCGTCAATTCCCACCCGCGGATCAAGATTCGTCGGACTCGACTCGATAATCATCACGAGCGTGTTGGAGTCGGGCTGGCTGGAACAGGAAAGGACAGGGAAGAGGAACCCAAGCAACAGGAGCAGGATCACTGCCGCGCTGCCTGACGCCTGATGCCCGACGCCTGCATTACGCATACGAGATCTTCCCCAAGACCGCCGCACGCGCCGCTCCAGTGGCTGACGGAATATTCGCGGGCCGCCGATTCCATGTCCGGTAGGCCATCACGGCAAAAGCAACGGCCTCTTTGGCCTCGGAGGGCAATCCAAACTCGTCTGAGAAGCGGACGACGATTCCGATCGGTGCCATCAGCTCCGCGAGCATCGATATAAGAGTGGCATTCCGTGCCCCGCCACCGGAAACGATGATTTCCCCGAAACGACTGCGGGTGCCCCACTTCTGGCCGACCCTGCCAGAGGTGGGGATTCTTGAACCTAGAAATCGGCTCACCGCGTCAGCAATCGATCTCGCAGTCAATGCGGTAGCCGTGGCGACGATATCTTGCTTGCGAGCCTTTCCGCATCTCAGCAGGAAATCGGTGACAAACTCGCGGCCAAACTCCTCGCGCCCAGCAGTCTTCGGCGGCTTGGCGCGAAAGAAGGATTCTTTTAGAAGCTTTGCAATAACCGACTCGACAACCTCTCCTGAGGATGCGATCTTCCCATCGCGATCGAACGGCTTGCCGAACAACCTTTGTGTGACCGCATCGATCACCATATTTCCCGGTCCGGTGTCGAACGCGATGACCTGGTCAGCACGCGCTCCTGCTGGCATAGCAGTCAGGTTCGCGATCCCACCAATGTTCTGCACGATGCGTCCAACGTGTGCGTCACGGAACCACATGTAGTCAAGGTAGGGAACCAGCGGAGCTCCTTTGCCACCGGCGGCCATGTCGGCCGGACGAAAGTCTGAAACTACTGGAACTCCAACTCGCGCTGAGATGATCGAACCTTCACCTGTCTGCCACGTAGCCGAGATCTTGTGTCCCAGAAAATCCCGTGCGTCCCCTTGGTGGTAGAGAGTCTGTCCGTGGCAGCCAACAAGCTCCACCTTCAAACGGAAATCCCTCTGGGTAGCAAGCACCGCGTTTGCGTAGAGTCCGCCGAGGACGAAATTGAGACGTGACAAATCGGCCACGGTGACGGACTTCGCATTCATGGCAGCCAGTACCGCTGACCGGACTCTGGGGGGGTAGGGATATCCGGCGTGACCAATCAGTTGAGGCTTCCGCTCCGCGGCGAAACGCACCAACGCAACATCGATTCCGTCGGCCGACGTTCCGCTCATGACCCCGGCAACGATCATCAAAAGCCCTCAGTCAACGGAATATCCAGCAAAGAGAATCTCAGATGGCGCTGCATCCCGATACGGGATGATGTAGATGCCCTCGCCTCTGTCCATCTCTTCGAAGAAGTCCATGTTTCCTTCGACTTGTTCGCGAGAAGGCTGCTGGGTTCCGTATAGGAGTTCTCGCCGCTGCGGGTCAATGGGGGTGATAGCGAGAAATTCCCGCTCGTTCCCAACGCGAACGATATCGAGTATGGATCGTGTTCCACTCTCGCCGGATGCATCGATCGCCTCTTCTATTGATTCGTGACCAGCGCCCGGAAGGTCGGAACGTTCATCAACCGGGAACTTGGGAATCAGAATCACTGGGCTGTATCGTCCCGCACGAAATTCCCGCTCCTTCAAGTGCTGCAGCGCCTGATTTATGTCCTTCTCGTAATGAACGAAGTAGAACCAAGGATTTCCACCCATACTCGCCCTCTTTCATTCGTTAATACTCTGCCCCTATCCGCGGCGCCGCCGATCTTCGCGTCGGCTCAAAGGTCCGAGGCGCACCTGCTCCTCGAATTCCCAAAGCCGCCGTGTCAGCCTTTCAATTACGGTTGCTGCGGGAGCCCTGCCAATCTTCATCCGCGGTCCGCACTTCTTCTTGAACGCCAGCACTCGCCGCGAGGATTCGGTCACTCGCTTTCTGAACTTCTGATCGGATTCAGCGGTCTTGACTAAAGCCTCATGTGCCTCAAGAACACGATCTTCGCGGTGGCACACCAGACAGAGATCTCCTCCGGCGCGCAGAAACTCTACTGACGCTTTGCCGATCGGTGCCGCCGACAGCACACCGCCCATCTCGAGGTCATCGGAAACAACCAGCCCGCGGTATCCGATCTTTTTCTTCAGAATTTCTGTGATCCAGATTTTCGAGAGCGATGCAGGAGTTTTCGTCTTCGTTACCTGCGGATAGGCCGCATGCGAGACCATGATGAATGGGAGTTGCCGCGTCAGCATCCGGTAAGGAACCAGGTCTTCGGCCCATAGCTGTTTCAAAGATTTATCGATCACCGGCAATTCTTGATGACTATCAAGCTTGCCCTCTCCGAGTCCGGGAAAATGTTTCCCGCATCCCAGCACCTTGGCCGCTTTGAGTCCTGCCAGGAACTCACTTGCATAACCAGCTGCTTGTGCGGGATCGGCAGACACGACGCGAGTTCCCATTACCGGTTGCGAAATCGCAAACGCAAGGTCTAGAACGGGAGCAAAATCAACGTTGAATCCCACCGCGCGGCAATTGTCACCAATAACCTGCCCGTGCTGCCGAAATAAACGTGGATCATCGACAGCGAAGACTTCTCCGGCAGCCGGAGCCGCACCGAGCGCATCCCGTAGGCGGTCAACCGTTCCGCCTTCCAGATCGACGCAGGTGAATAGCGGAGTTCGAACACACTTCTGGCATTCCTTCAGCAGCCGCCAAGTCTGCTCCGGCGTCTGTATGTTGCGTGCAAACAAGATGACGCCGGCTGGCTGAAGGCGCTTCAGCAGGGAAGCGAGGCGCGGGGTCATTTCAACGCCGTCAAATCCAACGATTAAGATTTGGCCAAGCTCGTGAGCCAAGAATTCCCCTGTGCTTCTCTGTGATCCCTGTGGTTAGATTTCCTTTTTAAGCTCCGCCAACAAGTTCAAAGCTTCGAGCGGAGTCAGGCGGTTCAAATCCACTTCTCGCAGCTTTTCCAAAACCGGCTGAGACAGTGGAGTGAAGATCGTTAACTGCGCAGCCAGTGGAGTCGCCCCGGGCGACAAATGTGACGACACCTGCTGTTCAGCGAACTCATGCTGCACGAGCACTTCGCGTGCCCGATTCACCACCTCGTTTGGCAATCCGGCAAGCTTCGCGACCTCGATTCCGTAACTGCGGTCGGCTGCTCCAGGTTCCACTTTTCGCAGAAACACGATGCCGCCGCCCGTTTCTTTTACCGACACGTGATAATTTTTCACCCCCTCAAGCTGCTCGGCTAACTCTGTCAACTCGAAGTAGTGCGTCGCAAAGAGGGTCTTCGCCCGAACTCGCGTATGCAGATACTCCACCGCAGCCCACGCGATGGCCAATCCATCATAAGTGGCGGTGCCGCGCCCGACCTCATCCAGAAGGATTAAGGATCGAGCCGTTGCCGTGTGCAGAATCGCCGCAGTCTCCGTCATCTCAACCATGAATGTCGAGCGCCCGCGCGCCAGATTGTCGCTGGCCCCGATGCGGGTGAATACGCGATCGATCACAGTCAGTTTTGCCGATCGTGCCGGAACAAACGAGCCCATCTGCGCCAGAATCACGATCAGCGCAGTCTGCCGCAAATAAGTCGACTTTCCGCCCATGTTAGGCCCGGTCAGTAAAAGGATGTTGTGCGAGGTGTCGTTCAAATAGAGATCATTCGGAACGAAGCGTTCACTGCCGCCAGCTAATTCCTGCTGCTCGATGACGGGATGCCGCCCTTCGACAATTTCGATCTCTCCGGCGCTCCCAACGAATTGCGGCCTGCAGTAGTTTCGCAGAGCGGCAGTGTGCGCCATCGAACCGAGTACATCCACTTCGGCCAGGGCAAGTGCAGTTTGCCGGATGCGTTTTGCTTCAGCAGCAATAGCGGTTCGTAGCTCGGTGAATAGCCGCCGTTCGATCTCGACGATCTTCTCCTGTGCGTCCAGGATCTTGGTTTCGTATTCTTTCAGCTCCGGCGTGGTGAAGCGCTCGGCCCCGACCAGCGTCTGCTTTCGATCGTAGTCCGGGGGCACCAGGTGCAAATTCGATTTCGAGATCTCAATGTAGTAGCCGAAGACAGAATTAAACTTGACCTTCAGTGACGTAATCCCTGTACGAGCCCGTTCACGCTGCTCAATCTGCGCCAGCACCGCCTTGCTATTGCGCGAGAGTTCCCGCAGTTCGTCGAGATCGCGGTCCATGCCGGTCGCAATCACGCCTCCATCGGAAAAGCTCAATGGAGGTTCTGGCACGACGGTGTTCTCAATTCGCTCGCGTAAATCACTCAGTTCGTCCAGCGCCGTGTGNAGAGTGTGAAGCCGCTCTGCCGGGAGTCGTGAAATAGCCGCTTTAATAGCGGGAATTTTTCCGAGTGACGCAGCCAGAGTCAGCACGTCGCGCGGGTTGGCTGTCTCCAGAGTGACCCTGCTCAGCAATCGCTCCAGATCGAGGACACCGTCGAGTGCATGCCGTAACTCGTCACGCGCGACAATATCCTTTACTCCAGCTTGGACCGCATCGAGTCGCGCATTGATTTCCTCCAATTCAAGCGACGGCCGCAGCAACCACGCCCGTAGCAGCCGCTTACCCATCGGAGTGACCGCGGCGTCGATCGAGCGGAACAATGTCACCCCAGCGTCAGTGCCAGCAAATAACGGTTCAATCAGCTCTAGATTTCGGACAGTCACGGCATCGAGCACCAGGCAGTTCTGGCGCTCGTACCAACCGATGCGATCTACGTGATCGAGCGAGCCGCGCTGCGTCGAGCGCACGTAATAGAGGATGGCNCCCGCCGCTGAAGCGGCCGCAGCCCGCCCTGCGAGACCGAAGCCCTCGAGCGACAAAACTCCGAAATGGTTCTCGAGCAATGGAAGCGTGTGGTCTGGCGAGAAGATCCAATCCTCAAGCGGCGTTTCCGTAAAAGGGGAACCTTGGAGGGATAGCCGCTTCGGCTGTCCAGCCAGAGCCTGCGCTGAGCCTGCCGAAGGGGCGAAGCCCGACTGCTTTGCGCCAACCCCCTCGAACAACGGTGCCGTCGACCCAAACAGCAGTTCCTTGGGACGCAACTGCTCCAACTCCTCTTGCACCCGCCGCAGCGCACCGTCACCCGAAAACTCAGTCGCGCGGAACTCTCCGGTGGACAAATCCAGGGCCGCAAACCCGACCGCGTCTCTGACTTGCGCCAAGGCTGCCAGGAAATTGTTTTCTTCTGACCCCAGAGAGGAATCGGCTGCCGTCCCCGGAGTCACGACCCGCGTCACCTCCCGCCGTACGAGTTTCTTGGCCAGCTTGGGATCTTCCATCTGCTCGCAGATCGCCACTTTGAATCCTCGCCGGATCAGTTTTCCGATGTACCCCTCGGCCGCGTGATAAGGCACGCCGCACATCGGGATGGCCACTCCTTTTTCCTTGTTTCGGGAAGTCAGCGTGATCTGCAATTCCTTCGAAGCGACAACGGCATCGTCAAAGAACAGTTCATAGAAGTCGCCCAGGCGGAAAAACAAGAGGGCAGTGGGATGTTCTTTCTTGACGGCGGCATACTGCCGCATCAGCGGGGTGGACGGCTCATTCATCGATGCGGGCTTCGGCGGATTATAACAAAGCATCGCATCGCCAACTCTTGTGATTTCCGCATCGGTAGCGCGCAAATTTCCGCACGCGTTGACAGTTGACGGCTCTTCTGTTGTGGTGTTCTCCTTCCTCTGTAGGCATGGAACTTCGCAAGGATCCCATTACGCGCTCGTGGGTAATGACCGGCGATGAGCCGGGTGATGCCGCCTCGCGGGCNGATGCTACCTGCCGTTTCTGTTCTGACTCGAGTCTGCACGTTATCGCGAAGACTCCCAATGCTCCGGGACCTTCCTGGTCGGCGCGCTCGGTAGTCCACCCCACGCCTCTGTATCGAATCGAGGGTGAACCCGGCCGGCGCGGGGATGGGATTTACGATCGCATGCACTCGGTAGGTGCGCACGAGGTTCTCGTAGAGAATCCAAACCACGATCGCCACCTTTGGATCGCCAGCGATGAAGAGATCGCCCATTTTCTACGCCTTGCCGCAGAGCGCATTCTTGATCTCAAGCGCGATCCGCGAATCAAGTACGTGAGCCTTTTCAAAGACTATGGCAAGGCGGCCGGACAGGAATTCACGCATCCGACCTCGCAGTTAACCGCAACCATGTTCGTTCCCCGACGCGTCCTCTATGAACTGCGCGCCGGACGCGAGTACTTCGTCAGCAAGGAGCGCTGCGTTTTCTGTGACATCATTCAGCAGGAAGAACGTCAAGCTCTGCGTGTGATTGAAGCTCGCGGAGATTACCTTGCGATGGGCCCCTTTGCGCCCCGTGTGCCTTACGAGACCTGGATTCTCCCGCGGAATCACGACTCGTCATTCGAGCGCACCGGATTGAATAAGCCCGGCCTGCGTACAAATCTTGCCGCCTTGCTGCGCCGGACCCTACAGAGAGTCCGCTCCATCACGGAGGACTTCCATCTAGTTCTGCACACCTCTCCCAGTAGCCTGCATCCTTCCAAGAATCTCGGCTACTGGAAGACAATCGACGACGACTACCACTGGCACATTGAAATTATGCCCGTCGTACCTTCGAAGGCGAAGTCCTATAACTTCAAAGAGGTGTACTATTCTCCAGTCAGTTCCGAAACAGCAGTAAAGCAGCTGCGCGAAGCGAAGATCGACGGTTAAGCGTTTCGATTTTTCTGTAGTTTATCCGCAATTTGACCAGCCGCGTCCACTGCCCGGAGCGAGCACAGCCACGGCGGGTGAGTAGGGCTTACTTTTGCTGAGGAGCCGCCGAGGTCATCTGGTGAGCCCAGGTCACTGCTTCGTTGTACGCGCGGTTTACGAACGCAAGCGACAGGTTGAGCATTCTCGCTTGTCTAGCCACGATGTCCCATTCGCCCGTTTCCCGTGCAATCCTCAGCTCATAGATTGGAGTCATGGCGGTCGGGTGGTCCATTCTATTCATCCCCAGCAGTTCCTCTCTCGTGTCTGCATCGAACGCGAGACCTTCTACCACGACGCCCATCGGAACTTCCAGAATCGCATCCATGAGCGAAAACATCCCGATCAGGAACAGGTCGCACGCTACATGATTCAGTTTGGGAGCAATCAATTCGCAGAAACGGGCTCGTACAAGCGACGATAGCACCAGGTCTGAACATTTCTCCTCTCCCATGATCAGTGTTGTGGCCCAGCAGATTCATCGCATGCCGTACCGACTGCAC
>AP72_2010_repI_A10DRAFT_1000041_pt1 | contig 18809 bp, 15 predicted proteins | sample AmaPasreplicIA10_FD_9194 | JGI IMG/M metagenome (IMG submission 9194) | reverse complement strand
CCAGCTGCTTCCGTCCGCGTCTATGCATTCTTTTTGTTCGCGCTTTTCATAATGGCTTGTGGACAGTCGGTGCTTGAAGTCGCCGCGAATCCATATGTCACCACGCTCGGTCCGGTGGAGAGTTCCGAGCAGCGCTTGAATCTGGCGCAATCGTTTAATGCGACTGGCGCTTTTCTGGTTGCTGTGCTGGGATCGAAATTCATTCTCTCGGGGATCGAATACACGTCGGCGCAGCAGGCCGCGATGTTACCGGCCGATTTACTGAACTATCGAATCTCTGAGGCAAATATGGTGAGGACGCCGTACATGGTCATCACCGGAATCTTTCTTTTCATCGCCGTTTTGATTTTCTTTACGAAGTTGCCGGAAATTCAGGAGTCGACCGAGTCAGGTTGCGGCAACGGGGCTGTCAAGCCTGGTGGAGCGTTTGCGTTTCCACATCTCCTCAAGGGCGTGGTGGCGCAGTTCTGTTACGTTGGCGCGCAGGTGGGCGTTGCGAGCTTCATCATACGTTTCAGTGAATTCACTTTATCTGGAACCCATGAAAAGGCAGCGGCGGAATTTTTGCAGGCCCATCTGCTGGGCTTCATGATCGGACGGTTCTCCGGGTCGGCGCTCATGCACAAGATCGCTCCCAGCCGGCTGCTGAGCATTTTCGCGGCGGGTTCATTGCTCTGCCTGGTCGTCATTCTGACGGCTTCGGGCTGGGCGACCGTTGGAGCAATCATCTTGCTCGGCTTCTTTCACTCGATCATGTTTCCGACGATTTTCGCCCTGAGTATCAAGAATCTCGGACCTTACACTAAGATCGGCTCTTCGTTCCTAGTGATGTCGATCATCGGTGGCGCCATTTGCCCACTCATCATGGGACGAATTTCCGATGCCTGGAATATTCAGCGCGCTTTCCTAGTCCCCCTGGTTTGCCATGCTTTCGTTTTCTATTTCGGCATGCGGGGATATCGCCCATCGACATCTGCGATAGGCAATTCTGTTCCCCTTCCTGCCCAAGAGGTGTAAATGAACCGTCGCTTCTGCCTGACCCTCGATCTGAAAGATGACCCCAAGCTGATCGCAGAGTACAAGCGCTATCACGAACAGATTTGGCCCGAGATTGCCGAGAGCATCAAGGACTCGGGCATCAGAGACATGGAAATCTATCTACTCGGCACACGCATGTTCATGGTGATGGAAGTGGATGAAACGTTTTCATTTGAGGCCAAAGGCGAGGCGGACAGGCGCAACCCTAAGGTGCAGGAGTGGGAGAACCTGATGTGGAAGTTCCAGCAGGCTCTGCCTAAAGCCAAGCCTGGAGAGAAGTGGATGCTGATGGAACGAATCTTCAAGCTGGAAGCTTAATCCGCGTCCTCAATGTTGAAGGTAAGGGATGAAACCCTTCGTCTTCGTCTCCAGGCGGTAGACCGATGTGGTCGCCGTGATGTAGAGGGCGTTGTAGTCCTTGTCACCCCAGGCAAGGTTGGCGGGCTGTTCCGGTAGGACGATCGTGCCGAGGTGATTACCGCTCGGATCCCACACCCAGATGCCTTTTGGTCCTGTCACAAACAAAACTCCGCTCTGATCCACCTTGATTCCGTCGGGTACACCATCGCCTTTTCCGCCCGGCTCTTCCCCGAAGACGCGGCCGTTGCTAAGAGACATGTCGGGACTCACATCGTAGACGCGGATATTTCTATGCTCGTCATCGTCAACGTAGAGACGCTTGCCGTCGGGCGAGAATGCCAAGCCATTGGGCTGCGTCAGGTCTTTTGTGAGCAAGCGAACGGAACCTTTGTCGTCGAGGCGGTAAACACCCTGAAATGGTGTTTCCTGCTTTTCACCGGCCACCAAATCAAGCGTGGGGTCGGTGAAATAGAGAGCGCCATCAGGGCCGACGATTACGTCGTTGGGACTGTTGAACTTCTTTCCCTCGAAGCGGTCGGCGAGAACCTTGTACTTACCGTCGGGAGTTATTGCGATGATGGCTCGTAACACGCTCGCACAGTCGATCAGGCGATGTTCGCGATCGAAGGTATTTCCGTCGGGGTCGCCCAACGCTATGACCTCTTCCTTTTTCCCGTTGGGATAGACGCGGAAGATCTTGTTGATTGTCTCGTCACTGACATAGAGGAACCCGGCCGGATCCCACATGGGGCCCTCGGTGAATCCGAACCCTGTGGCGATGGTCTCGAGCTTCGCGTTGCGATCGATCAATTGCCAGAAATTGTCCGATGCCGCTTGCAACTCGAATTTGCGGGACTCTTTGCCGCTGTCACCCATCAGGAGGAGCGCCGTCACAGTAAGAGACAGCACATTGGCCATCGTCCTCATTCTTCGTACTCGCCTCGTTTCACAGGATTGGTTTTGCCTGCAGGGGCCGCCGAATGCATCAGAAAGCTGACAAGATCGTCGATTTCCGAAGCAGTCAGTCGAGTTCCATAATCGGTCGGCATCAGCGGCTCTTTCACATACTCAAGACTCTGTAAATCCGATTTCTGGAAAAAATGGTACTGGCCGTCTTCGTCTTGTAGCTGGACGGAAAAGTTGTCTTCGTTACGCAGCAAGCCTTGCATCCGTTTGCCATCCCGCATGGTGAGAACGGCACGTTTGTAGCCTCTCCGGACAACACGAGTGGGAGAAACTATTCCTTCGCGAATAGTTTTCGCTGACATCGAGGAATCGTAAGTCAGGTCTGGCCCCGCAAATCCTCCTTGACCTTGAACCATGTGACAATTCGAGCACTCGCCCTTTCCAAAGAAAATCGCCTTTCCGCGCGCCGCATTGCCGAACAGCGACTTACTGTCTCCGTCCCCCTGCATTGAGCGCATGTAGGCGACGAGGGACTGGACCTGGGCCGGCGAGAGGGAATGGAAACCGGGCATCCCGGTGGCAGGAATACCTTCGGAGATGATGTTGCCAATTTCTTCGTCGGAAAGCGCCCGGACCTTAGCGCTGGTCGCGATATTGGGAGCGCGTTCGGTACCTCGTCCGTCGAGGCCATGACAACCGCTGCAATCGGAGCTGTAGATGCGACTTCCCAGTAGTGGCTCCTTTGCAACCCGGCGGGTGGGACTTGTTTGCTGAGATTGCAGGGGGAAACTAGAAATGGTCCATACGAACCAGAGGAGCCCGATCGCTATCAACAGACGGTGCCTGGCATGCGAGAACATTGGCGAACAGTGTACTCATCCTGCTGGATTCTAGAAAGTGCAGCTTTCCGCACTCCACGAGTCTGGAATCGCGTGAGCAGCACTTTTCAAGCGGCAAGGAACAGTGTTAGAGTCCGCGCAAACGATCCTTGGGGGTAAGAATGCGACGAAAAGTCAGATTGGTGACCGCCCGGCGTATGTCGATGGCTGCAGTGTTGGCAATTGCAGCGGCCGTGATTGCTGGAATCGGTGCGATTCGGGCGCAGTCCAACTCATCCATCAATACGCGAATGACGGATGCAGAACTCGTAGCCGAGTTCCGCCACGTCGAAGTCGCGTCGGTATCGGATGCGATTGAGCAAATCTTGGGAAAACGAATGTATATGAGTCATCATATGCAGCCGATTTTCACGACGAAGTTTGCCGGATTCGCGCGAACGGTTCAGCTTAAGAAGGACGAAGGCAACCAGGATCCCAACGCACTGTCGGGGATGCTGGAGGCGATCGATCAGGGGTCCACGGATTCCGTGTATGTGATGACGGTAGAGGATGGCGATGACATCGCGGGGATGGGAGGGCTGATGGGAACGGCGATGTCGGCGCGCGGTTATGCCGGCGCGGTAATCGACGGGGGAGTTCGCGATGTTGCGTATCTTAGAAAGATTGGCTTCCCGGTCTATGCCAAGGGAATCGTCCCATCTACTTCAGTTCATCACTATCGTTTCACAGGAGCACAGGTGCCGGTCACTTGCGGTGGAGTAGCGGTGAATCCTGGAGACATCGTTGTGGCCGACAGCGACGGCGTCGCGGTTGTCCCCCGGGCAGAAGCGCAAAAAATACTGGCGATAGCCCAGCAGATGGACTTCAAAGAACACTCGATGTATCCGGTGATCGAGCAGATGAAATCCATCGTGGAAGCTGTGAAGAAATTCGGACGGCTATAGAGAGGGATTCGGGCTGGATTGGCCCACCGCAAATTTTCTGGAACGCTTAGCAAACGTTCTTGAAAAAGTGCTATAAAATCGTTTTAATACAAGGGCTGGGTTCGCTCGATCAAGACGCAAACTGCGATATCCGGAGGACTCCTTTGCCTTGGTCACAAATCTATTCGCCTCGAGAGGAACAGTCATGAATCTTACTTCTACACGCAGAACATTCGCATTGCGCTTGGCCTCGGTGCTCTCGGCCTTGGGACTCACGGCCGCCGTACGCCCACAAACGAGCGCGGCACAGGCAGCTTCTAGTTCTGGAATCCAGAAATTGAATGCAGAAGGAAAACCAGGCAGCGAGAAAGACATCATCATGCCCATCGTCATTCACAATGGCGTGATCTACGTTGCGGGCATCGGCGCGCATGATTCGCGCGATCAGAAGGAATGGACCATCGAGTCACATACCACCATCGTGATGGATAAGATCAAGAAGGCGGTCGAAACCGGCGGCGGAACGGTCGACACCATCCTGCAGGCCAACGTATTTCTCACCAAGATCGAGCATTGGGATGGAATGCACAAGGTGTTCTCGAAGTACTTTCCGCACGGCGGCCCGTCGCGCACGACTGTCGCGGTTGCGGCTCTGCCCGGCGATTCGCTGGTGGAAATCAACTGCATCGCGGCCGTAGCTCGCAAATAGGGGGACTGTGATGCGAATCGACGTGAAGTGGAACCGCCGTGGGTTTGTGGGGAGGGCTGCAGCCATTGCAGGATCCATCTTTACTCCACGGAAACTTTTTGGCTCCGCGGCGGGCGCGGCACGGCCCAAGGCGGAAGTAAGCGGATTCGGGCAGACGGGAAATCCGTACGAGGAATTGGGAGTCACGACGGTCATCAATTGCCAAGGCACGATGACAATGCTTGGCGGATCCGTTCTACGCCCTGAACTCGAGGCCGTGATGGCGATGGCTGGGCAACACTTCGTCAGCATTCCGGACCTTGAGGTCGCGGCAGGCAATCGCATTGCGGAGATGCTCAAACTCCCCGAAGGCTATACGGCTTTAGTTACGTCGGGGGCGGCGGCGGCGATTCAGTCGGGATTGGCAGGAATTCTCACCGGGGACAACCCAGCGCTGATTCGCCAGATTCCCGATTTGACCGGAATGAAGTCCGAAGTCATTATCCAGAAATCACACCGCAATCCTTTCGATCATCAATTACGCAACACGGGAGTGAAACTGATCGAGATCGAAACGCCGGACCAGCTCCGGCAGGCAGTTAACGATCGCACGGCGATGATGCATTTTTCGAACTTTGCCAACGCTGCTGGACAGATCAAGGTCGATGAGTGGGTCAAGCTCTCCAAGCAATACAACATTCCTTGCATGAATGATGCGGCGGCCGATACTCCTCCTGTGTCGCATCTCTGGGACTACACGAACATGGGCTATGACCTCGTGACCTTCAGCGGCGGGAAAGCGATGAGAGGTCCGCAATGCGCAGGGCTATTGATTGGGCGCAAGGATCTTGTCGCGTACGCGCTGCTGAACAATAGTCCACATGAGGACGTGATCGGGCGAAGTCAGAAAGTCGGCAAGGAAGAGATCATCGGGATGGTAAAGGCGCTCGAACTTTATCTGAAGGAAGATCACGAAGCGCTGTCGCGGGAGTGGCAGGGCCGCTTGGACGGAATTGCGCGCGAACTTGCAAAGGTGCCCGGCGTGACTACTTCATTTTTCACGCCCGATATCGCGAATCATGTTCCGCATATGCATATCGAATGGGATTCGCGAATTTCGCTAACTCCGCATGATGCGTCAAAACTGCTGAGACAATCGAAGCCATCAATCGTGATCGGCGGCGGTGAAGGCCGGCCTGGACTATCGATGTGCTCATTCATGCTGCAGCCCGGGGAAGACAAGATCGTGGCCCAACAGCTGTCGAAAGTATTGCGCGAACACTCTGCGTAGAATTATCGGCGATCTCTCCAACGATGCCATCCGGGCAGACAACCCGTATACGCTGGTTCCTGATCTTCCTTCTTTTTCTGCTCAGTGCGGTCTCATATCTCGATCGTGTCAACATATCAATTGCGCGGGGACCTATTGCTGATGGTTTCCATTTGACTGATGTGCAAATGGGGAAAGTATTCAGCGCAATGCTGATCGGCTATGGCCTTTTTCAAACAATTGGAGGAAGGCTGGCGGATCGGTTTGGACCGCGGCGAGTGCTCACCGGAGGAGTGATCTGGTGGGGAATTTTTACCGCTCTCACTGCTCTCGTACCCGCAGATATCTCCGGCGCTCTATTTGTGTTCATGGGCGTACGCTTTCTTCTCGGTGCGGGTGAGGCGGTCATCTATCCATCGGCGAATCAGTTCGTATCAAGATGGATTCCAGTCGACGAGCGCGGAATTGCGAATGGGTGGATCTTCGCAGGAGTTGGGGCTGGCGCTGGTCTCACTCCCCCGTTCATCACTTATGTGATGGTGCAATACGGATGGCGCTCATCTTTCTGGGCATGCGCAGTAATTGGGCTGATTGCCGGGGCGATCTGGTATGTTTCGGCGCGAAATACGCCGCGAGAACATCCGGCTGTGTCGGTGTCGGAGCTGACGCTAATCGAATCGAGGCTGACGCTCACGGCACCGGCAGCTGATGGTTCCGGACAGAAGGGGCTTGTCACTTGGACTGACGCACTACGCAGCGACGTGGTACGACTGGTGACCGTGAGCTATTTCTGTTACGGCTATGTGGCGTGGATTTTCTTCAGCTGGTTCTTTACCTATATCTCGAAGGTGCGGGGACTGAATCTTAAGGCGAGCGCGTTTTATTCGATGTTGCCTTTTCTTGCGATGCTCGCCGGTTGCCTGCTGGGTGGGCTGCTCAATGATGGCCTGACGAAGACACGCGGAGCGCGATTAGGACGCTGTAGCGTCGCCGCGATCTCAATCTGTCTGGCAGGAATTTTCATCGCTTGCGGGACGCAGGTGCAGAGCGTGCGTATGGCGAGCTTTGTACTCGCTGGCGGTGCAGGCGCGCTTTATCTTTCACAGAGTTCGTTTTGGTCGGTAACGGCCGATATTGCCGGAGCGTCCTCGGGCTCAGTATCCGGGGTCATGAACATGGGAAACCAGGTGGGAGCCGCTCTCACCGCAGCACTCACTCCATGGATTGCCGAACGGTTTGGGTGGAACGCGTCTTTTCTGGTTGCTGCGGCACTGTGTGTAATCGGAGCGGGAAGCTGGCTGTTCGTGGATCCGTCAAGGAAACTTTCGCACGCACAAGTCGAGAACACCGCGGTCGACCTTCCCGCGGAGTAGCGAAGGCTTCAGGCCTCGACGGTAGCTCGACCGTTTTTCGATATTGCCGTCTGCAGCTGTGGTCCGAGCAACGATGCGGAGTTCGCGTCGAGGTAAACAGTCGCGTTGGAGTGGCGACGAAGGATCGACGCCGGAGCAAGAGGGCTGATTTCGCCTTCGAAGCACGCTTTCACCGCTTGCGCTTTACGTTTGTCCGGGACCACGGCAAGAATTTCTTTGGCCTTCAGTATCTGGCGTGCCGACATTGACATGGCATATTGCGGGACTTGTGAGATATCGGCAAACCAGGCTTCACCGACCTGTTGGCGACGGCAGGCCTCGTCGAGCGCGACGATGATGTACGGATCTTCGATGTTGAAATCCGCAGGCGGATCGTTGAAGGCGATGTGACCGTTCTCTCCGATTCCGAGAAAGGCAATGTCAATTAGTGCGGAGGCGAGATCCTTGCCAACTTCGCGCACGATGGCTCCGGGATCAGCGGCATCACCTTCAAGCAGATGGTATCGCTGGATTCCCGTTTTTGCGACCAGTTGCTCCATCAGCATTTTCCGAAAACTGCCGGGATGGGTGATGGGTAGACCGATGTACTCGTCAAGATGGAAGGCCTCGACTTTCGTCCAGTCGATTCCGGGTGCTTTCGTGAGTGCGTCGAGAAACTCCAACTGGGAAGCCGCTGTGGCGGCAATGATTCGAGCTTGGCCTCGATCCGAGATGGCACGGCGGATGGCTGTGGCGGCCTGTTCGGCGGCCGCTTGGCCCAGGGAGACTTTGTCGTTGAATACTCGTAGAAGCATGTGCACTCTCCAGACGAGGTGCGGGAGTGAACCTCAACAAGATCGGCAATTATACAGAAGGCGGTTTATTTGTTCGGGCGACTTGTGGGAGATCCTTCGCTCCGCCTGAAGAGCGGCTACCTCAGGATGACACCAAAATATTTGGGGGTTTGAGGACCGAAGCTATTTATGAAGACTTTGACAGCGTTTCTTTTGCTTCTGGTAGTGGCGTGCTTTTCGCTTTCTTTCGCCGTTCACGGTCAGACCGTCATCGTCGACGCGACTCCCAGCCACGTGCTCAATAAGTTCAGCCCATTGCGTGCGCTCGGGTCAACCGTTGATCGAGTCCCGAGCAACGCAACAGATGTGTTCTTCCGGCCTGACCAGATTCAAAAAGTTCTGTCTGGGGGATGGGGCGTGATCAGCTATCGCCAGAATACAGACCTATTCGTGCAGGCATGGCACTGGAATCCAAAGGGCACGTGGAGTGACCCTGCGGGACGGGGATACTTCACCGGTGACTCGACGCCTACGAGCGAGATGATTCGCCATTCCTACGGATACTCGCTGCCACATCGCGGTTTTACGCGCAACGGTGGGACGGAGTTTGACGGCTACTCGCGCTTGGACGATGGAGATTCGGAGTCTTATTGGAAAAGCAATCCATACCTGGCAAAGGATTTCAGCGGAGAGGACGATTCGTTTCATCCGCAGTGGGTGGTGATCGCACTCGACAAAAAGGAAGACCTCAATGCGATTCGTATTCACTGGGGTAATCCCTATGCGAAGGACTTCAAAGTTCAGTACTGGGTCGGCGATGGCGACGCCATGGATGAACAGGACAAGGGAGAGTGGAAGACTTTCTCGAAAGGTGTCGCCGTTGATGGGAATGGAGGAGCCACGACGATAGAGTTGGCACCCACACCGATCAGCACCAAGTTCGTTCGCGTGCTGATGACGAGATCATCCCATACATGCGACACCCACGGTTCAACGGATGGCCGCAATTGCGTCGGTTACGCGATCCGCGAAATTTACCTCGGGACCAACCTAGGCGGCGAATTCAAAGATCTCCTGCACCACTCTCCCGATCAGAAGCAAACTCTGACCTTGTGTTCATCGGTGGATCCGTGGCATCAGGAATCGGATCTCTACGTCGCGCCTGACCGAATGGAGTCCGGTGATCAGCCTGGATTCGATCTCTTCTTTACAAGTGGTATTACTCGCGGTCTGCCGGCGATCATTCCTGTTGCGATGCTGTACAGCGCGCCTGAAGATGCGGCCGCTCAGATGACCTACATCAAAAAGCGCGGGTATCCCATCTCGTACATCGAGATGGGCGAAGAGGCCGACGGTCAATACATGGTCCCTGAGGACTATGGAGCTTTATACCTGCAGTTCGCGAAGGCGCTGCATCAGGTTGATGCCAGTTACAAGCTTGGTGGCCCTGCATTTCAGGGAGTGACCGAAGATGTGAAAGTGTGGCCCGACGCACAAGGACGCACTTCCTGGCTCGGCCGTTTTCTCGACTATCTGAAGGCTCACGGCCGGATGCAGGATTTCGCCTTCATGTCATTTGAGCACTATCCCTACGACGGCTGCGAGACACCGTGGAAGAACCTGTTCCAGGAACCGGAATTGATCACTCACGTCATGAAGGCATGGCGGGACGATGGACTGCCTTCGGGAATTCCGCTGCTCGATACAGAAACCAACGCCCACGGCGGTGAGGCCTCTGTTGACATCTTTGGTGCACTCTGGCTGGCCGACTCGTTCGCAGGGTTCCTGAGTGCCGGGGGCGAATCGACTCACTATTACCACGATCTTTCATATTCGCCACCCCATCCTGTTTGCCCAAACAGTTGGGGCACGTATCACCTGTTCATGGTCGACGATCAATTCGTGATTAAACAGCCGACGTCACAATTCTTCGCGGCGCAATTGATGACGCAGGAATGGGCGGAGCCCAAGGATTCGGAACATCTTTTGTACGCTGCGTCCGGCGATTTGAAAGACTCCGAGGGCCATAGTCTTGTGACCGCTTATGCGCTAAAACGCCCGGATGGCCTATGGTCTGTGATGCTCATTAATAAGGACTATGACCACGCGCATCCCGTGCGGATTGTCTTTCGCGATGCGGAACGTCACCAGGATACGAGCTTCAGCGGCAAGCTCTCGATGATCACATTTGGGAGGGAGCAATATCAGTGGCATCCGGCCCGGAAGAAAGGTTATGCCGAGCCTGACGGGCCGTTGAAGAGATCCGAGCTAAATGGCGAAGAAAACACACAATATATGTTGCCTCCTGCCTCGGTAACCGTGCTCCGTGCAACCTTGCGTTAGCGTTTGTTCGTGTTTCGTAACGCAAAACAGTCTTGCGTTTGGAATCACCCAAATTGGGCGAAAATCGGGTAACACGAGGGGGAGAAGGAGTGGCTCCGGAAGACTGCCCGAACTGCGGCGGTTCTGGATTTGTTGCGAAGCCTGTGGACTTGAACGGGAAGTCCGAGGGCGTCGCATTCATCCGGATGAAATGTCCCGCATGCGGGGGCAGCGGCCGGAAACGCCCGATCTCACCTACGACCGCGGGCTGACCGCACGGCCTGTGGTGCTTGCGAAACGTACGGAACCGGGCCGTCTACACTTCCCGTCCAACGGTTGACGGTCCGGGCCGGACGAATATCTTTTCTTTTGCTCCTGGAGTTCCTTCAGGCAATAACCGCGGCTTTCGTCCGAGGCTTACGCACGTTTGACGCAGTTTCCACCCTGTTCCGGCCGTTCTCCTTTGCGCGATAGAGCGCCTTATCAGCGGCTTCCAATACCGATTCGGGAGTGGAGCGATCACCCGTGGCAGTCGCCACGCCGATACTCACCGTCACAGACAGCGAAGATCGAGACTTCTTTTCCGCGAGTTTCCGGATCGCATCCCCTTTGCGCGTCAGGCCTTTACTCTTCTGATTGCGGCGGTCGGGGCCGCGGGGCACCTGCCTGCGGTCATCTCCGCCTCGCATTCGAAACTCTGCCTTCTCGATGGATTCCCGCAACAATTCGAGATGGTCAAGCACCTCACTCGTGTCCTTGCCAGGGAACAGGATATTGAACTCTTCTCCGCCGCAGCGATAGGCTTCTCCACCCCCGCGGACGCGCCCCAAATGCGCCGCGACAAGTCGCAGCACCTGGTCTCCAGTGTCGTGTCCGTAGGTGTCGTTAAAACGCTTGAAGTGATCGATGTCGACTACGGCGATGGAATAAGGACCGCGCAACCGTAACAAAGAGTCGTTATAGGCGCGTCTGGATGGCAGCGTGGTCAGTTCATCGTGGTACGCGAGCAGATATGAATTTTCGATGATCGAAGTAGCCAGAATGAAGCTTGCCGCCGCCCAGTAAGTAGTTGCAGCACGGATGGACGGCAGCGGCCGCAGTGCCAGAGCAAATGCTGCCAGGGACCACAGTAGTGAGCTGTCCACCGGCTTGCGATTGCGGAAGAATCGTACTCCCAGGAACACTCCGGCACAGACTATGACTATGACGGCGTACCGTGGATAAATGGTAGCCGCAGACAGACTGCGAACGCGCAACGCTGCCCCGCATAATACCGTGACCGTCAGGCATTGTACGAAGAGAAATAAGGCTACGGGTCCAGTGGACTCCAGCGTAAACCCACGTTCCTGCATCATCGAAATGAGGATGAAATTGGCAGGAACCAAAACTGCCAGCGCGTGAAACGTCGCTGGAATGTAAGGCGACTGCCCGGCGGAGAGGGCCGCACCTTGCTGAGCCAGAAAAATGACTGCTAATGCTAGAAAGATACGGCTGGAGTGGAATCTCCAGGCCAGCAGCATTCCTCCTATGATCCCGCTGTAGTAGAGAAACGTGAGCGCTGGTTGTGCGAGCGTCACCCAGGTGGTGTTGACCAGCAACGACGCCGCGAGCAACAAGACGCCGCCCGGGATCAGCAGCGATTTCACCGTTCCCGAATTGAGAAAACGCAAATCGTGAACTCCAGTCCGTAGAAACCCATCGTCGATTATCCCGTGACCCCCTCCGGGGAGGGTATTGGCCGAAGAGGTTCGTAGAGAAGGGAAAGTTCAGGGCCCACCGAATTCCCCGTTTGAAACTTTGGTCCTTTTCGACAACCACATACCTTGGTGCCTGCCGGGAAACGGCTTCAGATCAGTCATTTCTAACTAGACGGGGTTGTTCGATTAAGGAAGGTTCACTTATGCGAATTCTTATTGCCGAAGATGATGAGGCGCTAGCCAAGTTCGTATGCCAAGGCCTCGAGTCAGAACACTACAGTGTGGACGTTTTTAAAGACGGCGAACAGGTACGGGCGGCTGCGACCGAGTCGGAGTATGACCTTGTCGTACTCGATCTACACCTGCCGCAGATGGATGGCGTCAGCGTGTTGGGTCACCTGCGCGTGAAGAAGCCCAGCGTCCCAGTGCTGGTGCTTACGCAGAGAACTAAGGTGGAAGACCGTGTGCAATGTCTCGATTCCGGGGCGGACGACTATCTCGCCAAGCCATTCTCGTTCAGTGAACTTTCGGCCCGAATCCGAGCGCTGATCCGGCGCAGTCATCTCCCGTCAGAGTCAGGGCACTGATGGTAGGTGATCTTAAGCTGGACCGCGTGCAACATTTGGTGGAACGCGCCGGGTTGAGGACTGAACTGACGGCGGCTAAAGAATTTGCGCTCTTGGAATACCTCATGCGCCATGCCGGCCGCCAGGTAACACGGTCGATGATCATCGAAATGTGTGGAATCTTACGTTCGACACAACGACTAACGTTGTCGACGTCTATGTCTTTGGGCGCTGGCAAAAAGTCGAGTCTCTCAAGAGCGCAATCGTCGGATTGGGAATCCAGCGCGTCTCGGATATCGCCATGTCATGTGGCGTCTTGAATATGATGCCGGTCAAACTGGCGGTATCGATCCAGTCGTCTTCTGGGAACATTCTTTAAGCTGCGCGCTGGTGTGCCGCAATTTCGCCCGCAAGATCTCTTACCTCGATCCCGGCAAGGCCAATCTTGCCGGCCTCCTGCACGATATTGGAGTCATCGTGAACCTCTGGGCACTGCCGAAGGAATGTCGCGCTGCCTTTGAGCGAGCGCGCGCCGAAGGAGTTCCCCTGCACGAGGCTGAGTTAGCAGTTTTGGGATTTACGCATTGCGAGAGCGGCCGTCTGTTGGCCGAACGATGGGAACTCTCCGACGATCTTCGTCAGGTCGTCTCTTTTCACCACAGTTCTTACGAGTCGCAGGAGCATGCCGGGCTGATCGCATTGGTAGAACTAAGCGACCTGTTATGCCGCAATGAGTGGGCTCAACCACGGCTACATCGAAAAACGAGAGGTCAATCTGCTCGAGCGTACTGCAGTCCTGTCCCAGCAATGTCCCGGATTGAAAGACCTGGACTGGGCACGGCTCACCTTCGAACTGGATTCCTACATCGACGAGGTGCACTGGCTCGTTCATGCCATCTATCGCAAATGAGTCTCGACTTCGGCAACGGAGATCGAATCCGCGTGCTGATCGTTGATGACAGCGCTTTCATGCGGACCTCGCTCGCGCGCATGATTTCCTCGGAACCCGACATGGAGGTTGCGGGCACCGCTCGCGGCGCGTCCGATGCTTTCGAAAAAATCTTGTCGCTTGATCCGGACGTGATCACTCTCGACGTTGTCATGCCGGGACTGGATGGCATCGGCGCGCTCCGCTGCATCATGGATCAGTTTCCTCGCCCCGTCATCATGGTTAGCTCCGCAATCAAGGCTGTCGCAGAAGAATCTCGCAGGGCCATAAACGCCGGTGCCTTCGATTGTGTTTCTAAGCAGCTCTCGCCTTCGTCGCTGGAGATCGCTCACATTCGTGCGGATTTGGTCACCAAAATCCGCTCCGCGGCTCACCCGCGCAATAAAAGGAGGCATTCGCAATCACCCAAGTTTTCTTTGGATACACCGGCCCTCGTAACTCCTATGGTCGTTGCGATTGGACTCTCTACCGGCGGTCCCAAGGCACTCGAGCAGACCTTGCCACGATTCCCGGCGGACCTCCCGGTGCCGATGCTGATCGTCCAGCACATGCCAGCCGGGTTCACTCACTCGTTGGCGCACCGTCTGGACTCAATCTCTTCGATTAAGGTCTGCGAGGCCTCTCACCGCGAACTTATTCGCCCCGGAGTTGCATATATCGCCCCGGCCGGGCTCCACATGCATCTCGTGCCTCGACTCTCCGATTCCAAACCGATGATCATCTTGGACCGCCGCCCGAAAGACGCAGAACACGTTCCATCAATCGACGTCCTAATGAACGATGCGGCTATTGGAGTGATCATGACCGGAATGGGATCCGATGGCGCCGACGGGATGCAAGCCATCTTCGATCAAGCTGGGCTGACTCTCGGCCAGGATCAGGCAAGTTGCGCCGTCTACGGCATGCCACGAGCTTGCGCTAAGCGTGGTGTACTCACTCGCGTCGTTTCTCTATCTGATATTCCTACGCGCATCGTGCGTGCGGTCGCACGCCGCGGGCCGGCATAACGAGCCATAATCATTAAGCGGAGCGATGCGATTCTTATTTGGGAGCCGTCAACACCGTTCCGTAAGGATCGAGCACAATCTTGTGAGCTCCTGCGGGCGCTGTCAGATGAAATGTTGACTCTTCTCCATCGGCGAACACTCTGCCCAACAGCATCATTTGTTTTGACCCCAGCACCGCATATATCGGCACCGACGTTACCAGATCTTGTGGAGCCTCTTTCTGCAAGATTGTTCCGCTCACGACCGAACTGGCCCCTTTTGCAGTGAATCGGACTCCCTTCAACTCCAACTTAGGGAGCGCAGTCCCATTGATCCAACCGTCCAGGAACCAGTCGAGCGATTTCTTCCCTTCATACCTCAATGCCGGCGGGAGTTCTTCAGCAAACACGTTCAGCAACTCTGGCGTGTTGACCGGCCTTCCTTCGTAGCGCTGCCGTACTTTTCGGAGCGCCCGCACGAATGGTTCCTCAAGCTCTGCGGAGGCTCCTGTCTTATCTCCCGTCTCCTGCACCGAAGCGTCCTTTAGCATTGTGCGCAGCATGTGGAACAGCCATGCCCCCCGCCCGTAGCTGATGGCCTCGTATCCGCCCGGAAATTTCGATGAGAGCAGGCGCGTACCCAAAGTCACAGGCCCGGCCTCCCGCGGGGTCACATCTTCCTGATTCTTCTCGATGAGTTGTTGACGGTAAAAATCCATGACTACCCGAAACCCGTCGGGATTCTTGTCCTGTAGCATCATCAGTGCGCAATAATCCGCCAAACCCTCCGAATACCACTGATCGCGGTAACTGCTCCATGGAATCAGGTCGCCCCACCATTGATGTGCGGTCTCGTGTGCCGGTACCGATTCCAGCAAGAACAGCCTTGGCGGGCTATAGTGCAAGTCTTCCCGCTGTTGCTTGTTCAAGAATGCATATGAGGACAAATAAACTAGGCCCGGCCACCCCTGGCTTGTGTGTCCGGGCAATTGTGTCAGGGCCAAATGACTGTAGGGAAAGGGACCGAACCGCTGCGCAAAATACTCGATCGCCCGAGCGGCTGCCTCCACTACCGAAACCTCGTTCAGCGAAGGCGCTGGAGGAAGTGGAGCAATGAGATGCGGAGCTCGTGCGGGCAGGCTGGGATGGATTGGCGGGATTACTTCGAGCCCTCGCGTTGGAAAATCCTTTTCCACACTCCGCGTGGCGTAGCTCTCAACCTCTACTTCTCCAGCCTTTGCCCTCGCCTCGCGGTACTTTCCGAGATTGAATCCCGCCACCGGGATAGGCCTGTCGGAAATCCATCGCGATGTTTGTTCACCGCTTCCTTGTGCGATGCTCTCCGTCGCATACGGCGCCTGCTTCCCAGTGGCTACTAACGTCCACTCGGCTGGGTAGCTGAACTGCAGGTCGAAGTCTGCCATTTCCATCCCGCGATTCGGATACCATGTCCCTCTGGCGCCGACATACAACAGCCCGTCTCCCGCCTCGGCCAGCACCTCTCCGCTGTAGACAAACTCCATCTCGAACTTCTGTCCGTTCATCAAAGGCTGCGGCATTATCACTGCCACAACATCATTGCCACGTCGCGCCAGTTGGGTGCCTTCCAGCGCGGGATTGTGAATGAATTCGATCGGCTCGCCATCGAGCTTCAAGCTCTCGATCTGCAAGAACCGCGACAGCTCGAATAACAAAGTTCGGCCGCCACCCTCCTTCACCTCACATTGGACGATCGCTTTCGCGCGAATTTTCTTCGGAGGCAGCACTTCCGTCGTAATAGTGAACTTTCGCAGGGCGATTCTGGGCCCATGTTCACCCTCGATCCTGCCCGGCTCAGTCGCATCTTTTTTTGGGCTTGATGCTCTACCCAATTCAGCAGAAAACGATGCCCAGACGTCGTAATAAGTCTCGCCATTGCTTGCAGCTTTTGCCTGGCCAACCTGCACCTGTTCGCCCGCGGTGGAGTCGAAAAAGACATCGAAAACACCGAGCTTTGTGCTTTGCAGACGCGCATGAAGAAAACGGTCACTGGAACTCTCGCTATGCATTGAGCCCGCTTCCGCCGGCCCGCCGTTGACTGGAAGCATCCGGCTAAATGTCAGCAACAACCGCATGGAATCGCCCGACGCCAGATTTTTCGCCGTTGTGTTCCACTGCTCAAAAAACTCTTGCTTATTTTCCGCTTCACGGAGATCCGGACGTAGTTCCGCCATGACGTCGTCATTGAACCGGAAATACGCTGTCGCAAATCGCTCCTCCAGGATCGCCATCCCGGTGAACAGGCTCATGGACCGCCTTTCCACTTCACTCGGAGGCGTAAGGAGAATCTCGCCCTCGCCCTCGAAGAAAGCTCCTGTGATGTGACCCATTACGTCCTGAGTGAAGCAGATCGTGCCATCGTCGAGGCTGATCTGCATCGATGGTCGGTTCAGAGACGCGCCCCGTACCTTGTAAACTCGAGAAGCATCCAGCCCAATTTCTCCGAGCTGCAGATAGAGGTTTTCCGCTGGTTTCTCGGCAGCAGCCGCGACTCCGGAAAATAGTGGCCAGAGCAGGATCCAGTATGCCGCGATCCGCGTGGCTCGGCGCTTCAGTAGTACCTTCGTCACGTAGGTTCCTCGCCTCCGCATTGCTAGAATGCGCCTGAATGCCGTGCCGTGTCACTTTTCTCGTCTTCTGCCTTGCGCTTTTCTCATCCGGGGCGCTGGCTGACACGATCCATCTGAAAAATGGCCGTACCATTGTCGCCGATCGAGTCCGCGAAAACGGCAATCGTTACGAATACGAGATCGGCGAGGATACTTATGCCATCCCCAAGGCTTCTGTCGACCGTATAGCAGCCGGTGGCATGCCGACGCGCTCTGGAACTGGAGCCGGAAAGGTTGGGGATCTACCCACCTTTACGCCTCCCGACAGTCTCGCCAACGAAGGAGACCTCGTCGGAAAGATCATCAAGGAAGGTAAGGTCAGTACCGAGGCGCTTGCAACTCTGGAAGGCAAGGGCAACGCCGAGTTAAGCGCCACGGCTCACTTTATTGCTGGCAAGTTCGAGTTCGATCACGGAAACGTAAATCAGGCAAAGCGATATTTTGACAATGCCCTTCGCTTCCAGCCTGCAAGTTCCACTATCCTCATCTATTATGCGGCGGTCCTGGTTCGCACCGGGAATGCCAGCCAGGCCGTTTCTTATGCGCAGCGTGCTGTCCGCTCCGCTCCCAGTTCCCCGGATGCCCACACCATGCTGGGCTACGCCCAGTTTGCGTCGGATCACACCAAGGAAGCCATTACTTCCTGGACGCGATCCCTCGAACTTCGTCCCGATCCCGCCGTGCAGCAATATCTATCCAAAGCCCAGCGCGAGCAAAATGTGGAATCAGAATTCTCCCAGGGCGAAAGCACACATTTCACCCTTCACTATGAAGGACGCCAGACCTCTGAAACACTCCGGTCGCAGATTCTTCAGGCTCTGGAAGCTGATTACGATGATCTCGTTCGCGATCTAGGCAACCCGCCCCGCGACAACATTCTCGTCACGCTCTATACCGAGCAAGCCTTCTTCGACGTAACTCATGCACCCACGTGGTCGGGCGCCATGAATGACGGTAAGCTTCGCATTCCGATCAGCGGGCTTTCATCGCTCACCCAGGAACTTGCCCACGTCCTCAAACATGAGCTGGCGCATTCATTTATCACCCAACTCTCCGCCGGACGTTGCCCTCCATGGTTGCATGAAGGCATTGCTCAGTTCGTAGAACCGAAAAACCTCGGCAGCGACGGACACCCGCTTTCCCGGCTTTTCAAAGCGCAACAAAACATTCCCTTGAACGTGCTCGAAGGCAGTTTCCTGCAGTTCACTGGAGCGCAGGCTTACGTCGCATATGCAGAATCGTTGGCCGCGGTCTCTTACATCAATGATTCCTACGGAATGAGCGACGTGCAGCGCATCCTGCAGCGCCTCAGCCAAGGCAGCTCCACCGAAGCAGCCCTTCGAGCGACCATCCATTCCGACTACGGACAACTCGAATCCGACGTCGCTCGCTACCTCGCCGACAAGTACGGCGACTAGAAAGGTTGCTCGACCTCCACCCGTGTGCTACCTTCGCCGTGAGCCGTCGTCCCA
>AP72_2010_repI_A10DRAFT_1000040_pt1 | contig 18848 bp, 22 predicted proteins | sample AmaPasreplicIA10_FD_9194 | JGI IMG/M metagenome (IMG submission 9194) | reverse complement strand
TGTTGGCTCGAGGTGCGCGTTCGCGTGGGCTGGATGTTCTGTGTGAGGTGCATGATCGCGATGAATTGAGTCGGGCGGTGGATGCGGGATGCGATTTGATTGGCGTGAATACGCGCGACTTGCGGACGTTTCAGGTCGACCTAAAGACGGCTCTGGATCTTGCGGCGGAGTTCCCGGATGGCGTGGTACGAGTCGCAGAGAGCGGGATTCACTCCGCGGAGGATGTCGCGTTGCTGCGGACCGCGGGGTATCAGGCGTTTCTAGTGGGTGAGTCGTTGATGCGGGCGGAGCGGCCGGGAGAGGCGTTGCGGGGGTTGATGGGTGTGCCGGTTGAGTCGGTGATGGTCGATGGTCATCCGTCGGCCAACCGCATCAAGCATCTTTAAGAGAACTCCTTGTCGTGCCTGTGATGGCTTCGGCTGGTAAGGGATCCTTCGCTGCGCTCAGGATGACAGAGTTGTGGATATGACTTGGGTCAAGATTTGCGGGATGACGAATTTGGAGGACGCGCTCGTTGCAGTGGAAGCCGGGGCGGATGCGGTGGGGTTTGTGTTTTATGAGAAGAGCCCGCGGTGCGTGACGGTGGAGAGGGCCCAGGAAATTTGCGCGAAGTTGCCTGAGAAAATAGACAGGATCGGAGTTTTTGTGAATGAGGCGCCTGAACGCGTTTCGGAAACCACGGATCGGGCAGGCTTGACCGCCGTGCAGTTTCACGGCGACGAGTGGAAGAGTCCACGGGAGTACTCGGTCAATCGAGATGCCTTTTTTGCCCTCCCAATGCTCGAGATAGTACGCGACCCGTCGAACGCGATATTTTCTCTGCGCAACGTGAAAAGTTTCCCTAACCTAGTTGGATTCTTGCTCGATTCAGGAACTGCGGAGAAACGGGGCGGCACCGGCAAGTCTTTCCCCTGGGGTGACGCCTTGTCCTTCTCAAGTCTGAAGACACTGCAACGGGTCGTGATTGCTGGCGGGCTGACGCCTTCCAATGTGAGCACTGCGGCTGAACTGCTTCACCCATGGGGGGTGGATGTCGTTTCTGGTGTAGAGGCTTCGCCGGGGAAAAAAGATCCGGAGAAAGTGCGGGCGTTCGTTCGGGCTGTGCGGGAGATGGATCGGAGGGTGGGTTAAGTTATGGCTACGGTTCCGCGGACTACGAAAGTCAAAACCCACGCCTCGCTGCGCTTGGCGGGGCGGCCGAAGGCGACCGCCCTTACACGAACGAATGAGCCGGGACGGTTTGGCGTTTACGGCGGACGGTATGTCCCCGAAACTTTGATGGCTGCGCTCGAGGAATTGGAGCGCGAGTACGAGAAGGCGAAAAAGGATCCACGGTTTCGGGCCCGGCTGGACGGTTTGCTCAAGACTTATGCGGGGCGGCCTACGCCACTGTTTTTCGCGCGTAGGCTTACGGAAAAACTGGGCGGGGCGAGAATCTACCTGAAACGCGAAGATCTGCTGCACACCGGGGCCCACAAGATCAACAACTGTATCGGACAGGCACTGCTCGTGGAGCGCATGGGAAAGCACCGCGTGATTGCCGAGACAGGCGCGGGTCAGCACGGCGTAGCCACCGCAACCGTCTGTGCGTTGTTGGGGTTTGAATGCGTCGTCTACATGGGCACCGAGGACATGCGGCGGCAGGAGCTGAATGTGTTCCGCATGCGACTGCTCGGGGCCGAGGTGCGCGGCGTCGATTCGGGGTCGCGGACGTTGAAAGATGCGATCAATGAAGCGATGCGCGATTGGGTCACAAATGTTCGAACGACGCACTATCTGTTGGGCAGCGTGCTGGGCGCGCATCCGTATCCGACGATGGTGCGGGATTTCCATCGCATGATTGGGCGCGAGGCGCGGGCGCAGATCCTCAAAGCCGAAGGCAGACTTCCAACATCGATCATTGCGTGCGTGGGCGGCGGGTCGAATTCGATCGGAATTTTCTACGACTTTTTTAAAGATAAGAAAGTGCAATTGATCGGTGTGGAAGCTGGTGGCCACGGAGATCGGTTGGGAGAACACGCCGCGCGTTTCTGGGGAGGATCGCCTGGAGTATTACAGGGTACCCATTCCTACGTTTTGCAGGACGGTGCGGGACAGATTGCCTTGACGCATTCGATTTCTGCGGGACTCGATTACCCCTCGATCGGGCCGGAACACGCATGGCTCCACGACTTGAAGCGTGCGGAGTATGTTGCCGCAACTGATGCCGAGACGCTGGATGCCACTACGCTGCTCGCTCGGACGGAGGGAATCATTCCGGCCCTCGAGTCGGCACATGCTGTGGCTGAAGTGATCAAACGCGCTCCGAAGATGAAGAAGTCGGATGTGGTGATCGTGAATGTGTCGGGACGGGGCGATAAGGACATCGGGATTCTTCGGGAGAATCTGAAGATCGGCTGATTGGATCTGTTTCTCAACTTGCTAGTTACAGACTTCCGAATGCAAGGGGGCAGAATGAAGAGGGTGTTCGTCACAGTTATTTGGATGATTGTGTCCGTTGTCACGCCGAGTGCTTCGCAATCGGAAGCCAAAGATAGCGTCCGTGACAAGCTAATTGGCAGCTGGCGCCTGGTATGGGATGAGGAACAGGCTGCGGATGGAAAGATGTTCCGGCCGGATCAGACCGGCGTCATTATGTACACCCGCGACGGGCACATGGCAGTGCAGATCATGCTACCCGAGGGGACGAATTCGAAGGGAAGCAACCCCGTAAAGTACGACCAAGGCAGTTATGAAGCGTACTACGGAACATACGACGTTGATGAGGCGGCGCATACCGTAACCCATCATGTACAAGGTGCCCTGGTGCGATCGCTCATCGGGAAGAACCTGACACGCGTCTATCGATTTGCAGCCCAGCAACTCATCCTGAAATCATCGCGACCGGATGAGCATTGGACGATCGCCTGGGAACACAACTAGGACATCGATGCCTCTGACTTTTTACAAGAAGCCGGCGATGGTGGCTTACGTGACTTGCGGAGATCCCGATCTCGCCACAACGCGGGAGATCATTTTGGCGGCCATTGAAGCGGGCACGGACGCGATCGAATTGGGAGTGCCATTCAGCGACCCGGTGGCGGACGGCCCCGTGATCCAGCGTGCAAGCGAGCGGGCACTAAAGCACGGAACATCGCTGGCGCAGGTGTTGACTCTGGCGGCGGAGATCCGCCAGCAGGCGCAGTCTACCGGGTTGATCGTATTTACCTATTTGAATCCGATTCTGCGGATGGGGATGGACAAGTTCTGCAAGGTCGCGCGGGCGGCCGGCGTGGACGGGGCGTTGGTTACCGACCTGCCNGTGGAAGAAGCAGGAGAATATCTCGCGGCGATGCGGGAGCATGACCTGTCACCCGTGTTTCTAGCGGCGCCGACCAGTCCGGATGAGCGGCTGCGCAGAATCGCCGAGGCATCTCGCGGCTTTGTTTATGCAGTATCGCGGACTGGAGTTACCGGGCAACGCCAGCAGTTGGCGGAGGACGCGCGAAAGTTGGTAAAGAGACTGCGCCGAGTGACGAAGTTACCGATTGCGCTGGGATTCGGCATTTCAACGCCGGAACAGTTTGCGGAAGTTGCAGAATTTGCGGACGCGGTGGTCGTAGGCAGTGCGATCGTACAGACGATTGAAAAGAACAAGGGGCGTGAGGCTGCAGCTGTTGGTGAATTTGTGAAGGGACTAACTACAGCCAGCACTGAGGTGATTACTGTCAGGGGTTGATTCTCGCCCTCGTCATAGCCGAGACGTAGAGACCCCTCGCGAGTGAGTCAGAGTCCCCACCCTGTCTCGCAAAGAACGCGAGACAAGGATGGGGGCACCGGGGGTTGGGTTTCAGAGATATGGACATCGAAGACTGGCGTAAGAAAATCGACGATTTGGATCGCAAGCTGGTGGAGTTGCTAAGTGAGCGCGCCAAGGCGGCGATTGCAATCGGCAAACTCAAGCGAGATACTTCGATGCCCATCTATGAGCCGGACCGCGAGCGAGTCGTGTTCGACAACGTGCAAGGTTCGAATCGAGGACCTCTGCCGGGACGTGATCTGGTGCGCATTTACGAGCGCATCATCGATGTGATGCGGAACATACAGAAGGAAGAAATTACAGCGACGCCTGAGACAACAGAGGCGGAGACGGAATTGGATTCGGAAGTGAATGACTAACGAAAGCTTCTAGCGGCTAGCTCCTGGCTTCTAGCCAAATTGGCTTCGAGCTAGGGGCTAGAAGCTAGCAGCTAGGAGCTAGGAGCTGTTCTTATGATTGTTGCCATGCAGGAAGGCGCCGAGGAGGCGCTGATACAACAAGTCATCGAACATCTGGTCAAACTAGGGTTCGAGGTGCACCGGTCTACCGGGGCGCGAATGACGGTGCTCGGGGCTGTCGGTTCGGGAATAGACTTCGACATTCGCAATATCGAACTGCTTCCCGGCGTGCAGGAAGTTCACCGAATCAGTTCCCCTTACAAACTTGCCGGGCGAAGTTTCCGGCCGGAGGGGACTGTCGTCCAACTGCGGAACGGGATTGGTGTTGGCGGCAATGAAGTGATCGTGATGGCCGGACCTTGTTCGGTGGAAACACGGGAACAGCTATTTTCCACTGCCGAGTCCGTTGCGAAAGCTGGGGCGAAGGTCTTGCGGGGCGGGGCCTTCAAGCCGCGAAGTTCTCCGTATTCCTTTCAAGGACACGGCGAGGATGCGCTGAAGCTGCTGCGCGAGGCCGGAGAGAAATTCGGGCTTCTAGTCATTAGCGAGGTCATGGAGATCTCGCAGATTCCGCTGATGCTTCCTTATGTCGACATTCTTCAAGTAGGCGCGCGCAATATGCAGAATTTCAATCTGCTGCGCGAGTTGGGAAAGGTGCGCAAACCTGTGCTGCTGAAGCGCGGGATTGCGGCAACGCTGGAGGAACTGCTGCTCTCGGCCGAATACATCATGGCGGGCGGAAATTATGACGTCATCTTGTGTGAGCGCGGGATTCGCACATTTGAAACTTACACACGCAACACGATGGATATCTCGGCGATCCCGATCATTCACAAGCTCTCGCATTTGCCGATGACGGCTGATCCATCGCACGGAACCGGACGCCGCGACAAGGTTCCACCGATGGCTCGTGCTTCCGTGGCGGCGGGTACGGACGCGTTGCTGATCGAAGTGCATTGCACACCGGATAAGGCGTGGTCCGACGGGGCGCAGTCGTTGGCGCCGGAGCAGTTCACGAAGCTGATGGATGAACTGCGGATCATCGCGCCGGCAGTCGGAAGAGCGATTGGCTAGCAATCAGGCTCAAAGTCGAGGACTGCGACCGTGAAGAGACCGGGATTGATCGTAGTGAGCACGATTTGTCTGGCAGTAGCTGTTGCCGTATTCGCGCGACAACAGAGAGAAGAAGAAATCGTAAAGCAGATCGAGCATGGTGGCTGCGCCGTGTTGGATCCGGCTGGAGCGAAGGTTTGTGGCTACGACTACAGCGTGGATGGCCATCGAGTCGAGGCTTTGTTATTTCGACCTGTTGCGACGGCCCCCGCACCCGGCGTTCTGTTGATTCCTGGGTATCAGCGCACGGCGCAGAATCTGATTCCAATGGGTAAGGGTTTGGCTGAAGCAGGATTTGCCAGCATTGCGGTATCACAACCTGGCTTCGGCGAATCGGAAGGCCCTGCGGATTTTGTAGGCCCAATGACTCTTAAAGCTCTAACTGCCGGTTACCGAAAACTGCAGGGTGAGCCTTTCGTAAATCCGAAGCTGATGGGTATCTACGGGTATTCGCGTGGAGGAATGGCTGCATCTCTTCTCTCAGTACAGATCGATGACGTGAAGGCGGTTGTACTTGGCGCGGGCGTGTACGATTTCAAGAAGGCGTACGACGAGAGCCCACTGCCAGGCGTGCGAAACAACATGAAAATGGAAACCGGCATGACACCCGAAGCGATTCGCGACCGATCATCCATTCTGCGGATGGATGCGTTGAAGTGTCCAGTGTTGATCCTTCACGGCGAGAAGGACAAGAATGTTCCGGTCAGCCAGGCCTTGCTCTTGCGGGATCGTCTTACGGCTCTTCACAAGGATTTCGAGATCAAATTATTTCCCGATCGTGAACACGCCATCGGTCCAGAAGTAGTTCCGATCACAGTGGATTTTTTCCAACGCAAGCTCAAATGATCTGCAACAGCGAGTGGCTTTCAATTCTTTGGCCTGACTGATTCCTTGATGAGTCAAATTCTCTGATGGCGATCCGGCAAATCACGATCATCGGCACGGGCCTGATTGGTGGGTCGCTGGCCCTGGCGCTGCGCAAGAAGAAATTTGCCGGACGGATCGTGGGCTGCGATCGGGAGGGGACGCTGGAGCGCGCGCGGATGCGCGGTGCAATCGATGACGGGACGGCGAATCCCGGCGATGCCGTACACGGATCGCAAATTGTCGTGCTGGCGACGCCGGTCCTTGCCATTTGTGATTTGATTGAACGCCTGGGGCCGGCACTGCCCTCCAAGACTTTGCTTACCGACGTGGGCAGCACGAAGACGACGGTTGTAGAGCGCGCTGTCAAGGTATTTGGAAAGTCCGCGGGGAAAAGATTTCTGGCCGGGCATCCGATGGCGGGGAAGGAATTGAGCGGCGTCGATTTCGCTGATGCGGATTTGTTTCAGAACGCAGTCTGGTTTCTTTCACCATTACCCGAGCAAAATCTGAATGAGGGCGTATTCGCTGAGTTTGCGGGTTGGATCGATGCAATCGGAGCGAGGATTGCGATCCTGCCTGCCGAGGATCATGACCGGCTCTGTGCGTGGATCAGTCATGTGCCGCAAATGATCTCGACCGCCCTGGCGGCCGCGCTGGTCGATGAGTTCGGGTCGGAGGCTCCACTACTGCCCGCGGGCGGACGAGCCCTGCAGGAGATGACTCGGATTTCGGCTTCTCCATATTCCATGTGGCGCGACGTGGCGATCAGCAATCAGAAAAATCTCGCAAATGCGCTGTGGAAGGTGGAGCAGCGCTTGGCGCACATCCGTGAGAATCTGGCGACACGGGAGCTGGCGGCGGAGTTTGAAAGAGCGCATGAACTGCGGAAGAAGAAGAATTGTTGATTGATGATTCTTGATTGTTGAATAGGACAGCTGAATATCTCGGCTCATGACTCCATTCAACAAGCAACATTCATCATTCAGCAATTCATTTAGAATTCCCACACTATGAACAAAGTAGTAGCCAATGCGGATGAAGCCATTCGCGATGTATTTGATGGCGCGACCGTCATGATTGGGGGCTTCGGATTGTGCGGGATGCCGGAGAACCTGATCCGAGCCTTGGTGCGCAAGGGGACGAAGAATCTGCGCACAATCAGCAACAATGTCGGAGTCGATGGCGTGGGCAACGGGCTGCTGCTTGCGGCGGGTCAGATTGTGCATCACATTGGGACGTATGTGGGTGAGAACAAGTTGCTCGAAGAGATGGTTCTGAATGGAAAGATCAAGCTGGACTTGGTTCCGCAGGGTACTTTCTCCGAAAGGATACGCGCAGGAGGGGCTGGCATTCCTGCTTTTTTTACCGCGACAGGTGTTGGAACGGTGGTCGCGGAAGGAAAAGAAATCCGCGAGTTCGATGGGCGGCTCTTTGTGATGGAGCGCGGGCTGACCGCGGATTTTGCCTTCGTCAAAGCGTGGAAGGGAGACAAATCGGGGAATCTGATTTACCGAAAGACGGCGCGGAATTTCAATCCGATGATGGCGACGGCGGCGAAAGTCACGATCGCAGAGGTGGAACATCTGGTTGAGGTTGGGGAGTTGGATGGGGATTCGATTCACACGCCCTCGATTTTTGTGAAAAGGATATTTCAGGGTGAGTTGTACGAGAGACGGATTGAGAGGCGGACGGTTAGGAAGGCGTAGGCAGTAGCGTACCGAGTGTGTGGCCGCAAACCCGTGAACTGCCGACAGAGCGTTTGGACGATAGGGATCCTTCGACTGTGGTTTGCCTTCGCTTATCAGCGAAGCCAAATCCTCGCTCAGGATGACAATTTAAGGGCGTTCTGGCTAAGGACGAACGACCGACGACGAACGACGAATTTATGACCAAGCCTGGAAAAGACATCGACAAGCGCGAACGGATTGTGAAGCGAATCGCGAGGGAGTTGCGCGACGGATTTTACGTGAATCTAGGGATCGGAATGCCCACCCTGATTGCCAATTACGTTCCTGCGGGCATGACTGTGACTCTGCAATCCGAGAACGGGATGTTGGGCATCGGGCCTTATCCGATCGAGGGAACGGAGGATCCGGACCTGATCAACGCCGGCAAAGAGACCGTCAGCGAAATGCCGGGAACGTCATACTTTTCGAGCGCCGAGTCTTTTGGCATGATTCGTGGTGGGCACGTTGACTTGAGCGTCCTTGGCGCGATGGAGGTCGACGAGACCGGGAGTATTGCGAACTGGATGATCCCCGGCAAGATGGTGAAAGGTATGGGTGGGGCGATGGATCTGGTCGCCGGAGCGCGGCGTGTGGTCGTGGCGATGGAACACACGACCAAAGAGGGAGCGCCGAAGATCCTGAAAAAATGTACGCTGCCGCTCACCGGTGTGCGGGTAGTCGATACCATTGCGACGGAAATGGCGTATATTCGCGTGACGAAAGAAGGGTTGGTCTTGGAGGAAGTTGCGCCCGGATTGAGTCCAGAAGATGTGCAGAAAGTGACTGAGGCACTGCTGATTGTGAGCTCGAAATTGAAGAAGATCGAAGTTTAGACTAACTCGATAACATGCTTCAGGCCTCAGTTCCCTGATTCCGCCCACGGCGGCAGCTCCGGTGGTCCGTCATCACCTTGACCAGATTCTTCTCTCCGCTGCTTCTTTGCCTCGACGACATTCTGGACCGTCGGCCGCACAAACGTATGAGCCTGAAATAGGGCATTACCTACTCCGCTTGAGAAGTTTCCGATTTTCCCTTTGATCGCGAACCGGTAGACGACGATCAGCGCCATAACCACGAGAATGATGGAGAGAAACATACTTCCTAATAGATTCTAGACCGTCGGGCCCTCAATGGAATGGTTTTGCGGTGCCTCTCAGACAGGGTCTGTCGGGTCAATCTCCCACGCGGGACTGAACTATCGGGACCTAATGCTAGTGTCCCAGGGTTGTATACTTAGCTCGAAAACCCTTCAATCCACGCTGTGTCATCTCTGGCCGACGGCGACACTGGGGACATCCGTATGGGCAGAGATACCGCTTCGCATCCGACACCCAAGGTCGTTCCGAATATTTCCTGAGGTAGTGTTATGCCACCAATCGAAATCCTTACTGCAGAAGAGTCGACCGAACATGAAGTTCCTACGCCTCCCCCGGCGAAGGAGCCGCGCAGCAAACCGCGGAGGTTCCACGCCCTCTCGTTTAGAGATCATGCGCGGCTGTTGCTGCCCTTTATTGTGGCCGGTCTCGTCGGGATTGTGGCCCGGCTGAAGTATCCCTATTGGTGGCCGGGCAACGAGTTGGTCTATTTCCTTGCCGATGCCTTGATTGTTGCCATGCTGCTGGGCGTGGTGATCGATCTGTTCTCGGCCAAACTCCTGGTGGAAAGAGTTTCCGACGCGTTGGCGCAAAGATTGGTCGGCCGAGGCTTGCCGGTAGATATGCAAGGTCCGGTTCGCGACGTGGTTTCTACCGACCTGGTACGGGATCATTACGTGAAGTCTTATGCGTTTTCGCCGCTGGAGGATGGCCGCGTGCAGGTGAACGTGGAAGTCCGGTTTGAAGTGAGAAATTATTCCGAAGCGGTGCGCGACTATGCGCCTGAGATGGTGGCAGAGACTTTCTTTGAGCCGCAATTTCGTTTTCTCGAGTACGGGATTGCGGGAAGGAAGATCTATACGTTTTCCGATGACGGACTTTCCTGTAAAGCAGAAGCCGAGAGTGCGCTCGGAGTGACGCGCGTGCCGCGAAGCGCTTTGCCGGCGCTCAGCCTGAAGCCGGTTAGGGCGGGTGAGAAGGCTGCGTGTCAGGTTACCTGGAGATACTCGATCATGGTGCCCGAGCAGTATTGTGACGTGACGGAACTGGACGAAGCCACGTTGGGAGCAACGATCCAGATCGAGTCGTTGCCCGAAGAACTCGAGTTTGTCGCGGGCGGCGATTCCAGCTTGCACCATGAAGCCGGCAGTCAGTCTTGGTATTTTGAGCGAGCGTTTATTGCGGGACAATGCGTGCGGTCGTGGTGGTATCGACGGAAGAGCCCGGCGCGGCCGGGGAGAGCTTTAACTCGATAAGGCCAGTCCAGTTTTTCATTGCGGGCCCACGTTGGTTCTCAAACAATTACACGCCAAAGTAAAATCCCCACCCTGTCGCACCAATCGCGACAAGGGTAGGGCACCCTCTAGTTTCGTTCTGATTCATGCTGCGGCAATTCTGCTGATCAGGTCCTCCTGCTCTTGCTTGCTTTCGGCGCCGATGGTGAAGGCGTCGAGTACACCCGATGACAGTGCGTATTTGAGAGCTTCGTCCTGACGACCTTTGAGTTGACCCTGGCCCAGGATCTTCATGCCTACGACAGCTTTCCCCGCGGCTTTCATCTCTTTAAGAACACCGAGTACTGTTGCCGGATCAGCATCCATATAGGCGCCAATCGGATTTGTGCGCGCGAGATCGATTTCCACCCATGGACTCTTTGCTGCAGCTCGCAGTGCCTCGATTGAGTGGCACGAGCAACCATGAGCGCGGATGATTCCCTTCTGCTTGGCTTCCAACAAAACATCCATGGCCCCGCGGAATTGGGTGGTCCAGTCGGCCTCGGTTACGCAGTGCATCAGGCAAATGTCGAGGTAGTCGGTGCCGAGCTCTTTGCGGAAGCGGTCGAGGTCGTCGCGCATGGATTTGGCATCGCGAGCCCAGGATTTTGTGAGTACCGTGACCTTGTCGCGGGGCACATGTTTCAACGCTTCAGCGACATGCGGGTGACTCCCATAGGAGTCGGCGGCATCGAAAAAGCGAAGGCCGTGATCGTATCCATTGCGGAGCAGATCGGAGAGTCCCTGAATGCCGAGAGCGGTCTGATGCGAATGGTGTCCGGTGCCAACTGTGCCGGTACCCATGGCGAGGCGGCTGGTCTTGATCCCGGAGCTGCCGAGAGTCACTGTGTCAGAGGCGGCAAACTTCTTCGAGAGCGTTTGCTCAGCGAGCGCTTGCAGGATCGACTTGGACGAAAGCCACGCTACTCCAGCAGCGGTGGCGGTGCGGACAAGAAATTCGCGGCGACGCATCAGGTCCTCCTGAGAAAGAGGTGGCGTCCCTTGAGGCTACATCAGAATGGCGGGGTAAGGGAAGACGATCACTTGGGCTGAAGCCACCAAGAAATTCAGAATGCCAAGGCGGCCCGCAAAGGGCCGCTCGTCCACCGAGCTATCGACTGATTCGTGAATTGCTAAATTCGGAACGGAGCGGCTAACAAACGGAATGGGAGAGTTATTGCCAGGAAGATGACCTCCAGTACACCGTGAACGGCCACTCCGACGATGCGGAACGGAAGCAACAGAAGCCAAATGAACGGGTAAGCGACGAGTGCCAACAAAGCCAGAGGCCAGCACAGGATAAACAGGATGCACCACAGGAGAAAGGTGAACATAAGTGAGACCTCCAGCTATTGCATTCTACGTTTCCGGAGGAGGAAAAGTTCCCCACCCAGGCGCGGTGAGTGGACAGCCGATGGCGGCTGTCGCCACATCTTCCTTCATGCTGCATCATTCGAATTGCTTACGGAAGGCGGCGAGCTGTTGCTGCACCTCGGAAAGTTCCTGCTTGAGGCTAGCTATTTCCTCTTCCAGCCGTGCGAGCCTTTGCGCAGGGGGAGGAGTTGCATACGAGGACGTATCAGGCACGGCGGCTGCGGTTTCCTGAGCCACTGATGCCCGTGAAACCGTAGGCTCCAGGGGCTCTCCCGAGAACAGATGCATGTAGCGGTATTCCTTTGTGCCGGGTTGGCGGGCCAGGATGCACACTAGAGGCTGTTCGCGTTGTGCGAGGCGGTCCAGGGTCGAAACGACGTCTTCCAGAGCATCGAAGTGATACATTCGCTCTGTGCGTCCGCGAAGCTCGCCGGGAGTTTGTGCGCCCCGCAGAAGCAGCACGCAAACAACAGCTATTTCTCGCCGGTCGAAGTTAAAGGCCTCTTGCAGGCGGTGCTCGAATTTCGTGACGCGGCTGTCGGCTCCGCTGGCAGGGCCGGCCATGCGCTTTTCCTGAAGAGTGATAAGGGCGTTACGGACCGAGTTTTCGTCGAGCGTCATCACTGGGTCGCGGTTGTTCTTCTGGTTGCAGGCGTTGACCAGAGCGTTTAGTGAGAGCGGGTAATAGTCTGGAGTGGTGATGTCTTTTTCGATGAGCGAGCCGAGCACCCTGGCTTCGATTTCATTGAGGATAATTTGCCGGTCGATGGTCATTGGTGATTGGTCGTTAGCTTAAACCATGTGACCAGTATCCGGAATGCGCCACAACAAAGAGCGATTTCCCGCGAGGACAAGAAAATCCCCACTCAAGCCAAAATCGGGGCTTGAGTGGGGCACCCATCACTTTCCTTTTGCCTAGAACAGTGCGGTTGGGCGGCGTTTCCAGGACTTGCCTTTTTCTTGCGCGATTTTTTCCATATCGCCCACGTACGCGCCGGCTTGCGTCAGGACGTGGTGCAGATCGTTCCCAATGCTGATGAAAGTGAATCCCTTTTCAAGAAATTCACCTACCCGCGCCGTGCCGAACAGGAACAGGCCAAGGATCACGTTGTTCTTGCGGGCATTGTCGATCAAGCTTTTCGTCGCGGCGTCGAGCTCAGGCGAGGTATACATGTCGGGGAATTTATATTTTTCATAGAGGCCCATCGACATGCAGAGGTCGTTCTGGCCGAGGAATAGGATATCGACGCCAGGAACGGCCGCGATCTCCGCGATATTCTTAATGCACGACGCAGTTTCCACTTGCAGCGCAACGATGCCTTCGTCATTCCAGTTGCCCGCATAACCGAGAAGTCCGGCGCGGTTCATGCTGCGCTGTGGAAAGTAGACTGAGCGCGTTCCGCCAGTCGGATATTTCGTGCAGCTTACTGCCTGGCGGGCTTCTTCGGCAGTGTTGATGTAGGGCACAAGCACGCCGTCGGCCCCCATATCGAGAGCTTGCTGGATTCCCGGGCGGTCGTCATATCCGCCAACACGAACGAGAGATTTTGCGCCGCCGTTGGCGATTCCGCTCAGCATGGCCGAGAGACGCTCGTAGCCCATAGGGCCATGCTGCGTGTCGACTAGCAGCCAATCGTATCCGCTATGCGCGAGTTGTTCGGCGACCGTCGGGCTGTGTGCGTTCAAGAACAAACCCATCTTGGGCTGTCCGGCGCGCAGTTGCTTTTTGAATTCTGATCCGCTGAGTGCGGTATCTGGCATGTGTTTTCCTCCTGGGACACGAATTTCGTAGTGTACCGTATGGGCAGCGAACGTTGTGGTCAGGTGTGTAAATTCTTTGCGCTGTGACCCGAGGACAGAAATCGAAGACGTTAGAAGTCAGAAGGCAGAAGTCATTGCAAGTGGTCGCTTTCAGTTTCAAGAGGTAAGTTTGCGAATCGCTGGCATGACAAACCAGTGTCATCGGCCTATCATGCCAAGCGGAGATACGTATGTTGCGCCTTCTTTTGAATTGGATCTTGAGCGCGGTGGCGGTTTGGGTTGTTGCCCAGATTGTCACTGGGGTTTATGTCAGCGGATGGAAAAGCGCGCTGATTGCGGCCCTTGTCATCGGGTTCATCAACGCGACGATCGGTCTGGTATTGAAGGTCATCACCTTCCCTTTGACGCTAGTGACACTCGGATTGTTCTGGCTTGTGATCAATGCATTGATGCTGGAACTGGCGTCGGCTCTGCTTTCACCGGGATTTCAGGTGCACGGATTCCTGGCGGCATTCCTGGGCGCGATTGTTCTGAGCCTGGTGAACATGCTGCTGAAGGGGATTGTGATGCCTAAGAAAGAGAGTTGATAGCGGTCGCTGGTCGTTCGTCGTTAGTCCTTGGCCTAATCCCACGCTCGCGAATCCTCCGCTATTTCTTCTTAGGTTTCAGAGCTTGCCAGTCTTCGTCTTTCAGCAGACGTCCCAGGTTGCTGAATTCTCCGGCGCCCTGCAGGAATTCTCCACCATCCATGCGAATGACTTCTCCGTTGATGTAGTGTGAACCATCGCTCACCAGGAACGCGGCGAGGTTAGCTAACTCTCCGACCGTCCCAAAACGGTGCTGCGGGTTGCGATCGAGCGCTACCGACTCAAGCTCTGGGCGCGGGAGGACGCGCGAGAAGGCTCCCTGTGTCGGGATCGGGCCGGGAGCGATCGCGTTCATGCGGATGCCGCGATTTCCCCATTCGACGGCGAGGCTGCGCATCATGGATTCGACTCCTGCTTTGGAGACGGCAGAGGGGACAACATAGGCAGATCCCACTGGCGCGTAGGTCGCGGAAATACTGAGAACGGTTCCCTTATGCCCCGACTGCAACCAGCGGCGACCGCAGGCCATGGTGCAGTGCAGTGTTCCCATCAGGACGATATTAATCACGGACTGCCATGCATTGGCTGAAAGCTCTTCCGTTCGAGCGATGAAGTTGCCGGCGGCATTGTTCACGAGAATGTCGAGCGGGCCTGCACTCCAGATGGAATCAATCATCTGCTCGACCGCGTCGAGGCTACGAACGTCGCAAGAAAGAGCGTGAATCGGACCCTTTGCCTTAAGTTGGTCGGCCGTCGCTTTCAATATTTCTTCACGCCGGCCGCAGATGTAGACAGTGGCTCCGAGTTCGAGGAAGCGCGCGGCCATGCCTTTGCCCAGGCCCGTGCCACCGCCGGTAATGAGGATGCGCTTGTGTTGGAGGAGGTCTTTGGAGAACATAGTGTCGATCTCGGCTTTGAGAAGGACCGATTATATGGCGCTGCGGCGATCTCTGTGCATTGCGGGGCTGTCTCTTCTGCTGGTGAGCATGCAACCGGGAGTTCCTGCAGAAGCGGGATCCGCTTGGCAGATTCTGGCACCCGGGATGGAGATTCGGCGTGTCCAGAGTCGTAACCAGAGCGCGCTTGGTGATTCGAAGATTACCGTGCTGCGCATCGATCCCTCGATGTGGGAATTGGAGATTGCCGGTGTTTTTCAAGCCGGAGAGTCGGCGGGACGCACAGCACGCGAGTGGGCCCAGAAACAGAAATATGTGGCCGCGATCAACGCGGGTATGTTCCTTATCGACAACAAGACTCACCTGGGATACATGCGCAGCCGCGATCAGGTTCTGACTGGGAAGATCAACGGCTACCAGTCGGTTCTGGCATTCGATCCTCGCAACGGAAAGAAAATTCCACGGGTTCGCATTTTTGATCTCGACGCGACGGAAAGCAGCATGCAAGCGATTCTTACAGACTACAAATCAGCAGTGCAGAACTTACGGCTGATCAAGCGGCCTGGAGTAAACCAATGGGGAAAGCAGACGCGAGAATGGAGCGAGGCCGCCGTTGGTGAAGATAGCGACGGTCATCTGCTGTTCATTTATTCTCGTTCTCCCTTCTCTATGCACGATTTGAATCAGCAACTGCTGGCTGCCGGGATTGGGGTCGTCGCTGCACAACATATGGAAGGTGGCCCGGAGGCTCAGCTCTACGTGCACGCGGGTTCGACCGAACTGGAGATGTTTGGCAGTTACGAGACATCATTTAAGGAAAACGATCTGAATGAGGCCGCATGGCCTGTGCCGAACGTGATCGGAGTGCGCGCGCGTAACGCAACGGCTCAGTAGCCGTTCGATTGTGATGCGAGAATCAGCGAAGGTCGCAAGCAATGCGGAACCCGTAGTCAGCGTATTGAAATTCTGGTGGGATGCTCGATCTCGCAGAACAGCGCGCAACCTTTATGTGGTGGCGCCAGGAGCCACCGCGAGAGGATCTGCGAGGCGGTATCGTCGGGCACTGATCAGGGCCCTCAGGGTTGCGTTGAGGCGATATCGCATAGTAATTCGGGTCGTACCAATCGCTGCACCATTCGTGGACGTTGTCTCCGATATCGTAGAGGTCAAATCCGTTGGGAGCGTACTGCGCCACAGGCTCGGGCCCGGTCTGCCAACGTGAGGCATAGTCTGGAAGAGACTGCGGCGGGTCATCTCCCCAGGGAAACTGCTTCTGCTCGAGACCGCCCCGCGCNGCGCATTCCCATTCTGCTTCCGTCGGAAGGCGGAAGTGGCGTTTTGCCTTTTCAGTCAACCACTCGCAGTAGCACATGGCTTCGTGCCATGAGACTCCGGCTACGGGTTGCTGCGGATGATTGAAGTTGGGATTGTTCCAAAACGGAGTAGGAACGCTTCCCGTAGCGGAGAGAAACTCGGCATATTGTTCGTGCGTGACTTGAGTGACACCGAGCAGGAAAGAGTCAACATGCACGCGATGGATGGGCCGTTCACAATCCTGGCCCTGGTCAGAGCCCATCAGGAAATCGGATGCAAGTATCTGTACGAGCGCTGGCTCCATCGAGGTTTGGCCGATTGTCTTGGACGGAGGTTGACGTGAGGTCATGCGTTGCCACTAGATGTTCCGATAGAGTTTATCAACGACATCGTGGAGGTTCGGATGCCACCTAAGAAGCTCCGGTTCCGAGTGAAGATCGAAGGCAAAGAGGCAAGCGTGGTCTCCGCGATTACGCCGCCAGTCGATGTGCCGGGCACTTTTGGAACGCGGAGCCGGGTTCCTGTGAGAGGAACAATCAATAGATTTCCGTTCCGTTCATCGTTGATGCCGATGGGCGGCTGCCACATGATGCCCGTGAACAAAACCCTATGTAAGGGCGCGGGAGTCGCACCTGGCGACATCGTTGATGTCGTTATGGAGAAGGACGTAGAAGAGCGGACGGTAGTGCCACCCGAGGAACTAGCCAAAGCCTTGAAGAAGAGCAAGATCGCACAAGAGCGTTGGAAGATTCTGTCATTTACCCACAAGAAAGAAATGGCGAATGCAATCAGTGAAGCGAAGCAAGAGGAGACTAAGAATAGGCGGCTCGCGAAGGTTATGTCCGTATTGGAGACAGGTGCGAAGTGGACGGGATGATTACTGGCTAGTAACACCTTGCATCCGTTACTGGTCTTTTTACTGGCGAGGCTGGCGCACATTACTGACAATCCCAGCTACGTCATTCTCTTGAAACAGTCGAATCGCGGCAATGCCACGAGCGCCCGCCTCAAGACATTGTTTTGCATTCTCCAGGCTCACTCCTCCAAGAGCGAGCACCGGAATGTTTCCTTTGGAAGCTTTCCGGAGTTGGTGCAGCCCTGCAGGCTGCGTGCCGGTAGTATCGTTCTTCTCGAAGACCGGAGCGAATACGGCGAAGGTCGCGCCATTTGCTTCAGCCCGAATGACCTCGTCCGGCGAGTGACACGAAACCCCAATCAGAGGTCGCGGCGAAAACTCGTTGCCGTGGAGATCAACTGCTGCGGCACTTTGCCGGTCGGGACAGCCGAAGGCGGCTGTCCCCACATGGCTCTTTCTCCAGATCAAGTCCACTTCATGAGGCGAAATATCGTCTGCGCGGAGATGAACCCCATCGGCATGCGTGGCAAGAGCGATGTCGGCGCGGGAGTTGATGAGCACGGCAGGCGCCAGAGGCAAGGGGGCAGTGGTCAGATGGCGGGTTTCGTTTACCTTACTAACAACCTCGCGGGCCAATGATTCCAGGTCGCGTGTCGAGAGGTCTTTTTCGCGGAGTTGAATGCAATCGACGCCGGCAAGAACAGCTTCAGCAATCTTTTCGAGTAGACGCCGACGCCGCGTTGGCTCATCGGACGCGAATGCTTTGCGGTCGGTGATGTAGTAGAGAAGGCAGCCGTCAGCCATCAGCCATCAGCTTTCAGCGATCTGTTGCGCAGCGGAGCCTTACGGCCTCGTCTTCGCGATCTCAGGCAAGACTTCTCCCTGCTTCTTTGGAGCTCCGCCGAGATGGTACTTTGTCAGGCCGTCGCGGAGGAACTCGAACGCCTCCGTCGGATCATCAACGATCTTGAACAGTTCGAGGTCCTGCGGCGAGACCGCGCCCGCATCCACAAAAGCCTGGAAGTTAATGATTTTGTTCCAGTACTCGCTGCCGTAGATGATTACCAGGATTTTCTTGGCCAGTTTGTCCGTTTGAGCGAGCGTGAGAATTTCGAAGAGTTCGTCCATTGTTCCGAACCCGCCAGGAAAGATCACCAGTCCCTTGGCCAGATAGGCAAACCAGAACTTACGCATAAAAAAGTAGTGGAACTGAAAGTTGAGCGAGGGCGTGATGAACTGGTTCGGATGCTGTTCGAACGGAAGTTGAATATTCAGTCCGATTGTCTTGCCTCCGGCTTCGTGCGCGCCCAAGTTGGCGGCTTCCATGATTCCGGGGCCTCCGCCGGTTGTGACGACGAAGCGATGACGGCGCGCCGGAATCTCGATCGACCACTTCGTCAGCATGTGGGCGAGCTTGCGCGCGTCTTCGTAATATCGGGCCATATCAACGCTAGCCTGCGCGCGTTTCAAATCCTGTTCCAGTTGCGAGGGAGACACGGCGGAGTCGCGATTATGCTGCAAATCGGCGAGAGCCTGTGAAGCGTCTTTGCGGCCTTGAAAACGGGCTGAGCCGAAGAAAACGACCGTATCCTGGATCTGCTCTCGGCGGAAGCGGGCCAAAGGTTCCTGGTATTCGGCCAACATACGGATAATCCGGCCGTCCGGGCTGTTGAGGAACTGTTCGTTCTGGTAGGCGGAAGGTGCGGATTTCAGATGGTCGTTCATGCGTGACTCACGATTCCTAGTGTCATCCCTACGGCTCGGCTTTTGAGTTGTTTCCCCACCCGG